>Ga0126336_10002815_pt1 | contig 10095 bp, 4 predicted proteins | sample SidCmetagenome_FD_92530 | JGI IMG/M metagenome (GOLD analysis project Ga0126336, IMG submission 92530) | Coral microbial communities from El Islote,Puerto Morelos, Mexico - Siderastrea C C metagenome | ecosystem: Host-associated > Invertebrates > Cnidaria > Coral | place: El Islote,Puerto...
ATCTTTATTTAAGTAACTATAAGCAAAGCATTTCTCGGTTTAAGTCTACATGTATTTTGTCTAAAATGAGACTCTAAAAGCTTCCTAAAATTTAATAGTTCAGGGTGTATTCTTGAAAGCGCCGGATTAATACTTCGCGGTTGAAAAACTTGTGCCATTTTCTCTTGATAATTATACGTGTGCTTGAAAGTTCCCGAAAACATTTTTTGGAGAATTTTTGTCAATAAACGGTTTGATGCCGGGAAAATATTATTTATTTTAGCAAGATAGATCTCGAGGAATGTTTCATGGTTAACAGCTATTAAAACAGCCAGAGGGATGCATTGGAATCAGTGAGAAATGTGTATTTGCATGGAAAAGTCTTTAAGTGGCTTTTTTGAGCAATTGTAGTTTTCCAGGTACTGTTCTTGAACTCTATAAGCTAGCTTTCGAAAGAATGCTAAAAGAAGAGCTATCGGTGAAAGTCGTACTGAAGTCTTTTCTTTGATGAAAAATATGCCAACTCTCAGTTTCGTCAGCGGTGCGCATGTTTTCCCTTGCTGTTTTTCACCTCTTGCATGGGGAATAACTGCACAACTAAAATTTACTGTATTTTACGGGCCAATTGGCATGAAAGAGAGACGTGGAGCTCCGCTTTTAGGCTTGGCTAAATCTATATATTATCTATACTTGGCTCAAGAAAAATAGGTGAAAAGTTCAACAAAAAACTCGCAAGTAATTTCAAAATTTGACCGCACGTGCCATATTACGTCATATCAGCGCGCGCCTGGGTAGTAGGTATTCGCCAGCATGTGCTAATAGCTGTACGCATATCCCTTTGAAACACTTTGACACAAGTTTTGTGAGAATCAGTTGCTATGATTACTGACGAGATATGACGTCATAGTTAGCAGGCGGACAAGCCACTTTTAAATAAAAATGCGTGTTTTTCACCTCTGTCAGTGAATGAAATGGACCAAATGTCGACAATAGTAGCACAGTGTTTAATTATATCATATTCTACATGTCTAACATGTTTTTGATAATTGCTGATTCTCAGCTAAATCCAAGATGGCTACCATCTTGACCACCATTTTGGATGACACCACAACCCGTGCTATAAGTTTTGCTTCATAAGGTAGAACACACCACAGGCTATCTATACTGGTATGATCTTTTCGAAATACTCTAGCACAATAACCATTGGACCCTCAGACGTTAGAGGATGATTCAACGACATTTTTGGATAATTAAAATAATATACTGCTGGAGGTCGTAGTACATTAACAGTCCTCTTAAGGCGTGATGCGGCAGACTCGAGGTAATATCACCCCTTTCTCTCGCCCAACTGACCGTCAAAGGTGAGAATGGGCTTGAGCATTCTTTTAGCCTTCCTTATCCCCACCGAAAATCGTTTAATCCTATTCAGAACGGGCTTTTTTGGGTCTTCTGGGACCGGGGGGAGGCTGATTCGGCCCCACCTCATAGCTCCGAGAATATGAAAGCTATGACAACGAAACTTGGAGGGCAGATAATACGTCCAAAAATGTCTCCTTTGAAGTTCGCAACACAAGCTGATGACGTCATATGACGTAACAATTACGTCAGGTTCTAAAATGGCGGCCATCTTGGATCCACCATCTTGGATTTTTGGATTTTTTCCAGAACGTTTGAAATTTGCCAAATTGACCAAAAAGTAACCGAAATCAATAAAAGAACACGAAAATGATATAAAAATGGAAAACTTAATTCAGAAAAGTTATAATTTTTCAATGAAAAGGTGAAAATTTAAAATTGTGAAAAAACAGCCTGTCAAAACGTGGTTGCCATGGTAACGTCAAACTTGATGGACAAACACTTGCTATGCCAAATTGTTGCCATGTAAATTTTAGGAAAGTCACCAAGTTTGGTGGGATTAGCTTGCTCATGAAAAAAGTTATAAACGTCCAAAGTGAGTGCGGGGACAATCGCCCCCCCGGTCTGAATAGGGTTGAAATGAGATACTATTGTATCATTGGGAATATATCTGTTAATCGTTTTCTAGTACTTCAAGTAATATTTTTGAAAGCATAACCGTTCTCCTCACATGATGTTCAAGGCACTAGGCCTAAGAGGAACGGGTTCAACAAGGTTCCGTTCAACACCATTGAACGTTGCAGAACTCAACATGTTAACCCTTTTGCGCCAGAGTTGTCACCAGACAACATTTGGAGAAGTAGACAAAGAACCACTTGTGAAGTCATCAATTTCTACGACAGCAGATGGTTTCTATAACCAACTAACACGGGAGGATCAGAGCTTTCCATACGTGTGTCCATTTTGATAGAAAGGGAATAACAAGTAGAAGATAGCGAGAAGAGAAAGAGAGAAAAAAAGAAAAAAAGGAAAAGGAGGCAGGAGAAAAATCAAAATGTATCCAAATTTTTGCTTATGCGCATGCGCTAGAGTGAAATATTGCTCATTTCAACATAGAAACTAGTAGAAAATTTAGCTGAAATGTAGAATATTGCTTTTCTAGCAGAACGTAGTGGCCATGGACAAAACACTGACCCCCAGTCCGTGGACTACCCCAATGGACTACCCAAATGGACTACCCTAAAATGGACTACCCCTAAAAAATACTATTTCGAATGAGTACCATTGAAAGAACTGCTATTTATATACTTACATTGCACGTACCTTGTTTATTTTCGTCCGCATGGCCTCTAGCCGCCATTTTGAATAATTATACTCTATGAACAACCGCTGAACGCAAAAAGTGTAGACTCAAATCAAATCGTCCTTTTCAGGTTTCTGCAGCTGATCCGCATATATTTTTTACACCCGAGTTATGGATTACAGCAGAAATATATTCCAGGGAAATGCAAAGTATGGGAAGCTTAAGCTGTTACCTTGCTTTTTCCTCGGGTGTCACGTATGTCACACACTTTGCATCTCCCTGGAATATCCTTTTTGCTGTGATTCATAGCTCGGGTGTAAAGAAATGTGCAGATCAGCTGCAGAAAATAAAACCACCTCAGTTCTGGGGTCCGTTTCTCGAAACTCCCGATATTTTTCCGGGCCCGGTAAGTATGTTTTCGAGCTCATTTATTTGTCAGCTAATGGTAATTATTGGTGCAAACTCACAGAGATACTTCATGAAATTATAGAGATTAAAATTTTGCTTTCAAACCAGTAATGATTGTATAGCTATTCGAGAATGTTGTGCACCTAAAATAGTTTTCGGGCCCGAAAAGCTATCGGGAGTTTCGAGAAACGGCCCCCTGGTTCAAGTTCCCGAAAAGGACAATTTGTGACCCTCACGGGAATTTGGGTAAAAAGTTGAACGCACGGGCACGCTAAAATGACACGCTAAACAATAGGCAGTGAGTGAAATGACACGCCAGCGTGCGAGCAGTGTGTCATTTGGCACGCCTAATTAAAATTTTGCTTTTGGTTTGAACGCACGCTGAAAACAAAGCCGCGTGTTCAGTCAAACAAAGAAGTGTGCCGAGTTCAAAGAAACCGTGCAAAATGACACGCTAGCAAGTAGAATGACACACTAGCGAGTAAAATGGCACACAAGCGTGTGAAATGGCACACTAGCAAGCAAATTGACACTTCGTGTCCAATAGACAATCTAGTTCTTCAAAAATGCTCAAGCGAACTGTTAGCGAACGAGCTAACTTGCATCTTCTTTCCGGGACGATTTTCATGGTTTATAGAATAACAAAGGGTGGATGCAAATTACCCATCTTTTTCTTACCTCTGCCTGGTACAAAATAAGTTTGCTTATTAGAGTTTCAACGCTACTTTAAACTTACAGTCATACACGAAAGAAACCATCCAATCAGTACTGTCAGTGTTTTCACTTTAGTTACAACAGTCGATGTAAATTGAACAATGTTCCAAAAACACCCGCTTTTCCTTAACGTTCTCGGGGAGACTACTTCGTAGTAGAAAACTTCTGGTCTGTCATTCTTTCTTTTCTTTTTTTAATTTAAAAGAAGTATGAAGTGTCTTAAGTGTATCTTGCTGACTTATTAAAAACTATTATGAAATCGTATTTCGATCTTAAATTCTATCACGCGGTATTATTTTCTCAGAACATTTCCGTATTGCTACGAATGTAGAAAATAAGAACGAACCTAGAACCGATTGAGTTCGTTCCGATGTTTGCCTGTGCTTACGGTGCGAGTTGGGCCTTGTCGGGGCTTATAGAAACTGAAATAGAATGTTCAATTAAAACTTTAATCCATGATGTAGTTTTGGGTAAAACCTTCTTCCTCCTAGTTCTAACCAATTTTATAATGAATTGAATCGCTAAATGGACATTCTAGACTTTATTTTGACGATGCTATAAGCGAACCTGACGAACACGATGCGCGTAACGGTGACTTCCATTTTTCGTTCCTGCTGCAGCTTCTTATCGCACGCGAGCAATAAGGCAGGTGTGTTATTTGGCATGCGTGTCGTGCGATGAGACACACGTGCCAAATTGCAAGCACTTGGCGCACACCACCCAAGACAAAGGCAAACAAAAGCTACCGTGACACCCTTTGTTTTACTTATTAAATATGCGCATATCCGAGACATTATGACACGTTCAGCGTACCGTGTCATGGCACGCGTGCCCGTGCGTTCACCTTCTTACCCAAAGTCCCGTGGAGGGTCACAATTTTTGATTTGAGTCTACACTTTTTGCATTTAGCGGGTTGTTCATAGAGTATTATTATTCAAAATGGCGGCTAGAGGCCGCAATGTCAGTATATAAATAGCAGTTCCTTCAATAGTACTCATTCGAAATAGTATTTTTTTAGGGGTAGTCCATTTTAGTGTAGTCCATCTGGGTAGTCCATCGGGGTAGTCCTTGGACTGGGGTTCAGTGTTTTGTCCATGGCCGAACGTAGTGCAATTTAGCAACACAGCACCCAAGAAAAACATTTAACGGTAAAAATTAAGGGTTTTTCTGGCAAAAAAAAAGTATGCGTGAAAGGGTTAATTAAAAACGATTTGATCATGCCCCCTGTTGAATGATGTTGATTGAAGTTTCTTTTGCTCTCAGGTACAGAACACAATATTAAATTCGTTTGACCGCCTCTTCCACGATCTTATAGCAAAGTTTATATTCAGCAATGTTGAATGATGTTGAATCTCTTTGATCTTGACCCTAATGCCTGTTTTGCCTTAGCTTTAATTTCGTTATTTCAGTTTGCTTTGTACACTAAGCATCGCAAATTTTGAACCCGACTCCTTTGCCTGAAATGATAAAAATATAGGGTATTAATACACTCCCAAATCAATCCATTTAAACCTGTTTTCCTTATTGCAAAAATGTTTGCTTTTTTAGATTTGCTTTCGTAACTGTATGTGTTTTTGCTTTTTGTTTTCTTTTTATATTTAGGAAAGCTTGCACTGCGCTGAGTTTTAACACGTGTCGTAAGGAACATTATGAAAATATCACCGTGAAAACTGAGTTAACTAGTCAAGTTTACACGATTTTCGCGAATTGTGAGCTGCGAAAAAAAAAAATCATTGTGTGGCTCTGGTCTCACCTCCACTTCGATGAATAATTGTTAACTATTCTAACTGATAACGCAAAAATGAATTTAAGAATGTTGTGTAGGAACTGCCAGCGGTGGTTTTGTTTTTGTTTGTTTGTTTTCATCTCTGGGTTCTCGAATACCAGAATAATGGGGATGTAAAGGACACCCGTTACTTATTTGTCCCTTTAATTCGCAAAAGCATTGAAGTTTTGAACAAGTGAATAAATTTTTAGATGTTCTTTTGCAATGAAAAAAAAAAAGAAACAATATCACGTTCTGTTCAAATGCTTTCATTTAACGGGTTTTATTTTATTTACAGCTTTAACGTTAGAACTATCTTGTTCTGGAAAGTTATACTGGTCAGTAACGTTCATTTTAATGGTCACACATGAGGATTTCATTCCAGACTCAGACTCAAAACAATGATCTGGCAAAAGTCAGAGCCAAACAAACAAACAAACAAACAAACAAACAAACAAACAAACAAACAAACAAACAGTACCAGAGGAAAGTAACACTATACTCAGTCTCTTCTATTTGGATGGTCACACCTAGAATTTCAATCCATAGGCTTAAAGGTTAGATTCAATTTGTCCAGCGTAATAAACAGTACCGCAGGGAAGTAATGCTCAGTAGCTTTCATTGGAATGGTCACACTTGAGGTTTCATTCACAGACTGAAATGTCGGAGCCACCTTTTTCAGCACAACAAACAGTACTGCAGGAAATTACTGCTCAAATGTTTCAGTATCTTTTATTTGAATGGTCACAAAGTTAGCTTCAACTTGTACAGCTTAATAACAGTATCACTAAACTTAGGATTTCAACCGTAATCTGAAATGCTAGAACCACCTTGTACGCATAACAAACAGAATCATAGAAAAGTACTGCTCAACACCTTTCACTTGATTGCTGACACCTCGAGATTTTATCAACGTATTATCTATCTTAAAGTTAGAGTCACTTTGTACAGCACAGCAAAAAGTACCACAGGAAAGTATTGCTTGAAAATATTAGTTGAACCTGTCACACTTAGGATTGTACTGCTCAGTAGCTTTCATTTTTTAAAATGGTCACACTTCAGAATTTCATTCACAGACTTAAGAGTTAGAGCCGCCTCGTCGTACAGGGTAACAAAAAGAACCACATTATTAAAAAGAAATTTAATATGAGTGTTTGTTTTGCAAGCACGACTGTAAAAGGTACGAGGTAGGCTTGCTCTTTTGATCTTAGAAACATTGAAAAGCAACTGCGCGATTCAATAGGAAACGTGCCAAGTCTGATGGATATTTTGCAGATTCAACCCTTTGTCTCCTGGTATAAACCAACCACGAGCTACTTCTTGTTACAGATTTTTGTTTTTCATTCGCCTAGCAGTAAACTTGTCCAACGGAAATGATTATGATGACGGTGATGATGATAATGATGATGATGATGATGATGATGATGATGATGATGTTTATTAGTAGTAGTATTATTACTATTAGAGGAATCAACAGTTTTATCAAAGAAAGGTTTCTTTTAATTAAGAATGACTAGCCGATGTTGATTCTCTTGCATGGGCGTGGTTGCACTTTCCTTTAGCTTCCTCAGAAGTACAAAATTTACAATTTTTAACCATAACACTGCCAGAATTATGTAGAATTCAACACTTTTTGTGATCCGACTATAAAAATTCAACGAAAAAAAAGAATCGAGGTTGTTTGCAAAAGGTGTGTATTTATTTAAGGAAAAAATACTTGAAACTGACACTGCTGATAGTAAGGTATCTCGGACACCTTATCAACAGGTTCTCACAAAAATTTAAAATATTTTCTCGGAGACCAGCAGCTTCTGAAACAACAGGTGCTGGCAAAGAAAAAGTATCTCCTTGACAAAATCGGCGAAAACCGGTGAGAAGTTAGCAACCCTCTTTGTACGCCTGAGCGTTTATATATTTTTGTTTTTACAGCGTGCCAGCCTGTTGGCGTTGCAGACATTAATAAGATACCGGATGCCAGAATGACAGCAAGCACATATTATAACCAGGGTGCGCCTTCTTCTAATCCATACTATCCATACCTTGGTCGCCTGAATGGAGTCAGGGGAAGAGGAGCGTGGTGTCCAAAGACTGAACATGACAGAAAGGAGTATCTTCAAGTTGATATGGGAGCAGTGCTCTCAGTTTGTGCAGTGGCAACACAAGCAGGGAAGGAAGGTCAATGGACCTACAGTTACAAATTACGTCTGTCTTTAGATGGAGTTACTTGGAACATCTACAAGGAGAACAACGCTGAGAAGGTATGTAGATAAGCTGAATTGTTATTGGTACTTTGCTGGGAAGAGGGGGAGGGAGTCTTTCGGGATGGACAGCATAAGGAGGAAAAGAATGTCAACAGACTACTTAGCTACGAGCAGTCAATCTGAAAAACTCAAAGAGGCTGTTCGTTTTCTAAGCCTGCTCTCTCCAAATTGATTGATTGATTACCTGATTGTTCAACTGACTAATTAATTCACTGATTCTTCGTCAAATAGAATAGCTTGGAAAACGTAAAATGAGAACAATGCATAATAAGGTCAATAGATTGACTGAAAGAGTTACTTTTTGGTTCAAAACCAGGAATTAGCTTTGGGGTTTGAGAGAGAGTATTTCAGTCTGCGAATTTATGACAGCAAGTCGCTAGAAATGCAAGAAAGGAATTTGAAATAATACAAGATAGATTGCACTTTGTGTAAGACCACTAATAACATAAAAAAAGACAAATAAGCAAATAGGTATTTTTGTTATGTTTCTAACTTTTAGGTATTTCCAGGAAACACAGATACCAGCAGCATTGTGCAACGTTCACTCAGTTCTGCTGTCAAAGCCAGATTTGTTCAGTTTTATCCTGTGACATACAGCAGCTGGCCTTGTTTGAGAGTTGAAATATTTGTGCTGAAATGATACGATACCTTAATATCATATCATGTAATAAACTGATACCAGTTTAGTCCTGATTTACCAACAATAACGCTACAACTGATATGTGACAAAAATGGACAAGTGACGCGGACACGGATAATTAGTTTACGTTTCAGTTCTTTTTGTGTTTGTATTTTCACATACGGTATATCTCTATTTGATAGTAACCAGTGGATAAAGGTTTAATTAATTTCCAGATCGAGGCGACTAATAATTACCAATTATTCCTTGACGAAAAATCAAGCTGTGCATAAACCAATAATCAACGATGCAGGCAGCTCCGAGTTTGTTATAAGCTCGTGTGCCATGAAATGGAGTGTTTTTTTTTACTATAAAGACAACCCCTGGATTGGAAAAAAAATTACTACCATAAACAAGTAAAAAAAATCCTTCACAAAGAACTGTTTATTCCCAATTAACAGTTACTCCACGGGCGCAGGTTAAATTTGGGATAATAAATGACTTACGCCAGGGCGTGTCGCAAAGCACGAGTTGGTCATAATCACCTCATATCCAGCAAAAGCGAGTGGAGTAGTTGTCGTATTAAGTTCTCAAAGTGGGTAATCATTGCTGAATTTTTTTTGCCATCTTTTTTTTCTGATGGGCCCCTGACAAAAGGTTTTCTTCGCAGAAAAAACTATTTGAACACCGCTGCACTTGACATAGTATCCAGTGTCTTTATAAACTAAATTTGATTTTAAGACGACATTGCGCCTTTATAATGACGGATCCGTGACTCAGCCCAATACGGAACAATCACAAAAGCCAACATTTTGAGACGACATTATAACAAAATAACATCGTCTCAAACACAATCAAAAGGGACCACTGGATCGCAACAATATGAGGAAACCAGCAGGGTTCCAATAAGAAATCTAGAATTAAAAAAATTAAAATAATAATAAGTGTGGTTGTTCTTATTACAGTTGTTCTTTTATGTTTAGCTTATTTAGTAATTAAAATGAATTTTAATGTAATTCAAGCTTTTCGGATTTTCTTGTTGTTGTGTAAGCAGAAGGTTTAAGTTATTAGCTTTTATAATTACAACTGTATTTTAGAATTTTCTAAGTATTTGTATGAGGGTCAGGGGTGTGTTCTGCTATATGCGGAGGCTGTGTGTCCTCTATAAGTAAAACATTCAGTTTATTGTTTGATTGATTGACCGATTAACTGACTGCCTGACTGAATAAATCTTCATCAAAGAAATTTCTCTCTTCTGGAGACTTCCTAGGTTCTTTTGGGAGTTTTTTTATTGGACCCCATTTTTTTTTTGCGCAGACACAACGCGCAACGGGCATTGTTTCTGTCACTGACTATAGCGGAGCTCGCGGAGCACCATGGGTAAGCAAATTTGGTAACCCGTTGATCCGAAAAATTTTGGTTCTGACGTCAGCGAACGTCAGCCCGCCCGTACAGACTCTGGGGGAGGGTGAGAGGAGTCCCAAGACAACCCGACGGGTGAGGCGGAATGCAATCTTTTCTTGTAGCTGATGTAAACAATACGGCGGTTGGTTCCTCGTACGCTCGATTATCAATACGATAATTGTAATAAATTCTTGGAATGAAGACTTGTAACAGTTCATCATGGAAAGGAAAAGGATTGCTTCAATCTCGATGGCGCATATAGAAGACATTGGAGAGCCTGAAGGCA
>Ga0126336_10002816_pt1 | contig 10094 bp, 7 predicted proteins | sample SidCmetagenome_FD_92530 | JGI IMG/M metagenome (GOLD analysis project Ga0126336, IMG submission 92530) | Coral microbial communities from El Islote,Puerto Morelos, Mexico - Siderastrea C C metagenome | ecosystem: Host-associated > Invertebrates > Cnidaria > Coral | place: El Islote,Puerto...
ATGGGATTCGTTTACTCCGCGCAAGTACAAAATAAATCTCATACGCACTCTCACTTATCGTTGCTACCGAATTTGCTCCTCTGCTTCCTTGCTGCAATCTGCTCTTGGCGATCTTCGAAAGCTACTGCTTCAAAATGGTTACCCCCAAGGGATAATCACCTACAACGTAAACGATGTTCTAAACAGGAACAGAAACAAGCCAAGGAGCCCTGTCGCCACGGTTCCTAAGAAAGATATCATTATTCTGTTACCTTACTTAGGTCTGCAGAGCAACCAAATCTCTTAACGCCTGAAATCATGTGTATACAACTTCTACTCCTTTGTCAACCTCAAGATAATTTTTCAAAATAATTGCCGCATCAAATCTTTCCTTCCATACAAGGACCGCTTGAATCGTTCTCAAAAATCTAAAGTAATTTACAAAGCCAGTTGCTGGGACTGCAATGATTTCTACATCGGTAAAACAATAATGTATGTTGACTAACTTACGAAACGTCAAGTTTATATAAAAATGCGTAAGTTTATAACGTTTATTACCGCTGTTTTTGTTTTATTTTTGATCAAGCTCGTAAAGAGTCTCAGAAAGTACGTGGAAAGAAATCCAGTGAGAGAAACCGAGGAAAGGCACAACAGACGAAACCCCTAGGAACCGACCGTGGAAAAGGGAAAGAGATAGAGAAAAGATGCTTTTCGGAAGCAGCGGGAGGTCAAGGCCTAGCCAAAAGCTAACCGGCTGCGTGTACTGCAGCTCCAACGAGCATTCCAGTCAGAACTGTACGAAGGTGCTCGACATTGCCGCAAGACGTGCGATCATTTACGGAAATGGGCTGTGCACCACAGTGCAGATCGAGGGGATGTAGGAACTGTGACGGAAAACACCACACGTCAATCTGCGAAAGAATGAAATCAACAACCGGCCAATTGCAGGATCCAAGAGTGGAAAAAAGTATCAGCGCGCTCATGTGTCACGCCAGCACCCTCCATCCAACAGTGCAAGCAAAAATAGGGACAGAAACAGTGCGGATAATGTTTGACTCGGGAGCAGGAAGCTCATACCTATGCACAGACGGGATAACCAAACTAAACCTGAAGCCGACAAGAAAAGAAAACCGTGCATCGAGCAAATGTTCGGAACCACTCGGAGGAACGGGGAAGTTTACAGCATCACAATACAGTCACCCGCTGTTGAAGTATTTTACTAAAATATGCCTAATTTCTTTCGAACATCAATGCAATTGTTACCTATGTAAATAGTAGTTTAATGTACTGTATATAATATATGATTTTACTTTTTATTTTTATTATTAATACTATTTTATTTATTTATATATTTTTTTCTTCGTCTTTTCTTTCTCGGAGAAATTAGCTATACAGCTACCCTTGTAAATCTGAGGTGAAATAAAGGTGATGTAGGATGTATGTATGTATTCGAAGAGGAGTGCGTCAACGCTGAGAAGGACATCCTGACCTATTTCAAGCTTTGAAGCGACAGTATGGGCGACTGAGAAGGCTGACGTTCAGCGAAGAAGGTACGGAGAGCGACTCGATGCCAGTACACGTCTTCCTCGGTGCTGCCGATTACCAAAGGATACGCACAACGGAGCCATAAATACTGGGGGCAAATCCAGACAAAGACCCAGGTGCCGAATTCACGATGCTTGGATAGACGGTTTACGGACGACAACTTGTGGAAGAAGAAGGTTCAGAGAAGCAGTTCTTCCTCAAGACTGGTCAGGAAGAGTTTGCGAAGTTCTGCTCGCTAGATGTCCTTGGACTCACGGATACAGGAGCAACAGAAGACACCAGGATACACGAAGATTTCCATTCAGCAGCTCACAAGGACTTCAAGTGGTTATTATGAAACCAAACTGCCGTGGAAAGAAGACCATGTTCCGCTGCCAGCAAACAAGAACTTAGCAGCGGCTTGACTTGGCAGCACAACGAGGAAACTTGAGAAAACAGGGAAACTGCAAGAGTACGACCAGATCATGAGAGAACAGATTGAAAGCGGAATCATGGAGCCAGTACCACCTCGACCAACGGGGGAGGGTGTACATTACATTCCCCACCAAGCGGTTGTTCGAGAACACGCTGAGACAACAAAGATGAGAATTGTCTGTGATTGTTCATCAAGAGCCAATGCCCAAAGCCCCTCTCTCAACGACTGCCTGGAGACAGGACCGCCACTGCAACCACTCCTATTTGACATCCTGTTACGAAATCGGATGCGGAAGTACTACGTCACCGGAGATATTCAGAAGACGTTCCTTCAAATCAGAGTGTACGAACAAGACGGAGACGCACAGAGGGTCCTGTGGTACGACGACTTGATTCAGCGAAACATCAAGGAGTACCGTTTTACAAGGGTGATATTCGGAGCTACCTCAAGCCCATACATTCTTGGGGCAACGCTTCAGAAACACATACAAGGTTACAAGGAGGAGTTCACTGCGACAGCGAAATCACTTTTAGAAGACACCTATGTAGACGACATTCAGGGGGGTGGAGATACAGAAGAAGACGCAGCAACATTCAAGGAGGAGTCCACTCACATTCTAGCAGAGGGCGGGTTCACGTTACACAAGTGGGAGAGCAATGTGGAGCATTTGAAACAAGTTTGTGAAGGGGAGAGATATGCTAAGAGTATGGTGGGGAACAAGGAACACAGCGAGACCAGAATTCTCGGAACACCTTGGGACAAGCAGCGCGACACTCTGCGCATCGACTTTGAGACGTGCTTAAAAGCGGCCAAAGCCTTAACTAAGCGTAAGATTATCCGCTTACCGTGGTGGGCGGATTTTTTGAAAGGTTGATTGGCATCATGAAGAACACCTTATCCAAAGCAATCGGAAGAGCACTGCTGAAATATGAAGAGCTAGAGGAAGTCTTGCTTGACGTGGAGTCCCTCTTAAACAACAGATCACTTTGCTATGCGGAAGAAGAGTTCGAACAGCCAGTCATCACTCCAAATTTGCTGTTGCGTGGGCAACCAGCTCATCAAGGAATCGTTTGGTGGGAGTCATTGCCAAAGAGAATGAACAGGACTGAGGCACAGTGACTTGCTATATTAAAGATGTGTGGAACTTTAATAGGGGAACGTGTAGAGAACGTTTAGTGGCTGTGTGACTTGCAGCGTGACTTTAAATTGTTTTGTTACCAATAAGTGATTGAGCTATTTTAATTATCGTTGCTAAGTGATCGAATTATCTTGATTTCTAGAATTTCAAATCATGTGATAAAATCGTTTCCGGACTCGAACAGGAACAGACATTGTATTCTCGGGAGTTTTACTGGGCAATAAATCGTGTTAGTCATAACTGTGAATCTTCAGTGTCTCTGGGAATTAGGGCCAGTGGAAAGATTCCCCATACTTGCATACACGCTAGGGCATCATAACGCCGTACTTCACGAATTTGATTAAAAACTGGCAAGTCCTGTTCGATCAGGTCACGAAACATGCCAGGCACCATTTGATGCCAGTTCTCATCGAGCTCACCTTTCATTTCAGCCTGCAAGAGTTTGCTGGCGGCTGCGAAACAAAGGAAAGTACAAGCGTTTGTACCATCATTGGGAGGTAAAGTGTCCGAGAGCTTCAAGTCTACGTTGGCTGCACTTTTTTTCTGCCACCTTTCTATCGTAGTCTTCAAGGGGTGTAGCCTGACTCACTCCCAGCGAAATCTGCTTCCAAAAGTTGGCGTTACCGCTGTTGTCGCGTAGTTCCACATATATCTCTTGGGCAGATGGGCGCAAAAAAGCCTCGTATGCAGTGTATTTCAGATATAATTTCTCAAGATGATTCCAGTTTGTAGCTTGGAGGCGATGATACACTTTAGACGGCTCAGGCTTCATCTCATTTTTCATTTTCTCTTGCAAGAAAACTTGAAATTTAGATGCTGCGTCTAGAGAAGACGGGTATTCAGATTTGAACTCCCTTTCAAAAGGGAAATTAATGTCAGGATTCAATAAACTAAACAAGGTCAATCCCAGAGCCCAGATATCTATTGCTTTGAGGTCTTCCAAAGTAGCACTAGTTAACTTCCGGTTTTCAAGGATAATCTCGGGTGCCATGTAAGGTTTTGTTCCACGCTCCACATTTGCCGTCTGCGCGTGATTTATTACGGATGTTTGCAGTAAAAGGGAGCGGCTTTCCCCGAAGTCAGTCAATTTGCAAATGACGGGCTCGTCACGATACAAATCTGCAAATTGATTTGGACTCTTATCCAGGTAGTGCTTGTTGCTCACTAAGACGTTTCCAGGTTTCAGGTCCGATGAACAATGTCATTTGAGTGAAGAAATGCAAGACCTTTGGCGAGATCACGCGCTACCGTTGGAAACATCGGAAGAAAATGCTCAAAAGCATCGCTAATGGTTTTAACGCGATCCAAGCAGTGCAGAAAATCAAGCAAGTCTGACACTTGATGATCAAGTCCAAATGGTGAGAAATCAAAATATTCATATTCCATCATGATTGCAACCGGCTTAGAGCAGACACCGATAAACTCTGCTTTTTTAGAATGGCGTACCTTTTGTAACATTCTCGCTTCCTTTGAGACATTCTTCAAGTTTGCATCCCCTTCACCGAAGAAACGCTTCACAACCACCGTTCGGTTTTCCGGGACATGGGAGGCTTTGCACACGGACCCAAAGCTTCCATTTCCTATCTCCTCCTTGTTCTTTAATTCACACCATTTAAAACTTGGGATCCCTTCAAAGTACCCTTTCGTAAACGATGAACAGTTCATTTGGGGAACTTTGAAGGCCATGTTGACACGTTTTGCCGGCCGCAATTTTTGCACGTGGAGTAAAGCAGTATAAAGGAAATATGATCTAGTTGCGCAATAAGACCATTGGCCTTTGCTATTTATATCCGGTGCAGGGAAATCCGAGAAACGTGCTGAAATTGCTTCAAAACGGGCTAAGCAGCGAGCGTACAACAAAGAAAACCAGAAAAGAAGACCAGAAACGTCAGTTATACCAAGATTTCGTGACGCGTGTTTTTCTTTCCGTTATAATTTCCGGGTTAACGGGTCAAGTCCGAGTGTCTACAAAAATGTTGCCGCGAACTGCTGGTGGCTCATTTCGCAAAATACAGATTTTCATTTCGCAAATTACAGATTTCACAAAATACAGATTTTCATTTCGTTTCGTTTCGCAAATTACAGTAAGCCGTCGACAGGTAAACGACTGCAACATCTGCACGATGGAAAATCTCCCGATGGACGCTTGGAGTAATTACTTTTACGACTAATTCAAAGGATTATTTAGCAGATTTGAGGGGAATATTTTGTCTGTAGCACAAGGAGAGGAAAATTATAAATAAGCATAATTGAGACGTTTCAGTTGGAGAATGTTCGCCGTTCGGTGAAACTGAAGAAGAAATTAAAGAAGAACGGTATTTGTACGCACAAAGCAAACACTTTGGAACGCTTAGAATAACATATCCGTGTACAGGTTAGCACATTTAACTTGTTTCATGCGTCAACGTTGCCGATATCTGCCAATATTTCCAACTGAAGGAATTTTATGCCTGGTCACTCTTGGTCACGCAATCATCAGATGGCGTGATTTTAGGCTTTCTAAGCATGATTTTAAAAAATTTCCTGAATATTCTTAAATCATTTGCTTAAACAAACCTTAACGTAATTTGAAAGTACAACATCATAAGTCTTTAAAACCTAAGTTTTATGAAATTCCAAGAAAAGGCACAAGGTCAAACTCGTCGTTCTTTTTGACCTATGGATTAAGGTAACAAAAAGAAGCCTTACTCTTTTTTATTCCCTTGAACACTAAGATTAGCCTTAAGTTTATAAAATCATACGGTTTGGACGACGAAGAGTGATACAACAAATTGGAAGTATTACAGCCTTCCCCGGTTCAGTAGTTTTGATACGCGAGTCGAGTGAACTTGAAGGGATTTTTAGCCTTTCTGGTCTCGCAAATCGAGCTTAGAGCTATGAACGGAGTTTTTCATTTTTCTCAGAAATGAAGAGTTATTTCAGGGAAAAAACTACACAGCGTTTGTATACTTACCAAGGCCTACCACCATGCAAAAGAAGAGCGAGATTGATTTCTCAAGCTTTGCCGCTCAATGTTTGATTTTTGTACGGATTTGCTCTTAAATCTTAATACAAATCAACAAATTAATCTCGTAAACAAATATTTAAAAGTCGAACTAGGGGAATTTCTAGCAGTTTTGTCGAGTGACAGTGATTTTTTTCATAGACTACACTGATTACATCCTTAAACCCTGATTAAGCCTCAAACACCTCAATTTCTGTCGTTGCTCCAGTCTCAAGTCAGTTTCTTATACACAGTTACCTTGTTTCGAAGATGTGCACGTTTGGTTTACTCTTTTCTGGAGAAATTGTAATGACTTCTCCACGCTTCTGTTTCGCATGAATGTGCTGCTCATTTTTGCATTCTGCAAAACGTCCAAACTCCCTGCCGACAAAATTGTATATTAGACAGCACCCGAATATGAGCGGCTCTAGTTTGTTTTTTGTTTCCTTTCCTTTGTTTGTAATTGTAGTATGTCATCACAACTTTAATTCCGCACTCAAATTGGAAATTAGCCAATCAGAAGATCTGTCTACTGTCTTGATTTCCTATGATTTCAAGTCGCTGATTTGTCATCTTGCTAGATATCATGGTCAGTTTGTAAAATTCTCAAGTTTTGCTGTCTTTTGATATTGAAATTCTCCCAGACTTACAGTGAAAATAAAAACACTAACACGTTAGTTGAATTTAACAAAATAAAGATAAAGCCTACAAAGCAAAGCAATGACACGCGCTCGCGCGCTCCTGAGGTTTTGCACTCGCTTCGTACACAACTATTTGAAAAACAAACCAGATATGGAAGGAGACGATAGAAATTAAACCGAATGACCTATTACTTGCCAAAAAAATTGAAGTAATGCAGTAAAATAACTAATCGTGACATTTTGTACACATCATGGTATGGTCTCCCCGTGGCTCGACCAAACAGTTCAACTCATCTGAAATGCCCTCGACTTGTACCAAAATTGTTCGAATAGGTGTAAATATCCTACCAGCAGAGATATTGCACGACAAATTGTTCTCTTGGTTGGCAAATAACCTCTCTAGTGTGTGTATCAGTCTAGTGGAATAATTCCCCCCCACCCACCGAAAAAACAGCTGACAACAACAAACCAACAAACAGGGAGTAATCCGAAATCCCAAGCTTGCTCTAGAAGACTTATCTGCATACTGCACCAGGAGTGCTAGTCAGCGCCAGTGTTTCACACTGGCTCTGACAAAGGAGAGTGCATTGGTGAAACGCTTAAATTTCAAAAATATACCTCCTATTTGCTTCAGTTTCTCTTTAATTTTGCCTTCATCTTGCACCCATTGCTTCAAAAGTTCTTGATAATGGCACCCAACATCCGTATCCATGTTCTCCGACTTGAGTCTCTTAATGAGGGTTCTACATTTAGCTCCTCCCAATCTCAGCAGCACTTTACTGATGTCCTGCCAATACGTATTGAACGTCACGTTGTTTAGGGAAACTTGGTTGGAGTGAGCACAAACCATGTTCCTGAAAAACTTCAGACGGGCGATATCAGCTTCTGTGCTCTTGTCTGTTGCTGGAGGAACCCTTTCCGAATCCCCGGCAGAGAGACTCAATCCATAGGTTTTCCCCAAAAGCACCATCAAGAGGGTGATGTCGAAGTTTCCTGAGGAGGGTGTTGAAGGATTTCGAGGGTAGACCTTTTCCCATTGTGTCGAATTTAAAACTTGCTTCTTTCCTTCGCGAAGCAATGATAGTGATGCCCGTTGACTTGATAAAAATAAATGAAGTCTTTCTGGTGGGTGTATTCCGTCAAATACCTCGCGCAGAGCCTGAGATCCTACGTCCACCAAAAGCCGACTTAGTCGGAAATAATTAGTTAATTCTTCGGCTGGTGCAGATGATGTAGAGGAAGTCATGATCCTAGCCACACAGAAAACTCACGGTTAAAAATGTTCAATAATAGGATATTAACGTTTTTTTTTGTCTGCAATTCTTGGATTAACCCACTAACAGAGGTTCAGTTGAAGGGGATTGGGAGTGGGAAGGGAGGCGGAGGGGTTGCTATATACCGAAGTAGTTTGTTTGGAGAGCCGTTTTTGTAAACCAAGATGTACAGGGCTAAGCAGGACGTTTGTTTGATCCACGTGATACCCAATAGGTAACTCTGATTTGCTGTCTACAATCTTCAGACCAAACCCTCTTTTGTCTCAGGGATTGTCCGACGGAGAGGAACGTGGCAGCACGCACTGTTTCGCAAAGAAGGCGATTTGCCGGCCTAATGGAAAAGCCGGACTGGACTTTGGACTTGACTCTGGACTGACTTTTATGAACTTTTAAAAATATTCCATGGAGTTAATATTTTACTATTCAGTTAATAATTTAAAAATTAAGTGAAATTTTAATTCACTGAAAATCATACTAAAATCGTTAGGGATGGAACATTATATTTTTCGGTTGGAGGGTGGTTGGGCAATTTTTTCTGCAGGAATTTTTTTTCGTGACTGAACGCTTTGTATGAATTTTATTACCACTAGCTTGCAATTAATTTCTTTGCTTTGTGCCGCTACGGGCGATTTTTAATTCTGTGCTGGAATTTTTTTGTCGTATCTGCCCAACCCTCCCCACCCCCCCAAAAAATAAAATGGTTCCTCCTTTAAATAAACACAACTCAATTTAATAATGAAACAATTTTTAGAGACATTTTAAAAATTTCCCAGAAAACACACGCTCCTCCACGACAGCGCGCAAACTCGCGCGATACATGAAAAAACTTCCATGTGCGTGGAACCTGTTTTCTGGCTTGAAAAGTGTTGACAGATTGAAACCGGAGAATCGAAAAACCGATTACTGCGTGGGTTACAACAGCTAGGATGCGAAAAAAATGAAGAAATAAAATGGGGAAATCATTCGACTGTAGCACGTGTTTTCTTCTTAAATTCGTAGATTGGCCATGTCCGCGAGTATTTTTCAAAATAACAGTTAAATTCAACTTTCTTAGGCTTCTGTGTTTCTGGTTCTAAATTGTTTATTCGAAAGTGCGAATTCGCCTTTCTTTTTCAAGAGAAAAAAAAGACTCCATTGCAGTGCACAAAAGAAGTTCAACTGAGACATTGTCTATTGCACGGCTTGTATTCCTTTCATACCGCGAAAAAAATTCCTGCAGAAAAAAATTGCCCAACCACCCTCCCGCCGAAAAATACAATGTTCCATCCCTAATGTTCTTAGTATGATTTTCAGTTATTTAAAATTTCACTTTATTTTTAATTATTAACTGATTAGTAAAATATTAACTCCATTTAATATTTTTATAAGTCAATAAAAGTCAGTCCAGAGTCCAGTCCAAAGTCAAGCCCAAACAAAGCGGTACTAGCTGCTCGCTAACATCCCCGATCGGAAAAAAAATTGCTAAAATCAATTTTTCGAAGTTAAAGCCATTCCAGTGTCCGTGCAGTGCCTCCTTATACCGTGGATCGGATTTAAATTATATTTTGAGGATTTTTAGTGTTGTGGAGGAAGGAAAAAAAGGGAAGGCAGTTCTTATGGCAACTTGCAATGGCAGTATGGCAGATGTATCAATACATAACTATACTTTGGTGATCTTAGTGCTTGTAAAGGTCAACTTACCTAGAAATGAAAGCAACTTGATGCTCGTGTTATCTGCACCGTTAATGTTTATTATGCCCAAATGAAAATGCCAGCTGTTCTATTGCAGGCCTCGATTGTCATCAATCAATCCGCACTTCAGCGAATAGACCTGAAAAATGAAAACAGTCTTGAATCGTTCGTAATGCCATTTAAGTTTTACGGTCGCGACCGCTGCACAAACATGGTGCAGAATGCAGTGTCCGATGGTCAATAAGTTGCGTCTTCTTTTTTTTTCAAACCAACCTAAAACAAGGGACAGTCTTAAAAAGAAACAACTCCTAAAGGCAAAACCACGGCGACAAACCAGTGAGGAGTGCCGGATCTTGTGTAGACCTGGATCAGTAAAAATCTTGAAGACGAAAGTAAACAACAGTAAACTGATCCTTACGGCGAGAAGATTAAGAAATTAAAATGGAAA
>Ga0126336_10002817_pt1 | contig 10091 bp, 11 predicted proteins | sample SidCmetagenome_FD_92530 | JGI IMG/M metagenome (GOLD analysis project Ga0126336, IMG submission 92530) | Coral microbial communities from El Islote,Puerto Morelos, Mexico - Siderastrea C C metagenome | ecosystem: Host-associated > Invertebrates > Cnidaria > Coral | place: El Islote,Puerto...
AAAAAAGTTAATAATTAAGGTGCTGCACCCGAATAAGCGCCGTAGTCCTGATGCAGTGCTTATTCGAGGAATTCCGTATAACTACAAAAAACCACTATAAAGCAACTCTAAAACAGCATTAGAAATTTCTTTTCATCAAAAGCGATGTTCTTCAGTTCAAAGTGATTATATTTCACCGCTCACCCATTAACTTCTCTATCCAGCATTCTTGCAATACGTAGTTCTGTTGTTAGTTGCTGTAAAATTTTTGTACAGATAGAAAATATACTGTTTAAGTTAAAAGAAAATATTTTTTGTCGTATCCAATTTTTAAATAAGCACCGCCCTTAAATAAGCACCACATTTGAGGCGCGAAAATTTAGTAACCAGTGAGTGAATAGAGTAGGTCTGACCAGCTATGTAAGTTCATAATAATTTTCTTTTATAATATTGCACAGCTGCTGTATGCCATGTATATAATTATATGTCCCAGCAAAGATTCAAGCTCGGACATAAAGGAACATGTCATAATTAATAATAGTTAATACAAATGTTAACAAAAAATTATAATCATGTTTAATGTCATTTAATTATCTCTTTACTTTACATTTTACACCAAATAATAATTTAATTATCTGGAAGGCAACGTTACTTTTGTTAAGTAAACAAAATACAAGGTACCTCTGTTAAAGATCCCTTCCAAAGTAATTCATATCAGCACATTATCTGCATTACTATTGTCTAATATATTCCAAATGTCACACTTTTCCACAATTTTTTGAAATAATTACTAACAACTGACTGTATCCTACATCAGCTCTTTGTGCAAATTTTATTTTTTTTTGTTAAAACAAATCAAACTTTCACTGTGCCAAATGGCAGTTCTGTTCATCAGCTTTCATTTGAATGGTCACATTCTTGAACTTCAACTTCTGACTCAAAAGTTGTGCAAAGCATCACATGAGGAGATTCAAGGTTGACAAGTGAGGGAGTACGTATCATCTAGGGGAAAGGCTTATTTGCACAAAAGAACCAAAATTTAGAGAATACATTTATGTAAACTTATGTAAACAAACCAGAAGGTCTAGAGTGAAATGTTATAAGCAATTCCCTATTAGTATGGCAAACTAATGGTACATTTATGACAAACTACCAAAGGGAACTTGCAAGAGCTTGGCTCAATTTATTACCATTTTTAGGAGGAAACCCTTTAGATAATAGAAGATTGCAGTTGAAATAAAAAATTATAAAGAATTTTTGAAAATAATTATTAGAGGGTACTTGGATGAGACTGGTTATGACCTTCACACCAGTACAAGTTTATCCCACCCACAAAATGTTCCTATATTCCTCTGACTCTGTATTCGCTTATGTGATACCTCACTCCAAAATCTCTTATTGGAACGAGTCATACAAATGCAAGATGACCACTGTAATTGTACCGAAAAGAGATTCTCATTTAGATACAGAAGAAGCTCATACTGGAATCACATGAGTGAGATACAGCTTGGTTGTTTTATGTTGGCTATTTAAGTTTCCACCATTTTGTTCCCAAACAGAAATCACACTGCCATGGAAACAGTTTACGTAAATCCAGTAGAAAATTTTTTAATTGTACTGGAATAAATTAAGAGTTCATGTATACACCCTGTAGCCAAAGGGTTTGGTGCTTAGGGTCACAACTGATTATTTTGGCCAAAAATTAAAAAGAAAAAAGCTCCAAACTTGCCCAGTTTTTGTGTGGACTGCATGTGGAGTTTATGTGCTAAAACATGACTGTACTGATAAAGTTCTTTGTTTGTCTCAAGACAAAAAATTATCCATGTCATGGCGAAACATTTTAATAATGATGATTGTTTTGCAGAAAGGACTGGTAGTTTGCTGCCATAAAATCCATAATTATACCACTATATTTATTGTTAAACAAATGTCAATAATTTCAATTCACAGTAATAATTATTACTATCATGATAATAGTGAATTTTAAATTGCACATGTTTCATACACATATATTCACATACAAACAAACAAACAAACAAACAAAAAACCCTGAGTGAGCAAGCTTAGAGCATTTTATCTTTTTCCCCCCAAAACATTATTCACTTTGCTATTGCACTAAGCCCTTTAGATGTATAAGCCCTAGTTGCTGCACCCACACTTCTCTTTCTCACTACCCTCTCCGGGTCTCAAGCCACGTTCCAGGCTATCTCCAAGCACAAATGCTCTTTGCTCAGCATGGTTATCTTTAACGTGTTTATTAACCAGCTCAGCCAGCATTGTGAATGCCTCAGTGACATTTGTGGCGTTTTTGGCACTAGTCTCTATAAACGGCATGTCATTGAGAGCCGCCCACTCTGCTCCACTCTCTGCGGAGACCTGACGTTGTGAATTAAGATCTGTCTTGTTTCCAACCAGTATCATCAGCACTCCTTCATTAGCGTAAGTCTCTACTTCGTTAAGCCATTTGTTGAGGTTATTAAAAGTTTCTTTCTTTGCTATATCATAGACTATCATTACACCGTGAGCTCCCCTGTAATATGAGGATGTTATAGTTCTGAATCTTTCTTGGCCAGCTGCAAAGGATAAAAAAACACCCCTTGAATATGGCATTAATCTTCAAATGCTCACCATGCATCTTCATAAATTTCTGACAATATGTCTTTGGTTCTTCTTTGTTTCCAAAAATAGGATAAAATCTTTGAAAATTACTGATCATTCTTAGGACTTCCTAGTTCCTTGGCAAAATGTGAAAATGCAATTGTGCACTGAAGTACCAAGTTGTTGATGTCTTGATGCTTGTGATGTTGCACCACCCAATTATCTCATAACTTTTGTAAACCAGCAGAATATGAGTTTTTTGAATTCAAATTCTTATAGTAGACTACAGGTAATGAAATATAAAAATATTACGTTCAGCGAATAAATACTTTAAGGATCATTGGCTTTCGTGACAAAACTGTCAGATCCAAGAACACTACATTGCACAGGACAGCTGCGACAACAAAAGGATCTCTTCATTATCTAAATCCCTGTGACTGCCTAGGACGCACGAAATGTTGGAAATAACTGAAGCAGTACTAAGGAATACAGATTCCCTACAGTCGAGATTTTGCAGCTGTTAAAGACGCTGTAATTGAATTGTATAAATGTTTATAACTCGTGTTGTTTACACTTGATAAAATTCACTGTTTACCCATCAGGAAGTCAACAGTTGCGTACAGTACCGTTTCCTGTACTTATCATATCATCAATCACAATCGCTAGGATTTTGAACGTGAATGCTTAATGTGTGTGAAATTAAATATTTCTAAAGTAAAATGACCGATTAGCATTTTTTCTTCGGCATCGCGTGCTTTTGTTTTGTGTTCTCTTTCTGCGATCGTGCGACAAAAAGTCGTGTAGGAGCCGAAGCTTTTGAAAACTAATAATTCTTATACCCTGGGGTGCCGTAGGGCTCCAATTAAGAATGCAAACAGTTCTATTCGTGGGATTTCTCGAAATTAATGGGCTTATAATAATATTCCATTCTGCTCACGAACGCAAGCTGGCAGATTTTCCGTCGCGAACGTGGGTCGTGACGAAAAGCCCGCGTTACAAAATTCGATTTCAATCTTGCGCCATCGGTCTGCGCTCGATCCTGAAAATTATTTCAAGTAGAACTTGACCAATTCGGAAGCCATTAATTTTTCAAGAGTGCAAACATCGCGAAGGAACAAAGCATGATATTTAGACAATGCCTAAGGGCAATGGCAACTGCTCGTGTTGAAGCAGATCAGAGTTCATTCCGTTTTTCACGTGCGTTCATTGCGTCAAAATATATAACCTGTAGTTTAGTATCAACTTACCAGTATCCCAGACTTGAAGGCGAATCCTTTTGCCATTGAGTTTGATGGTTTTTATTTTGAAATCTACGCCAATCGTGTTTACATAAGCCTCTCTGTGGTCGAGATCAACGAAACGAAGAAGAAGACAGGATTTTCCCACTCCGGAATCGCCGATCATGAGAACTTTGAACAGGTAGTCGTACTGAAGTTGCAAATCTACCTTTAAATCCGAATCCATTGTTAGTGGTAGATTTTTGAAGAAACTATTGTTCTAGAACGTGACGACTCCGAGTTTCATCATCAAGTTAAGCGCTGTTTATCATTCGAACATGCGATCGAACGCCACATGCGAACGCAAACGTTGTTTTGAGTTGGAAATTGAAATCGAATCAATCAGCTGGACAATCAAATGTTATTAATGCTGTCAGCTGGGAGACTGGCTCGAGCTTTCGAAGTGGAAACTTTGGAAAGAAGTAGATGGCGTTAGGACCACAGGATGACGAGTTTGGATTGTGGCTCACCGCCGACTTCGTTTCAGAGATAAAGCGTATGGAAAAATACCCCAGTTAACATCGGCTCGTCATCGGTGTAAGGCAAAATCACATTTGATGGAGTAAATTGCAACTGTAACGCCATCCTGTGACAGCTTTCAACGGGGTCACAGATTGAGCCATTGTGCCAGTAAGTTAGGAAATTGTCTATGATAGGGACAGTGTTTACGAAGCTTTAGCAGCACCTTCATAACCAGCCTGCGTTTCGGCGCCTGCCACGCAGGCAACTTCGTATACCCAAATTTCCGACCGTTTACGCTGTATAACTAACAAATCTCATAAGTATCGCAAAGCGAGGCTGTTTCTTCACCGTCGCGTCTCCAGCTGTCTTCCAAACGTCTTCCATCAGATCACTAGTGCAACGAGTGGCCAATCACTGTTTCAGTTTACTGGAATAACCATTGAAAACAAATGTAAACCATTATTCTTAGGCTTAAGGACATTCGAGCCAATTTTTTGCGTATTTTCACTCCGCACGAAACTCACTTCGCAATGTCATACCATTTTATGCATCGAGCTCGAGCGCGAAGATGTCCACCGCAAAGTTGAGTTTTCAGTAATTGAAAGGGTCACTCCAGTTAAAATTCTTTACTCAATAGAGCCACTTGAACAATATTTGAGTTAGAAAGAAGTAAATATTTTAAAATGCTTTTCATCTAGCAACCGTTTAATCCATGTCGAGTTATGAGGGTCCCGCATTTTTCAAAATCGTACTCGAACCAGTTCCAGAAAGATTTCCTGTTTATACAATAATTGGCGAAGCTGTGTACCCGCTAAGACAGAAGACTCTAAAAACGGTACCCCAACCCAAAGGCACCTTGCCGGGGAGTCCCCATAAGGAATTGCCCCCCCAACCCCTCCCCCAATTCATCGATGCTTAGTGAGGTGCTCACGAAAAATCCATAGGAAAGAGACGACACTGGCCTCGTGCTAGATTTCCTGCAAATCACTCGTTTTTCCACCGCAACGAGGGTTTCTTTTTGTAATCTGGGACGAAATGCTTGTATCGGTGCACTATTACCGAATGGTGATAGAACTGAGCTTATCCTGTTTGGTAGCAAACAGCAATGAGCTCAAGTCAGCGCCCCTGGTTAACGAGTCGGTTTCTCGATGGCAGAGTCGAGGCCTCGAGTCTAGCTTCTGCTCTTTGCATTATCGTTTTGTTTCCTTAGACAAGAAACTTGACTCTTCCTCTTTACCCACGAGTATAAATGCGTACCGCTGAGCTCCACACGGGAGAAGTAGTAATTGATATTATAAAAACCTGTTTCTTTTTTCTTTTCACTCCAGCTGTTTAAAGAGGGGCAGCTATGCTGGAAGTGTGACTTAACCTTTGTTTGTTTGTTTTTTGTTTTTTGTTTCTTTTTACAGAATTTAAAAGGAGCGACTCACTTTGAAGCGGATCTAACCCCGTGGTTTTCCTGAAAGGTACAGATGCGTCACTGCATTCAAACATGAATTTAATTTATTGACTTACAGTGCTATGCACCCTCTGAAACTGTCTTGAATGGATGATCACCCATGCTTTCCTATGGGGCGCCGAAACAAACATTCCTAATCTTTTAGATTCCGTCCACACTTGTGCTTTTTCGTTTGACGGCGCATACCGTTATCGTCTACACCGCGAAACGTGATGTTCCCTTGTCCACACTAAGTTGTCAGAAAACGGACACTCTGCGATGCGTTCTCGTCTACATTAAAACTATCAGTGTTCGACAGACAGATGAAAACTGAGGTAATAAAAAATTATGCCTCTTCAAAGGAAAACACGAGCCGGCGAGAAGAACTTTTCCTCGTCCAATTCTTCTCGACGTTTCGCTCCGCCCGCCGGATCGCAAATCGCAGCTGCAAGTTACTCGAGCGAATAATACACGAAGTGAGCCTGCTTGCAGTCTACTAAGACCCCGGGGGGCTACTCAATAAAGTTTTATACGGGAAGGCTCCGCCTGCAAGTTCAAACCCTTACCCTTTAATATACTAATTTTTATCAAACTGGTACCCCTTTCATACACCTAGAACAAAATTGCATGCACCCCTTTCTTATACCTCAAGGATAAACCAAAACAATAGAATTTCCTATAATCGCCACGTTTTTCCCGGGTTTTCAGTCGTTCTGATTTAGTTGCGTAGTCATTTCTGCCAAAATGTGGCACCCTTTGATATACTTCGCTTTAGCCCCCGTTTCTTCCACTTTGAGCTGATTTTGTGACCCTTTCTTATACTAAAACGGCAATTTTTTAGTATACTGCGCGCTTAAAAAAGGCACCCCTTTCGGATGGAGCCTCCCTAGCCCACCATAGGGATACCCCCCGGGACTAAGAGGTGTTCTGATTATGCCTTAGAAACCTTGCCTTTGCCTTATGCTTCGTTTTATTAAACGATACAAGAAATAGATTGAAAGATGTAAGAACTATATTACAAGAACAACACTGAGTTGTAGGAAGAAATAATTTCTGCCCCCAAACGTAACTGTCACAATAAACCGCTTAAAGATGAGCCCTGGTACAGCCGACAGCTACAGCACGATCTGAAAGACTGGCTCACAAGTTGCCAGGTCTCTTTTCCATCAGCTCCGCATACACCTGTATTCTTCAAAACGTTCACAACGAAACTTCCTTGGATACAGGCTCCTTCGTGACCAAGGCAACCGTTGTCCTTCTGATCGCAAATCACTTCGTTCAGATAGCGCGGGAAATAATCAGGTGAGAGCGTGGTGACCGCTGACCATTCGGTGCACAGGCGGTGGTAGCCATTTTGGTCGAGAGAGCCTCGTTTTGCGACACTTGTGAAATTTGTTTGTGGGAAAGAGTTGGCCTGTCTCTTGCCACGGGACAGCTTTTTGATAATGCTAGGAAGCTTATATACAGGCAATTTCACAGCGGCTGGTTGATTGAGAAGGATGGGGAAATTCTCAGCATCCTTCCTTGTGATGGCTTGATAGCGCTTGTTATAACCGCCAAACGATTCCAGTTTGAGCTCCAGTTCTGATGTTGTCAAAGGTTGGCAAGAGATCGACTGTGCTCCAACGTAACTTGCAAACAAAACGAGTGTGGCAAACGCTAAAATGAGTTGTTTAAGCATTCCTATGGATCAGAGAAAACAGATTTGTTGATACAAAAAACAAAACAAAAGCAAAATAAAATGTATGACCTGGTCGTATCCCCACTTCGCCCATGGTTATAAGGGTGTATACGGCCTCAGACAGCCGGTTTGGTGTGCAATAAGGTATCAGGTTTACTATTCTAGTTTGAGTGTACAGGAATTGACAGAAGCCTGGTATAGCACATAGCTCTTTGCTGTTTTGGCTGCCTCGTCTCCAGGCTTCCTTGTCTTTCATTGATGGGGAAAACAGGAATGCGAGGCTTGACATGAAAGAGACGAAGCGTCCATTCTCCTCAACTGTCCCGCAACTTTACGCGCAACGCGTTCTACGAAAGAGCAACGCCTGGGGACTAGTCAGTCATTTTGGCTTGAAAGTTGGGAACGGTTTAAGGTGTTTTGATACAGTTTTTTGGGACCATACCTAACTTTTTGAATCGGTTCTTATACAGTCTTCTCCTTGTCAGATCAACGTGAAATTTGAAAAACTTGTTGGTTTTGGATTGGACTTTAGAGTGGTTTACATTTTCTGAAAATCGATATTTCCATGGTAACGATAAACAAAAATCCTCGAAAACAGTAAAATTGAAATTTTGCGCGATCCAGATTTCACTTTGAAAAGCAAATACCAACATCTTAAACTGTGGTGTATGGCAAACAAGATGTACAAGAACAAAAGAATTCTGTATGTTTGTTTTGAAGTAAATCGCAAAAACATTTTCAGCCTTTGTTTTTGCATAGTAATAGTAAATGCACCGAAAAATAAACAACGCTTTGATGAAATGGCTAGAAAATACTATTAAAATGTGTCTTTTACTTACTATGTTACGCCTAGAAAGTTTTGTTGAAACTGGTGTTCACGATCTCGAGAACGAATTGTTTTCCTAAGATCATCGGCGTAATGAACCGACGCAAAAGGAGGACGTATGAACCGACGCAAAAGCTTGCGTTACATATTCACAGTTGGCAAGTAACTGCTAATGTATTCAAAGTTATGCGCACTGCATTCCTCCGTGATTTTTACTGTTCATTGTAATCTACAGTGCAACAAAACAAAGAAACCAGATAAAAATCACAAAGCAATGAATTACTCACAAAAACTTTATAAAACATTATTGGTTTTTGAGAATTGTCTCTTTTGTTATTACTCTAGTGCACGATTCTATCATGTTGGCCATCTATTTTAAAAGAGTCAAGTCTTTTTTATTCCAATTTAAAAAGAAAATTTACCATACAAGTTTGAATTGTGACACGTTTCCTGTTGTCATGCTTTTTTCGAGCGTGGGGTGGAGAGAGAATTCGATTTAACCAAGCTCGAGGTGCCAAAAAGTACTAAGCGAATGGAACGGAAACAGGTTAAAGTTCGAGCTGAGGTAGCGGGGGATTCGAGATAACCGCCGGGACAGCGGGTGTTAACTGTACTCGGTGATATTAGCCATGTTTGCCTAGCAACAAACCTGGGGTCCAAAACCGGGAAAAATGCTCAGTAAACGGCTCATATTACATTGGCGCGCAAATATCACGTTTTGTGGTTACAATATTTTAAACTCGGCTGTCAGCAAATTAACAAGGCCAAATCTCAAAGGATGGAGAAGGTGTGTTCCTTTTGTGCTGGTTATTCATGGTTTTATGAGCCGTTGTCAAGCAGTGACGTACATTTTGCTGTGGAGCAATTAACTCAAGTGGCTCGCGCATGCGGATTTTTAGCATTTCATAATTTTTAAAATTTCTTTCTCGATAAAAGCATTACTGAGTCATTACTGGTCCCAATTTCATAAAAAATAAACAAACATTCAAATCAAATAGTTTCGACTAAACTGCATGACATTTTGAGTCTCGGAATGTCGAGAATAATGAACTTCAATTTTTCTCGTAATAAACTGTCCGCGAATTCGAGCGCATTATAAACCGTCTGACAAAAAATCGCTGTACGTAAAATGACAGACATTTGTTATTTAAGCAAAAGTGATCAATGAACAGTGATTTATATCCAGTTTTACAGTCTGTTTAGAGTAAGCAAACATTGTGATGCTGCCTGGTGTTGCAGAAATTTTAATTTTGGAAAGTTAAAACCTTCGAAACAATTTCCTGTCTTTTTTTACTAAGAAACTTCACAATGCCAGATGTAAGATTTGTTTAGAACTGGGGTACCTTTGTTAAAAAATAAGTAAGTTTTAACTTCACACAGCAAAAAATGAATACGTCAAGTTGGCAGATGAGAAGAACAGGCAGTGCAGCATTTAAAAAATAAATCGCCTTTAATCCTCTAGATAGTTGTTATTTCTCAGACCAAAGCGTTTAAAAATGGGTGAAGTCTGTGAGCAAAATTAAATCTATTTGCGCTTGAAAATGAATAGCTATCCGAGACGATCAGCTCTACCTCTCAAAAAAAAAGGACAAGAAAAAGGGAAAAAAAAGTAACGTAATGAAAATACAGTGGCCAAATAGCGCTGCAACCTAAATGAAGCTTGACGCAGACATGGCATATTGTCAGTTTTAAAGAAGCTCTTCTTGGTCCAGGGGTTTCAATAGAAGCCGGCAGCCGGCGAATTTCGCCGCCTACTTCCCAAATCATCGCCGCCTACTTTCCTACTTTCTGACATTAAATTTCTTTTGAGTCCCTTGAGTTTCTTGAGTC
>Ga0126336_10002818_pt1 | contig 10090 bp, 8 predicted proteins | sample SidCmetagenome_FD_92530 | JGI IMG/M metagenome (GOLD analysis project Ga0126336, IMG submission 92530) | Coral microbial communities from El Islote,Puerto Morelos, Mexico - Siderastrea C C metagenome | ecosystem: Host-associated > Invertebrates > Cnidaria > Coral | place: El Islote,Puerto...
GGGGGTCGGGCATTTGCCTACCCCCGGGACGACCCCGGGGCATTTGACAAGGTGAGAAAAACGTTCCGGTGTAGTCAGTCTGAGGTCGTCCATGATCTTCCATTCCTTTGTTGCTGTTCGCTGGTTGATTTCATCGTTTGTTGATTAAATGCTCTATCAAGTAAAATTAATTCTACGTACTGTATGGATTTTTAAGCTATCCGAGATGACCAGTTTAGTAAAAGTTTTTTATGTTTTTGGCCTTTTGTTAAATACAGATCATGCATTTTCAGTTCTTCGAAATTATTTAAGCATTTCTTTTAATATAGCTTATTTAATAAAACACTTGTAAGTTGTGTATGTCAAAATCAAATAAATCAACGTGTTATTCATATTAATAAAGTATCATTAGTTTGAAAACAAATGAACAACGGAAGGGGAGACGCACAGGTATAAAATAACCGAAGCGCATTGATAATAATAATGAGAGACACTTTTTTCATTATGATTTATTATTAAAATCTTGAGCAGTGTTGCTTTCTAGATGATCCCGGGGGTGGGGCATTTGCCTTCTATTTTGGTCCCACCTCAGGGCATTTGACGGACTTACTTGTCCCCACCCCCGGGAATTTGCCATTTTTAAAAAAGAATTGCTAATGCCCGGGGGTTGGCCTGGGGGGGGGGGGTTGGGCACCGCGGGAATTGACGGATGCATTATGCCCCCACTTTTCAATTAATAAACAGCGATTCTCAACATTAATCGCATGTATCTCCCAACCCACATCTCCGCCCGCATCACCTAACCATTGGTTACAGCATCCTCTGTTTGTGTTGCGTACCTGTGCTAGCTGTATATTAATGGCGGCTTCGGTTGTGTACAAAGGACTTTGTGAATACTATAATTACGGCTTTTTGAACGGATGAAAGTCAAATAAAAACGCTTAGAAACATGAACACTGTGTTACTGTTTGTTATTATGGGCTTGGTTTGTCGATTTAAAGCTCCGGGAGGCGGTTTTAGACACTTGAAGTTTGACCTACTCTATGAATATATATATAATCACAAGGCTTGCAAGTTCAAGAACCTCAAATTTCCGACCGGCTTGGGACTTCGCCAAAATTAATACACTTAACCTCGTGCCTTTGACAAAAGAATCCCGGTTTCCGAAAGAAGTCTTTGTAGATTGATTTGGCCTGATTTTGACTCATTCGAGTCCGCAGACTGATCCTTAAAATCCAGCACAAACTTTCGGATCTGATGGAAAATTTCAAAATATAACAGAGCTAGTGCTTTTTGGTTTTTTCTGTCCACCACCATGGTTTTTGCAGCGTTCCGAACACATTTTGCCAGGAAAAACACCAGCATTTTCATGCTGATAGGCAGCTTGTCACGAAAAACGAAATAAGTATTAAAATTAAGTCACAAGATGTCAACAAACGCTTATGGCCAAGTGGACCAATATCGGGCTTCATACGCCGACGCCCTGGGTTCGGCTCTCAGCGAGTGTAAGAATTTTTTCTTTCGTTTTTTTGTTTTTGTTTTTGTTTTTTCATTTAACGACTTGAATGAGAGTATTTTCACAAATTAATAACTGCCAGCAAAAAAACAAACAAACAAACAAAACAAAAAGGGGGGCTCCGCTTTATACTTATTGGGACCATTTACACGGGCAAACCGGTCGGTTTACCGTTTGGATCGGTTTGAGCAAATGGTAAGCAAATTTCCGTATTGGGAGAATTCCGTTCGGGACTGGCGCTTATCATTTGCAGAAATCCCTACCATTTACCAAAAAATTTACACGACGGCGACGGCTAACGAGAAGGTCGCAAAACAAAAGCTTTGATTAACAAAATAACGACTCTGCACGTGCGTTATTTTTGGTACATTTCTTTGCCGTTCTGTGCACAACTACAACGTGAAATGACCAAATTCAACGTTTTGTGTAGAACGCAAACACAAGACGGTGAATTTTCGTCAAATAAATAAATAAACTGGGCTGTACGTGCGTGGGCAATAGAACGTCGTTAGTTCGTTAGTTCTGTTGAATAGAACTGACGACAGCTAAATCAGCTGTCAGTCCAATAAGGTTTTATTCCAAATCTAATAGTCTCTGACTTCCAAAAAACTGTTCTTCGGCTTCCACATAATCATCGATACCGAAAATCTTCTCCGCTACTTTTACACTATAAGCAAGCCTCACTTGTACAAATCGTTCTCTTCGCTCAACGTTGTGGAAAGAAAACTAGGGAAAACGCTTTTTAAAGTGAAGGGACAAATCACTTTAATACCACTGACCGTCGGAGTTTTTGTTGTTGTTGTTGTTGTTGTTTTTTTTCGAGTGCATTCCAGAAGGAACGCAGGGACTTAAAATCCATGAATTCGATTTCAACCTAAATCAACCTAAATATATAGCAACAGAGCACACACAAACGGGACCGAGAAATGGATTCTCTGAAAGAACATATCCAAGTGTCTGTGCTTCTAAAGATTACGCTTCATATAAGCAACAATTTCCGCGAACTCCGTGGAATACAGATGTAACGTTTTTCTTCGAGGCAGTGTCTAGATGCCCGGCAGCCTCACATGGATAGAGGTTCAAGAGTAAATGCCCTGTAGCCCTTATTCAAAGCTTATCGAAGTATTCATATTTGTTTAGAACTGCCAAGCGATTAAGAAAAGTATTCTGGTTTTGTATTTGACGAATTTTCCGAGCTTGTGGCTACTAAAATCGCTGTGTTCGCGACACTTCAAATATTTGTGGTTTGACTGGCCAGCAGTAAGAAACTCGCATGAATTTCGGACAGAATTTATCATTCAAACCTTCTGGGTACATTCAAAGTTTGTTTGGAGCTACTAATCGATGCCTTTTTGCGTGATGCCTTTAAGCGTGATGCCTTTTAGCGTAATGCCTTTTAGCGTGATGCCTTTTAGTGTGATGCCTTTTTGCGTGATGTCTTTTTGCATGATCCCTTTTAGCGTGATGCCTTTAAGCGTGATGCCTTTCAGCGTGATGCCTTTTAGCAAAATGCCTTTTAGCGTGATGCCTTTTACTGTGATGCCTTTTAGCGTGATGCCTTTTAGCGTGATGCCTTTTAGTGTGATGCCTTTTAGTGTGATGCCTTCTTGCGTGATGCCTTTTTGCGTGATGCCCTTTTGCGTGATGCCTTTTAGCGTGATGCCTGTTTGATGACGCTCTTTTTCATAACACATTCCTTCTACAATGGCTTTCTCTCCATCAGCTTTGACTTGTGTCATGTCAGATTTGACTAAGGTTGTTTCCTTTTCAAGCAATTGAATTTTGTCATAGATCTGCCCTCATACCAGATAGTCCCGCAGATAAGTGTCAAATCAGGGGTGAGTACTGCACTTTATGATAAAAGCATCAAACTGGGCAGGTTAATACTAGTCATCATGGGAAACGTTAGAGCCAAAATTAGAGCCAATCGGGATATGCTCTGTGTCAGCCAGGGGAGGGTGGTAAAGGTAATAGGGATAATTATTCAAAATGGCCGCCGCCAGCGATACTTCTTTGGTATAGAAATATGCACCATAATTGCCTAAAACAATGTCTGATCGTAATGATCTATTTACCTAGGCTCAAAGAATATAATCATGCTATCAAAATTGGCATAGAATATTGTTTCTGAGAAAGAGAAAGGAAAATTGAAAAGATGTAATTCTGAGGTCATAATTATGCAAATTAGTAAGTTTTTAATTAATTCACATTTGATGATTTCATCGTTGTAGCTTCTTTTTTTCATTATCATCGTCTCAAAACTTTACACGAGAAAACCATAAATTATTTGTTCTGACTGGAACAAGAATACACGTCACTGTATTACATATTTCCTCAGCTGGTGGCTGATAACTGGCCAGAAATGAAAAACAGCTGTATTGATGTAGGTTAGCCAGTAAAGCGCCTTAACTTATGGAATTAACATAAATGGAAGTGCTACTGATTGTTTTATTTTTGGATAATTATTTGTTGTTTATCGACTATGCCAACCACAAGAGAAACTAAACAGCCATAGATACCTTTTGCAGAAAATTCCACTGTATGAAGATACGGTTGACACGGGTGGCCATCTTAGGTGTTGCCTACATGTACAACTCACATGTATTGCTAAAATTGCTAAAAGCATTTGGAAATATATATTTTTTCGTGTGCAGTGATTCGATTCCTGCACTTGTATAAGAAGACATGCCACAACCGAATATGCAGTTTCATTCGGTGAAGGTAGTAAATGCCAAGAAAACCTTCCGTAATATGCACACCAAGTTTTGGGCACTCGTACTCTGTTTATTAACTTCAAAAGGCATCGCACTTAAGTACAAAATTCTCGCAGTGCTTAGCTGAGTTGCACTGAGTTGTGCGAATACTAAAGGCGCACAAAAACGATTGCAATAACATTTCTGGCAGACGGAAGGAGTTCGACATAATGGCCTGGGATAGCTAGATCAATCCATTGGTAAAGAAAACTTTTGTTGGAAGACTTTAAAAGAAGTAAAGCTATTTTATATCCCAAACTTGCAACGAGGCACCTGTCCTTGGTTTGCACCTAGGTGAGATAATTTTTAAAGTTGACAAACTAGCGAGAGAGTTGTCCTCTTAACGGATAAGGCAGCCAAAGCGTGAATGCTACTTCACACCGCAGACAGGGACCGGTTCCACACGATGTTCAAAAGTCGATATCGGCTAACAAACTGGAGTGCGGACGAGAAGTTTACTCGGGTACTTGATGCAACTCGCGTAGTTCAGTACGTTAAACAATAATTACGCAGTGTCTACAACGCTGAAAATATCATGTGACATAACATGGCCCTGATGTTTTGACAGGCAATCGATTACGTAGCAGTTCCCGCTTATTTCGAGTGTGTCTACAAAGTGACTTCGTTCAAAGGGATTGAAAGATCGAGCGTTGAGGTGTGTGCGTCAGGGTGATAAGCTTCGGCTACCAGCTCGGTTTTTGTAACACGAACGGCGAAAAAACAATCCATCCATTCAGAGTCCATAGCATTTCTACAAAGCCAGATGTATCAAAGAATCAACTTGGCGCAAAAGTCAGCATGTCCAGGAAAGTACGAAATTTGTCTCCAGTTCTAAAAAAGTTCATTTTTTTTTCCAGTTGCTCGCATTTGGTTACAGGACGTTCTCTCTGTAAGCGACAAACCAGCTTGTATTTCATCTTGGACTTTGTTTGCCGCTTACTTCACAACATAAATCTTGAACACATCTGCGTTGATGTTTTGATCGATAAACTGAAGTTCAGATGGCTCGACTAAAACGAAACAGATCACAATATTTCTAAGAAAATGACATAAACAAAAGAAAAGAACAAAACGACAAACTTACAGATAGTTTCCTATCCGGCGTTGAAATTGACGACAGAAATTGATGGTAGAAATTGAGAGCTTGAACACTTTACTGGCCACGTTTTTAGATAAATAAAACTAGAATTGTGCAATCTGATTACTAGCGTCACGTGAAGCTAGCATGTCAGCAAACGAGACATGGAGACACTGATTCAACGGATAAACAGTAACTAGAAAAAACGAGCTCCTAACTAATTCAGAAAATTGATAAGAAATCAGTTCAATCAAATGTTGATCATTGGTCCTCCTAATGAATCGAGTTTCCTCTGCAATTTCAACATGTTCAGCGATCCTTGTGGAGCCTTGGCGCCTCAAGTAACACAATCTTGTCGACTGGACGTTTTAGGACAGCAGATTTGGTTTTCAAGGTGACTCTTCTCACGAGCCCATCGCCCTTGTTTGGCTTGACCTGCACGATGAGACCAAGTGGCCACGAACTTCTCGGGCAGTTCCCGTGTGAGGAGAGGAAAATTATTATGATTAATTTGCTTTGCTGTTGAAAAATATAGAAAAGCCAACGTAGAAAATGATTCATAGCTAATAGGCGTTGAACTGTAATTGTAACCTGCAATAGTCTTGTTTAACTGTTATCTACCTGTTTTGTTTTGTAAGTGATTAATTTTGTAAAGCCTAAATTCCGATTCTTCCAATCGAAGTTCTTTCATGCAATGAGATGATATTAACTTAGATTTCTTAATGAATTATGCAATTTCCGCTATTTGTGGTATATATACAAGTACTCTGCAAAACGTTCTTTGGTTGCTTTCTTGGTGAAAAATCTGGTGATATCTTGGAGTATCGAAGTATTAAGGTCTACTGTTGGAGCCAAGTACTGTCTACTCGCTGAGTCTCAGTGATTTCTACTGTATAGTTCCCGTACTTCCTGCAGCCATCGGGTGACTCCCCCAAGTTGAGAAGGTGTTCAGAGTTTTCATAGTCATTGTCCCGTTAGCCGCAAAACTTGTTATCACACCGGTGAAGAAAACTTGTTATCACACTCGTCCACTATAAGAACGTCTCCCACCTCGAAACTGCTTGCTGGTCTCGTCCACTTCTGCCTCTCTTGTAGGCTGGGTAGGTACTCCTTGAGCAATCTGCGCCAAAACACGTCCGTCATGTACTGTATTTGGCGCCATCTCCGACGGGAGTAAAGGTCCTCTTTTCTGAAAACACCAGGAGGCAATGTAGGACCGGAGCGAAGGAGAAGGAGGTGATTTGGCGTGAGAGCTTCAAGGTCGCGCGGGTCGTCTGATACCTTTGTCAATGGTCTGTTGATGACGATCACTTCTACCTTGCACATTAGGGTGGCCAGTCCCTCATCGTCGAAGACTTGTTCTCTCAAGAGGGCGCTCATGACCTTTCGAACAGTACGGATGCAGCGCTCCCACACACCACCATGGTTAGAGCCTGCAGGAGGATTTAAGATCCACTCGATGTTGCGTTGCAGTAGGAACTCTGTTATAGTCTTCTGATTCCAGGCGTCGATTGCGCTTAGCAGCTCCTGCTCACCACGCACAAAATTTCTACCATTGTGGGATCTATTTTGTATTGGGTGACCTCTTTATGCGATGAAGCGGCGCATGCTGTTTACGAAGGTGTCCGTATCCACACTGTGATCTATTTCGATGTGGATTGCGCGGATTGTTAAACAGGTACACAGCACACCATATCTCGAGACCTAAGTTCCGCCACGACGAACTACGAAGGGGCCAAAGCAATCCACTCCAACATAGGTGAAAGGAGGCTTGTCTGGGGTGACCCTGTCTGTAGGAAGGTCGGCCATTTTTTGAACTCCAACGGGACCCTGCCTTCTTCTGCAATTGACACACGCCTGGAGTTACTTTCGCACAGCGGATCTCGCCGCGATGATCCAAGATCTTTCTCTAATTGGGCAGAGTACATGCTCCACGCCAGAGTAAACAGGGATGGAGTGGAAATGGCCGATGATTAAGCGAACGACTTGATGAGATTTCGGCAGGATGATGGGTCGATTTGCATCTGGTTGGAGTGGAGCATTCGCAAGTCGGCCTCCTACACGCAACAGGCCATTCATAAACAGTGATCGAGCTTGCAGATGTTGCTGGATTTCTTGACTTGCGAACATTTCCTTGATCCCTTGGCACTACGCTCTACGGTGCTCGTTAAGGCTCAAATTTCTTCTTGAAAGTTTTCCTTCTGGACATGGCGTAGAATTTCCCTTTCAGCGGTCACCATCTCTTCAACAGTAATCAGGCTCGCCTGTGTCTTCTTGCAGGGAACCGTGTTTCCTGACTTGTGTTGTTCAACTGCTGCCCCAAGGTTGGCACGGCAACGCAGCATCCACGCAACAAATTTCTTTAGGCGATATCACTGAGAAAACTGTTCGAATATCTGATTGACTGTCATCACTCCATCTTCCGCAGCATTGGCAGAGAACGCTTGTCAGGCTTTCTTCACTTTCAGGTCACTGTCTGCAGTCGCTGGGACAGTAGGACGTTATTCAGGCCATGCTTCTTCTGAATTCCCAAGGAAAGAAGGACCGGAAAGCCACCGCTCATTTCTTAACATTTCAGCAGTGAGACCACGCGAAGCGTCATCAGCCGGGTTTTTCTTGCTATTGACGTGTCTCTACTAGGACGGAGAAGTAGCTTCATGAATTGCTGCAACACGATTCGCGACAAATGTGTGGAATCGTTTGTCGTCATTGCCTGTGTAACCAAGGACACAGGTGCTGTCTGTCCAGAAGATGGACTCGATAACTGGAATGCCAATCTCTTTTCTGGTCATCTTATCCAACCGGGTAGCCACCACGGCCGAAGATAATTCCAGGCGAGGAATTGTTAACTGCTTCAATGGAGTTAACCGAGTCTTGCCCATGATGAATGAGCAATGGACATCGCCTTGATGGTCCTGGGGGCGACCATAAGAAAGTAGTTGAAAGTATTAATTCGCCCATAGCATATGCTTGCTTTGGACCATCGTCTTCGCGATTTCAGTTTCTAATTGAAGCTGTTGTTCCCGTTGGTTAAGGCGCAACCTTGCTTCTTCTTGTTGCTGTTGGTATTTAAGCTCTTCATGTTTTGACGGTAATTCCTCTTCTTGTAAAGCGTGCTGCTTGCGTAGAGCGGCCGCTTCGGCGGTTAGTGCTGCCTTCCGTGCAGTCGCAATCGTCCTGGGGCTCAAACCCGATGATCTATTGTCTGTTCTGCCTGCCTTCGAACGCGTTGACCGGGCACGGGACTTTGATTCCACGTTACTGATTAAATCTTGTGGATCAATTTCGCTGTCCGACTTCTCACGTGTTTCGTTGTGAAGTAAGCGTCAAATAAAATCCAAGATGAAGTACAAGCTGGTTTGTCGCTTACACTCTCTCAGATCTTGAGCCGAGCAAGCGGCAGCTTCTTCGCAGGTTTCAATGTGCTTTCCTTTCGCCCTTTCTATCCCAAGTCACCCTCACGAAACAGGAACTAGACCTTTTATCACGAGGTCTAACATTCTGCCCTACTCCCCTACGAGCCGATCTAGCTGATTTCATCCGCCGTTTACGTCTACAAGAATATTTTTATAACCCATCTAGATCACATAAAGAAGCTCCCCGTTTCCGTAACAAGTCATCTTGGACCCCGCCTCAGAACAGAGAAATTACCCTGGAAGCCTTCATTAACGCTGTTGAAGAAAAATATCACACAATACAAGATCGGCTCAAACCTTACTGTTCAAGAAAAGGAAGCACTCCACAATCTCATGTCCCGCACAGACATCACTATCAAGCCAGCGGACAACGTCTCAGCAACGGTTGTTATGAACAGAGAGTGGTACTTGCGTGAATGCTACCGTCAACTTGAAAATACGAACTTTTATGAAAAAACAAACGAAGATAAGGCCCCGAAAGTATGCATTCAAGTAAAACACTATGTGGACGGTTTACTACTCGATAGTCTTATCGATGACAAAACCCATGACTATCTCATCATCAAAGAACCACGCCCATCACGCTTCTACATCAACCCAAAAATCCACAAGCAAGGAAACCCTGGAAGCCCGATTGTTTCTGCTAACGATCACCCTACTGAAAGCATATCGGAATTTGTCGACCACCACCTGAACCCTAAAGCTCCCAAACTTCCATCGTACATTAAAGACACTACCCACTTCTTAACCAAGCTCAATTCACTCAAAGATATCCCAACTGGTGCTATTCTTGTTACCCTTGACGTAGCGTCTCTATACACCAACATACCGCACAAAGACGGGATACAGGCATGCAGAGACGCCCTAGTCCAACGCACAGAGAAACCGATACCCACAGAGACTCTTTATGACATGGTACGCATGATCCTGACGATGAGCACATTTGAATTCAATAACGAATTCTATGTACAAAAGCATGGGACGGCTATGGGAACCAAGATGGCTCCGGCATACGCGAACCTCTTCATGGAAAGGTTTGAAAAACAAGCCTTGGAAGCAGCCAAAATAAAACCCTATGTCTGGTGGCGTTACCTTGATGATATTTTTACGATATGGACTGGGAATGAGGGTGAACTCAGAGAATTTATTGAATATTTAAACAATTTACATCCGAAAATCAAGTTTACTTCAGAGCAATCATCATCTTCAGTTGCTTTCCTTGACACTACCGTATCCATCAAAGATGGTAAAATTTCAACAGATCTCTATGTGAAGCCAACTGACACCCACCAATACCTCCTCAGCTCATCTTGCCACCCATATCATACAAAAAGATCCATCCCCTACA
>Ga0126336_10002819_pt1 | contig 10090 bp, 5 predicted proteins | sample SidCmetagenome_FD_92530 | JGI IMG/M metagenome (GOLD analysis project Ga0126336, IMG submission 92530) | Coral microbial communities from El Islote,Puerto Morelos, Mexico - Siderastrea C C metagenome | ecosystem: Host-associated > Invertebrates > Cnidaria > Coral | place: El Islote,Puerto...
TCACAAAAATACGGGAACGTCGGTAAAGAAAAGATCCATTATTTTACTATTTCCTTTTGACTGAATGATCACAGACGGACAGTCACAACAAAATAGGCGACAAAAATTAGACCATTCAGAGATTACAGGTAGGAGAAATGATTATAATTAAAACAATTAAAAGGGTGAAAGACAGAGGGAAAATGGGATTGTATTCTGTAGTCTTGAGCCGAACAAATTACCCAAAAGAATTTTATCATTTGCATCTTTAGACCTCATGGCGCATAAGAACAACTTTATTTATTTGTTATGAATAAGTCACTAATATCCGCTTCATCCCAGCATGTTTCTTCTTTGTTTCTGAGCCCTGAGGAGAACCACTTTCTACAACGCTTGGTTACAGATTTATTCCAAGCGCTCTATTAACTGACTTTGAAGTCGCTTAACTCTAAAATTATTAAAGTAAGAAATATTGTCTAATAGCAGGCACTTGTGATATTCGTATCTAGATATTTATAGTTCAATATAATGACTGGATGACACCCAAATACTCTCACTTTAAATGATATTCTTTCCTTGTAATCTACTCCTATCTATTGATCATAAAATTCAGTTAATATGCAGATTATAGCCAAAGGAAACAAGCAAGCTGTCTAGTTACAGACTAAATTCACCGGGCATGCTGCTTTCAGGCGTTGGCCAAAATTTTCATGAACCAAAATGTTCACATTAATTTCAGTTTTAAAAAAATTAAAATCTCTATCTTACGCGTTCAGTGCAGTCGTATGATTCATACCTTGCACTCTTGTTTTGGAGGTGGAAGATATCAGAGAAACTGCTAGACTTAACCCGGGTGCACATTTTGTTAGAAAAATGCGCAGAATCTACCTTATGCGCCACCACACGATGACTGATTTTTCTACCTCAGCATAGGAATATTTGTCATTGTGGCAATAGCTTTCTTGAATTTTCTGAAGACGTCTTGCGTGATTAATTTTAAGTAACAGCGTTAACGGAGCGTTACATTTTTTCGCTACATTCCTGAAAATTTTTGTTGGGAAAATGCAGCCTTACACTGCATCTGTAAAGCTTCTGACAATAGCTCGTTATTGCAAGTATAAACTACCCACAAAAGGTGTACGTTTAACATATTTCTCCAATGTACGTTTAGATTACAACCTTGACTGTCGTGTCGACTCTGGAACGTTTTAGCTCAATTCCCCTTTTACACTACATTCAGACCTCGAATTTGCAATTGAACTTAAACAACTATTAACGGAGTAAATTATTTCCAAAGCCATGGGTTTATGGACAATGTGTCATTTAGCACAATTAAACATGGACGAAATAAATTTAGCTGAGTTAGTACCGAAATCCTCACAGGACAAATTTTGCTCTTCTACAATCCAAAAGGTAACTGAAAAGAAATAATTCAAGCCAATACTAAATCGATCTGTGACCTTATGTGCCACCCAAAGTGCGATAAGAACTTAGGAAATCGGTCACTTTAATACTAATCAATACAAATCGAAGTGACATTTAAGGGTTATACACATGTAGGGGTTTATACATAATGTGTAATGTAAGGGTTATACACAAAATACTTTAAAACTTTGTGAAACACTTCAATACAAATCAGTACTAATCAAATCCAAGTGGTGTTTTATGAACTGCAACATTTACAAATTAAGGTGTAAATGTAAGGGTTGTACACAAAATAATACCTGCAGTGCAAGGAAAATATGTGGATTTCAAAGAGTTTTTGATAAGACTGCTGATTTTTGGGGGATTTAATACGATGTTCTGAGTCCTTATTTAGACTTTTCTTACAAGACGGGCGTATTCCTTGCTATAGCAGTCCAGTCTCTTCTGTGTAAAACTCTCATGAAAGACTAAAACAGTTTTATTTTTAGCCCAAATAGTTTTCCCAAATAATTTCCAAATATTCGCAATTTCGAAAGTGCCGTTTATTTTCTTCGTCAAGTATTTTCCCACCCAAGATAAAAAAATGTGATACTTCGTTCCTTCCGCACAAAGACTTGGAATCTGTTACCACAACAAATAACACAACAAACACTGCGAATCGACTAATAAGGCAACAGTACAGCTGCCTCGTTTATCGTCTAATTAGCTTTTGACGTGAACATACGTCATACGAATATTAAACACCTGATTATGCAAAGGCCCGATGAGGTCCAGTACACCTTAGACAATCAAAATTCAATGAGCTGCAGATCTGATCATCAGTCAGCTGAACATAATTACATTTCAAACGCTTTGTCTTTGTTTACGTTAGCAATGCATTCTTTATAACCCACTTATTCGATGGTGAACGGTCATTTATTAACAAATATCGCTGGAGAAGACATCTGGCAACTTCCTCCGCTGCATACCATAGAGAAAAATTCTGCTTTATTATGGATACTCTGCTCTTTCCAGGTATAAGTATGTTGTAAACAGCAAGGGCAGTATTGAGCATTAAGGAAAAAGCTTTTACATCAGTTTAACTTAAAATTTTTTGGTGTTTCCACAAAAGAACTCAAATAATCAGTCCTAGAGGGTTCGTACATGCTGTGTGAATAGTTTGTGTTCTCCTTCAACAAAATAAGGTCTGTTGTTTGTCAGGAGCAAAATGTTACTGTTTTCTTGTTAAAAACCATAAATATACTGGTATCAAAATACTATCGAATATAAAATTGCATAAAATGCCATCGACACAGATAGATTCCTTTAATTTACAACAACAGATAATTTTGCATTTTTTAATTTTGAGTTTCTTGTGACTTGTTTTTAGGGCAAGAGCGAGTGAACCAGCTTGGGGGAGTGTTTGTGAACGGCAAGCCTTTGCCTAAAGCGCTACGCGTCAGAATTATTCAGCTGGCCCGGTTAGGGGTGAGAGCAAGCGATATCAGCCGACAGCTACGCATTTCTCATGGTTGTGTCAGCAAGATACTCAACAAATTCTACGAAACAGGGTCTATCGAGCCCGGTGCCATCCCTTCTTCAAAAAGCCGCGAGATCACTCCAGAAATAGCCAAAAGAATTGAGGCATTTGTTCTCAATCAACCCGACATGTTTTCTTGGGAGGTTCGGGACCGCTTGCTCCTGGAAGGGGTATGCGTCAAAGCAAATTTACCATCCATGGAGGCGATAAGCCAATTGCTGAAAAGTAGGAATGACAAATGTCGATCGTCAAGCTGTTCTCCCAGAGGCTTTAAGCGCAGCTATTCGGGTTCGGAATCGGAGGACTCGGAGCAAGAGATCACAAAGATTCCAAAATTCGATGCACCATTCTCCATCTCTAGCATTCTAAATTTGGCAGCAAAAACCAACGAGGGAAGAACGTGCAAAACAGAAAACGAGCAAGAAGAGTATGAAGAAGAAAGTCAAGAAGATCAATCAGGTACTTCATGTTAGACACTTTTATTTTTATTAAGAAGCAAGTATCCTGTTTAAAGTAGCGTATTTCTTCACTGAGTGGTGATCGTTTTTGAAGCTATGCACCGATATTGCATTTGTGTCCCAAAAATTGAAAAGAGTTAAATTTACTAATTATCATCGTCAAAACCGCCCAACAAAGAATAACATCACTTTGGTGATTTGTAATTTCGTAAAGGCGTTTTCTCATATGTGGTATTGATTCGTGTTTGAACAGCGAAGTCATGTTCTATAAACTGCTCAATGATACTGTTCTCGACTGTAACCTATTCTGGATTTAAAAGAAAACAATCAGAGCATAACCAGAACTGCACGTGCCAGTGGGCGTCAGAAAGCAATATTCCCCGACCAAAATAGTGCCGTCGGTCGATTATAAGACACCATTAAAAGGAAGTCGTAAAATATATCTACCCCTACCTTCAAATGTGTGACTCTTCCGAACGATTTCAGACCGGTTGTCACAATATAGACACAAATGTTTACCAACATTGAATCCCTTTTTTTTGTTTTCTTCTAGAATTCGCCTCGAAAAGAAAACAAGCATTTTTCTCTGGAAAATGCAACCAAGAGTTGTTTTTTAGCCGAAAGCCACGACGCGGGCGCACAAAGTTCTCCCTGAACCAGGTGGAAGAACTGGAAAAAGCTTTTGCTAAAACGCATTACCCGGATGTGTACACCCGAGAAGAACTGGCACAGAGACTAGACTTATCTGAGGCAAGAGTTCAGGTAAATCCATAACTAATAAAAAGCAATGCTTTTAAAATCACTCCAATTATGAAAAGCAATTTCTTTGATCTTTTCCTATTTTCTGGTGGTAAACGCATTTCCGCCGATTCAAGACAAAACAAGATTGTACCAGGACAATTTGCTTCCGCTGATATGCGGCATACCCCATGTGATATCGCATGGCCATTTCAAAGGATACACCTATAATCAACGGACACAGTCAGAGTAAAACGTTGTCTTTGCAGACCTTTTTCTAGACATCTTGTTACGTTTTTTAGAGTTACAACAAAAAAGGCGTTACTAGGTCTTGTGTTCATACATTTTTTATACAAATATCGTCAATTGAATAATAGTCTGTTTTACAGTTACACATCCGCGCATAACTACTTTTTCAAGCTCCCTTACTGCAATAGAAATGAAAGACTTAGCAAAACGTTTATCTCCCAGCTGAACAATTTCACAGGTTCAAATACATTTTCATCGTCCATTGGCAATCAAGACAAATTAAAAGTCTTTTCAACCTTAAAAACAAAAACATTCACAGATTGCATGTTGTCTATAAACGGGACTGTTCTTGAGGTAATAGTTACATAGGTGAGACCATGAGGAATGTGGAGGTGAGAATTGTCGAACATTCAAACCCTTGTAATGACTCTGAACCTTCCGGTCACCTACGCGAGAATCCGTCTCATTCTTTTAGTTCGCGAATACTTCGGTACGGCCCAATCTTTTCACAAGAGCAGAATCATCGAAGGCCTAATGACCCAACAATCACTGCAGCCTCAGTTTGAACAAACAAGTTTAATCTTGCGTAGCAAAACTGTTCCCAACTGGAAACACTTAAAACATATAAAATGTGCTATTTCGGACGGTCTTTTACCCTGAAGATGACTTAATCAGTCGAAAACGTTCGGTTTTTTCTTTTAACTTTTCAGCCTTGTAAAAAGGTAATTTGAAACTACATTTTCCTTGTTTAACTGTTTTACTCACGTTGTCATCCAGGTTGACAGATGTAAAACCTCGAACAACAACACGTTAAAACAATATTCAATAGCTTTTCGTTAAATCGTTACAATGGCAAGGGATTTCATCCATGGACTCAAGTGTTAGAAAACACCACCCAAGGCTTGACTGTAGGAAAAGACGTTTAAAAGATAGATAAAGATAAAATATATTTTTAAGTAGTTTCGGACAAGAATAGCGGATGACTAGTTTCTTTTCTTTTTCGTTACATTTTCTTATTAACACACACGTAAACAGTACACGTACATAAAGGAAAGACAATCAAAGGCAAAAGGAGGTGACATATTTTAAAACAATCAAATGTTAGCTCTTAAGAGCAGGAAGCAATTCTTTCCATTTTTTCTTCTGGATTTCTGGAGTATCATTTTGCACAGCAATAGAGCACTCCGATTGATAATGTATCACTAAATGACTATTTTTATGTAAGAGTGAATTCCACACAACTGCTCTAAAAGTTATCAATCCGCAAATGTACAAATTAGTAGGATGATCCTGTTTTGGTCATTTTGAAAGATGAACTGTTTTTTAAAGAAAAACACCATCATTTTCTGACTTAAATTATTATTTGTTTTGTTGTTCTTTCAGGTTTGGTTTTCAAACCGCAGAGCCCGTCTCAGGAAAGAAGAATATTACACTGAAACAAGTCAAACAACGGACGCCTCGAAAGCAGTTCACAGTTACGGAGCACTCACTACTCCTGCAGCAAGTTTCACTCGCATATTTTTCCCTAACGGGGCAACATATCTAGTGCCATATTACTAAATTCTTAAGAGTGAAAAAAAAAAAGATGTTTATGTTTTATGAAAGGTTTTTATAGATGTTAATAGCAAATCATGAAATTTTATACTTTTATATATACTTTTATAACGCATGTATATTTCGCGAAGTATCAGTGATGAAATTCTTGAGTATGTGTTTGACAATTGAATTCGTCGTTTCCTTTAAAGAAGCGTGCTATCGGGATAAATTTATTCCCACAAATGTATTTTCAAGAGTCATTTTCAAAACATTGTTGTAATGGTCCTAGAATAGAACGATAGAAAAGATAGTATTCGTGTCTCGCCAAGATTTAGTGACAAGTCTGTACTGAAGTACGTAGTGCTTTTGCTGATAAATTTAAACTTTTTAAACTTCAACTTTCAACTTTATAACTTCCACCACTTTTGAAAGCACACAACACAATTTATAAATTACAGCCAGGGTCAAATCAAAAAATGATAACAAGTCTACAGAAAAGGAGAAATGCTTGAAGTAATAGACCCCTTTCAACGGCCACTACATAACGCAAAGTTGAATGCTTGTTTTACAATGTTTTAACAGTTCCTACACTGTTTAGTCTGTTTAGACTGTGCTTAAGAACTCGATTTCAAGACGTTCGTTTCATTACGACAACAGTTGGGTTTGCAGCTTAAGATGCGTACTGCTTATCAGAAACTGAGGGTAACAGCAGTGACTATTTGACGGCCGCTTAATGATCAACATACACATTTTCATCTAAATTTCAGTACAAAGTAACGCTCGCAGTTCCCTCGTGAGTATATGGGAACAGAACGCAATTCAAATTCCTTGATGCCATACAAAAAGGATTAGATATAAAGCAGAGGGAGGGTGTTTGTTCTTGGCAGAGGTAGAGGGGTCAGCAGCACATTTTATTTAAAATGTTTCAAGGAGCTTTATGATTTTAAAAATCATATTGATTTTTTATTCGATAGTTTGTCTTCAAGCGAACGTAGACATGTATGTGCAAATATATTTGAGGCCGAAAGATATATTATATTGACTAGAGACTGGCAATATTTGTCAGGCGAAAGTGTGTTATATTTAACTCATCTTACAGCTAAATTTAAAAACAGTTCATTTATAACCTTGTATTTTTATATAGTGGTTTACATGCTTTGCCAAAGCTGAACACAGACCAGTAGAGGCACGTACTCTGATAACAACAGAACGTTATCATAAAACGCAAAGATAGTAGTTAAATCGAAAAAGATGCAACGTTAGAAAGAATGAAATTTCCTTTGATTTAAAACTAGATCGGAGGTAAATAGGAAGACAAAATACGAGAGTAACAGATTAAAAGAATTCATACTATGTGGCCTGTTTGTTTTCTCAACACTTATTTGTGGTCTTTGAATGGAATATATTTTTCCCCAACTTTTTCGTCGAAGAATAAAATGGTCAAATTGCTCTCTAATGAGCTAAATGGGCTCGAAAGCGTGGACTAATTCCTAATATATTTAGTAACAATTAACTTTTGTAGTACTAGAAATTAAACCCAGCCATCAAATATCCCCTTAGACGCCGGTTAGCCGCTTCCATTGAAGAGCAAGCACTATACTAGCTTCCTTAGTATAACCGACGCCGGTCAGTGAATTGAATATACAAGTACTTCATCAGGGCTAATCTGGAATAAAATCAAGAAAAGATAAAATCGCTAAATGAGCAGTTCTTGTTGGGGTGATTAATTACGAGATATCGTTGAGTATTTGGCTTTTCTGGAAGAGAAATGGAAAAACAAAGAAGGAGATCCCTTGGTACAGAGACAGTCCAGCACATGATTGTCTCCTGTCACATGGTCCTCTTCTACGCTCTACAACAGCTTATAGCAATAATCTGAATAGAATTATTGTGCCTTAACCAGTTCCTTTGAAACAAATGCGTGGTCTTGCTAAGGAACTGTAAATCGTTACGTCGTTTTAGGTGGTAGACATCAGTTCTGGGTAGTTTGCTTTAAGAACACGAAAACTTCGTTTCCACGCCGGCTTGGAATACTTTTATGAACCCAAACTACTTTATCAGAATTTCTCGCTCAGAAATTGTTGGCATGTGTTCTCTCCGGGCATTTTGATATTCATGACCGTATAATGCACTTGTTATGTAATCGAAACTCGCTCAGCGATGACATTTGCGTCACTACTTTGTTAATAACCATATCTTTTATCTCCGTGCAAAATAAGCACTTGATCAAACAATGCTTCTCGTTGTTAGGAACAATAAACGAATGAACAAAGACCCTGTGGATAACTTAATTTTTGTTAGTAGATTTGGCGTGTTATTTTTGAATGCAGATGTTTATATCTTGGAACGTGCAGAGAGTCATCTCTTCCAAAATGGAAGACTTACGACAGGAGGTTAATATTGGTAGCTGAATAGATGGTTGCAAAATGGTGGCTTACAAGAAAAAAAGTATGAAAAAAGTATAAATTCAAGATAGCCAGTTGTGCGCGCTGCATTGGTTGATAGCCTCCGGTGTTGTGAATCTAATGCACTTGAAACACGTAAAATAGACATTGCAAGCTTACAGTGAACGGTATCCTTACCGATGAAAGATGAACGATAGTGAAAATGCAGCAAACCACAAGTGCGTTTTACTTGCAGTGGATCGCTTGAGATAAATTGCATACAAGAATTGTTTTTCTTGTATCGTCACGGTTAGCAGTTTCTTTATTGCAAACAGGAAAGCTTCGTCGAACGTAAAATCAACTCAGTATTCTATTTACACGTTACCTAGGTTTGCGGTGAACACAACTTAACCACAGATAAAAACAAGTTAACGAGGTTTCGGCTTAATAACCTTTACTGTCAGTGAGTATTTCCGACAACGCTGCTTTTATTTAAGTTTAACAGTACTTTTGCTTGACAAATCCACGTTCAAGAATAACTTTTTTAACGGCTACTCTGGGACCAATTCATTCTATTACTAAATGCAAGCGGATACCACAAGAGTCAGCCGCGTTTTACGTGTCTGTTAGGAAAATATGGGTGACACCTAAAACGAACTTGCTGAGGTCTATAAACTCAAAACTCACGAAATTACAGGTGCAAGTACGCCTGAGCGTTCAAACACTAGATCAAATTGCAAATAAACATGGTTAATAATGCCAACTTGCAGGTGGCGGTGGCGATCAGAGCGGGATCTGACCCGGGACCTCAGGATTTCAAATCCGGTACATTGACCCCTCGGTCGTGCTGCTCTCTTCTTTATGTTCGTTAATTCTCTTCATATAATCTCCAGCCACTTTGGAGAGTAGATATAGAGTACTTCAACTTAATCCAAGTTAAACTGTTGTATTGCACTAAACATTGATTTCGGAAGTTTCTGTCCTTGTAATTGGTTCCAGCGCCCCTATATATTAGTCACATTGTTATGTAGCTGGAGTTAAGTTGAATCTAACCAGCATGCTCTTTGGTTGTTTTATGATCACGTGATCATATGGACTGGAAAGATTCACATCTCTCCTGAGCGGCAGGGCATATTGAATTTGAGATGCGAAGCCTTTCACAGAAGCACCAATCAGGTCGGTGCCTCTGTGAAAGGCAACACGCGATTACATCGTCAGAGAAGGTGGCATGACAGTATCATCTAGTAGGTTAGAGGCAGGATTTTTCGGGTGTGTAGGATTTTTGTCAGTAATAGAGCCACCAGGAAAAAAGCCTTTTCTCTAATCTCTTAACTTAGAACAAATAAAAGCCCATGATAAGGCGACAAATAGTTTGGTGGGAATTGCAATGGATGATATAAAAAGGAGACAACCGATTATACAGAGACTTCAGACGAGAAATCGTACCCTAAAGAGACTTGGATTAGGTAACGAAACTGTAGCTATATAACAAAACACTTAATGACCAATCCCCTGCGAAACCTGTAACCTGGAAAAACAAAACTGTCTCCCTTAGGACCAGTAATTTTTGTACCTGGCATAATCGGGATCGGAGCGGAACACAGCTTTTAATCAGGTGTTTAATTTCTGACAAACCTCTAATGTTCCACAAATTATTGGAGACGCAACTTTTTGGGGGTTTTAAAGGGGCTATGTCACGCTATTTTAGTATTTTTTAAAAAGCTAAAAAGTGTGTTGGCATCAATTGAATTCCAAAAATAATGGTCTAGCTTTGTTATTAAAGACTATCTTATGGCACTGAA
>Ga0126336_10002820_pt1 | contig 10089 bp, 6 predicted proteins | sample SidCmetagenome_FD_92530 | JGI IMG/M metagenome (GOLD analysis project Ga0126336, IMG submission 92530) | Coral microbial communities from El Islote,Puerto Morelos, Mexico - Siderastrea C C metagenome | ecosystem: Host-associated > Invertebrates > Cnidaria > Coral | place: El Islote,Puerto...
AAAGAATCCAAACATCGCAAAGGTCTTCGACGTGGCTTCATAATTTCACCCTTACACGCTTCAGACATGAACCAAAATGACGCCGTTACCGACAAACAAACCAATGCATGTCGGGATACTGTCGTTTGTGAGTCAACGAGGGGAGGGGGGTACCCTGTCAATCATAATTAATAATAAACCTAAGATCTCGTGACGTATTTCCTCTATGCCTCGACCTCATATTGAGACCCCACATGAAAGCGAGGTTTTTTGCCGCATGAAAGCGAGGCAAACCATCCTGTATCAGCCTACATTACTACTTACACCATGGTGGTTCAACAGAAATTTGACAGGACTAGTGCATGAGCTATGTTGTTAACGGTTCTGCGATGCTCTTCTTCGAATTAGAATGCAACGTAAGACAGGGTTGTCTGCTTTCCGGTATTCTCTTTGTAGTTGCCGTTGAATTCTTAGCAGACTATAAGAAATAACCAATCAATAGAAGGTATAATTAGTAAAGGAAAGGAGCATAAGGTATCTCAATACGTAGACGACACATCATGCTTTGTAAGTGGCCTAAATTCCATCCAAAAGTTGTTTCAGAAATTAGAGGTTTTAAAAAGGTGTTCATAAACAAATTTTCTACATTACATAGGCCTGTGTAACGTGATTCCAGTGTACTGAAACTTTAAGGTGTGATGTCAAAGACAGCTCTGTGTGCAACGCGAATTCATCTTTTCCCTTAGGCAATCTAGAGAAATGGACATGTCAGTATACACGTTCTCTTTACATCTTGAAAATCATCCAAAAGCCTCCTGCAGAGGCTGGCCTCACTGATCAGAACATCTCGGCGTTATACAGCCCCCTTTTTAATAGAATTTTAAACGTTTGGTAGCGGTGTAAATACAAAAATGTGCCTCTGTCAGACAAAAATTAAGAGTGCGAAAGGAAAGTTTTTCAGGTAATGAGCATAGATTTTTTCTGCATTCATTAGGGTTACTATGGGTGCAAAGGAAGAATTCCATCAAGAGGTAAAGGAATTCCAAAAGGTGTTCACGTACTTGCACTCTGCAAACAGATGTTCTAGGGTCTGCTTAATACCACAGCATTGACACTTATCATTCTCGCTAATTTTAGCCCTGAAGAGTTTAGTAAGTAATAGAGTGTAAATAATATTGTGGTTTATTTTGAACTGAAACATGGAAATGTTTTTGTCGTCCTACATTCAACAATCCCTGATCCTTTAGTTGTTTTCTTTTGTCTACAGTCTTCCTTGTGATTGCATTTATACTCTTACTAGCGTTGTAATCCCTTATCTTGCACTTGTACTATTGTGTTAATTATTGTATCATTGTATTGCATTTATGTATTGTATTTATCCAATTATTGGTGTCTTAGTCTAGTGCTCTCCTGTATGTGTCTGCTTGTACTGTAATGTGTGCTGTAATTTGGGTAGTTATTGTACCGTGTTGTTAGCTATAGTTTGGCATGTGTTTTTGTGACTGTTCTCTTTTGAGGATACTGAACCTGAACTGTCACTTATTGTCTCAAAGGGTAGCATTCTGCACAGCATTTGCTGCCAGCACATTGACAAATTGAGCTGCAGTAACTGCAGCAGTCATGAAGTGGAAGCAGTGGTTGTATAGAGCTGTCTAGTGAAGCAATCTCAAGCGCACACAGGGCACACACAGTTACTTCCTTTCTGCAATGGGCTAGTTGTTGTCCATGATAGAAGGCCACAATATCAGATTGTAATCTGTCCCTCCCAGCTCTTCCTGCCTCTTGTAGCTAATCACTGATAGTCCTTGCTGGACCCAGTTTACAACATATCATATGTCTGCGAAGTTAACTAGCATACTTAGGGCACTTGTTGCAATTACAATTCGCTCAATCCCATTTGTTTCATTGATGCGACCAATCTTTCCTTACACGCTGATCATGAATTGGAGTGGTAGATCCAATCTAGCAGGTTTCATTGTTCTTGCTACCAGAATAACCAGCATCTCCAAGTTTCATCATCAACAAATTGACCACTTGTGCAATGCCATTCAGGTTGCTGCAGAAAATTATAGTGTTGGGGCATTGTTTACCTTTCTCCAAAACCAAATTACGAGAGACTTCTGATCCTTTTTCACATTTTCGACAAAAAAAACTGCAAATTGGCTCTCAGGACTGAGAAGTATTGAAAGGGCATGAGATCGAAGACAAAGATGTTTCTTTATGGTGGCCTGAATACTCTAGTCGGCTGTTCCAGTAAGAGCTGGAATGGGTGTCCCTTGAGAATAAACAAGTGTCAATAACAGATCATAGAATGCGATGAACTGTGGATTAAATTCCGTATAGACAGGAACCACTTTATCCTGACAAATGAATGAGGTTCTTATTTGGAACATTTTGCACACAGAAAACACGGTCTTAGAGGTCCATAATCACAACGTACAGTATAAATATGAACGCCTAAGAAAGGCGACATAAAAGCCAACACAAATATAGACATGTAGTTTGTTGTTGTTTTGCTTAGGAACAAATTTGTTAGCAATTCGGCCTTGAGATGGATGTTTCACTTTAAAAGAATGAAAAGGATAAAAGCCATCAATTCAAGCAGAAAGAAGTGATAATATTTGTACTTACCCTCACTATAAAAACTTTTTTTTGAGAACCACATCTTCGAGTAAAGTTTCAGGAAGAGAATTCGCTGTCAAACCGATTGATTTAGCCTCTGCCATTTTGTCTTGTAATCAGTGTAAGTTAAGTGAGAAATAAAATACGAAACATATGAAAAAATAAAGTAAAATGAAATAAGAATTAATAGTGAAATAAAATTAAATCTAAAAGTACGTAGAATTGACAAGTAAAACAATTTTACTTTCTAGTTAAACTAAAGTGAAAATACAGCCCAAAGTGAAATATGAAATCAATTTCAAACAAAATTCGAAATGCAAGTGAAAGTGAATTTCGCCGTGGCCGAGCACTGCCACTACCATCATGCCTTGCGTGCTTCTTAAGCTATGCGCCTACAAGGTTATTAGCCAATATGTCTGATAATTGTGAAACTACGTCGACCGATGAGAACCTAAACGAAGCTTTAACTTGATATGTCCAGCAAGGCTTGAATAGATCAGAAGCACTGGATTTCCTTAAGTGCAGCTTTCCAGATTATCCATGGAGTATTCATTCCCTTGACAGATGACTTTGTCGCTTTAATATTTACAATGATAGGTGTGTTGAAGTTGACAAAGTGAAACAGGCGGTGGAGAAGGAGCTTAAAGGTTCTGGTAAACTGTTAGGATACAGAGCTGTGCACGAGAAGATCCCATTAGAGCACGGACTGAATGTTACCAGAGACCAAGTTTACTACATGATGACTGAACTGGATCCACAAGGTCTCGAAGCCTGTGGTAACATTGGAGCCAAGAGGCAGCGAAAGGAAGGAAACTTCACCACCCATGGTTCCAACTGGGTCCATTCTTTGGATGGACACGATAAGCTTATGGGGTATCAAAACTCAACATTTCCATTAGCAGTGTATGGCTATATGGATACAGCTGGTAGAAAGCTTCTGTGGTTGAAAATTTGGGTTTCCAATCGTGATCCCAAATTAATCAGAAGATGGTATCTAGAACATTTATATGAAACTAGGATCATTTCTGCGATGTTAAGAGTAGATAAGGGAACTGAGACAGGCACCATGGCCACAATACATGCTTTCCTTCGCAGACACCACAATGATATGGATCCTCATGAAACAGTTATTTGTGGCCCTTCAACCTCAAACCAGGTTTGGTAGCATTCTTTTCGTTTTGTAACTGAGGCAATTCAGTAGAAAGTGAGTGGGGAACAGGTTTCTTTACCAGAATATTGGGGAGGGCTAGGGAATGTGGGGGGGAGGGTCAGAAATTCCCACTTCCTGCATTTTCTCCTCCTGCTTCTCGTATCCCTCTAACCACCCCCCCTCCCACACACACACACTCGACATGAATAATATTGCATTAAATGAATAGGACTTAAGACTTTTTGGCGGCGATTCTGTGAATGTATTTCAAAAGAATCCAACAATGGGGCCTAATTACGGTCCCTCAAGTGCGTATGCTTTTGTTCTTTGAAGCGTGGTGTTCTCGGAAAAAAATGTCACATAACGTGCCATCTCTTTCCATCTAAAAACGTTTTACTCAAAAGTGACAAAGGTAATATCGGTTTATTATTGAGATGTGTTTTGCTAGCTTGAGAGCTTGAGCTTGAGCTTTTCCGTTCAGTTTTTCCGGAGAAACGCTTTATTCGGTAAATTACAACGCAATTTGCCGGCGGCAGCGAGAACCGCGGTCACGTCTCAATGAATTTGCTTTCGTTCATGAGGTGGAAGTCGATTTGAAAGCGTAAAAGCCGAGATATTTATTTGTAGTTATTTGTTACCGACCATTCGCTAGGCTTTTCATTATATTAGTTTATTTAAGCTTAACAATCAGATACTGTCAAACGACAAATTGCAAAGAAATGAGTTGATTGAAATGATTGATTGACTGCACTTGTCAAAACAATAGACGATATATTCTTATGCAAATACAAAACATAACGGGCTTTTAAAGTTATTTGAGGAACGATATTAATAAAGTGAGACAAAAAAAATGTAGCTGAACGTCAAATAAATGCTGGAATTGATAAAAGGAGCAAATTTATTGTGGAAATCATTCCAGATAATAGAATGTTGCGAGTGTTTTCGACTGTTCACGCTGTGCGTTGTGTCATGTCAATTTCCCGGCCTTTCCACGTGCATGCTTTGAGCTTTTCGCAACCTTTCGTACAAAATAAATCAACATCTGCATAAACAATAGGATTTGAAAAAAATCAATCAAGCAGAATTCTTGAAAGAAAGCAAAAATATCGCACCTAACGTCAAAGCGTTTGCGCTCGTGAACAGTCAGCCACATTTTCGGAAAGTAATCGGTCCATGAATTATGAATATTCAATGAGAAAGAACAATAGCAGGAACATATGAATAGTAATCGACCCACAAAATGTGGGTACACGCTTAAACCGCGGCAAAGTTGTAATGTCTCTGTGGCTATAGATGGTGTCGTGCCTGTTGTTGCTGCTTATTTTCTTCAGATCTTCGCGCGGTAAGTCAGAGGGGATAGCCCCACTCTTGAAAGAAGCCACACAGGTAGCGAGGGTAGCAATGGGTAGCAAAATGGAACCCAATTACGCCTGCCTGTTTGTCAGTTACCTGGAAGAAGCCATCTTATCACAGTATACTGGTTTTATTCCACAATTGCACAAGTGGTACATTGATGACGTTGTAGGGGCCGCATGCTGTGATCGTAAGGACCTTGACGACTTCATTAACCATGTTTCCAACTTCCATCCTGCTCTCCAGTACACGCACACCATCTCCGAAACTTCGCTGCCTTTCCTTGACATCAACCTACATATATCTGGCAACCGTCTTCAAACGTCTGTTTGCTACAAAGAAACCGATACACACAGCTATTTACATGATCAGTCCTCAGACCCTCGTCATTCTAAGAACAGCCTTCCTTACAGCCAACTTCTGCGTCTCCGTCACCTCTATTCTGATGACCACGATTTCACCACTAAAGCGCAAGAGGTGTGTGGCTTCTTTCAAGAGCGGGCCTATCCCTCTGACTTACACCGCGAAGATCTTAGGAAAATAAGCAGCATCAACAGGCACAACACCATCTATAACCACAGAGAGGAAAACAGCCAAGCTGGGAGGGTACCATTCGTACTTACTTACAACCCCTCAATGAAAAAATCAAGAGAATCCTACTTAACAACTTCCGGATCCTTAACAACGACCCAGAGACCGGGCGGATCTTTACTGACGCCCCGCTCGTATCTTATCGTCGAGATCGCAACATTAGAAACGTGTTGGTTGACACCACCGTTGGAAGTCAATCTGCAGATCCCGCTGGTACCGTTCCTGGCAACCATCCACGATGCCGTACTTGTCGACATGTTAGCTCCTCACTAACTCTCATTGTACCATCAACATCAAAGATCATTTCAGCTGTCATTCCAGCAACTTAGTTTAAAGCATCTCGTGCCGTCGCTGCCCTGCTCTCTACATCGGGGAAACCGGTCGAACCCTCCGAGAATGTTTCGGAGAACACCTCAGAAGCACAGAGAAAAAATCTACAGGTTTCCACGTTGCTGAGCACTTCAATGGCTTAGACCACACTTTGTCCAATGCCGAGATTCGTGGTATTAAGCTCTGCACCGGTAATAACATCCAGCGGAAAAGACTAGAAATGCGGCTAATCTTCAGGCTTGGAACTGCGCGACCGGGCAGGATGAACATTAACTTTTCTTTCGTTTGAAACTTACACGTGCACGCACCTATCATTGCGCGTGCTCTGCTTCTTCAACAAACGTATATTTTCTCTCACGCAACGGTTGTTGTCGCGTAATTTGAACATCCTTCATTTGCCACTGATGAAGGGCTAAGCCTGAAACGTTTGGCTTTTTAAAGAACTTTTTTGGCACTTTACTACCTTTTGTTTCTTGTATTTTCATCTTAATTAGTGCCATGCAGTACTGTGAACTTTTGTTCATCATTTATAATGAAAACAATGTCACTCAAGAAAATTATTTATAGTCACATCATAAATAAGTGCTAATGTGATACAAATATACTAGACTTCTGGTCTCCTAGCTGCAAACTATTAGACACAGTAGAAATAATTTGAGGTACAGTACACAGTCCTAGGCAATTTCGGTCATTACCACTTTAATTTCCTTCACTTTAAAATCCATGGACATTTAATGTATTTGCCAAACGTTTTAGTGCTAGTAACCTTACCTTGCTTCTTTAGGGCCATGATTCTTTCTTTGAGTTGATTAATTCTTGCCTCGCATTCAGGGATGTACACTTCATATCACCAGCTGCTTGATCTGCTTCTTCAGTGTCAGATATAACAATGAAACTGTTTCTTGATCTGATCCGATAATGAGCTCACTGTTTTTTCTTTATCTTTGTTAATTCGGAATTCTTCTTGGCCCTTTTTTTGTCATTACCAGGTGGTAATTTCTTCTTCTGTTTCTTTTCAGATGGTTGCCTTTTTTCTTTTGCTTTTTTGGTGTGCTCACTTTTCCTTTTCCTGCTTTCACCTTGCTTGGTCCATGGCGTTTCTTTTGCACCGGAATCAATGTGGAAATCAAACACATACCACCAGCTTCTATGAATTTTGGAAACTTAAAAGACCACACGTTCAGTTAGTAATAAATTTAATTAAAGCACATGTAAAATGTTGAAAGAACGGAAGATAATTAATTTATTGGAGGTACTTGCAGTATGTTCTAGTTAGATTAACTCCATGATCTAAGTAGTTTATCATTGTACCTGTGTAAACTAATTCAACGAAGAGTTTAAAATTATAGCTAGGGCACCCAGAGTCTGGTGTTGTGCACCAGTCAATTGAAACCACGGCCCCGACAACCGGGACATAGCGGCGAATGTAGCATTTGTACAGTGTTACATTTTAAACTTTCCCCCGCCCCTCATCTGAAACTTGGCTGTTACAGTACCCATTCCTATGGCCCCGGTGTGTCACTAGAAGATTTTGTTAAGCTGGTTTTCATGGTAAATAATCGTAATGCATCGCTGAAAAACGCAATAGCCCCCGCAAGGTTTTCATATCGCTGCAATTGCTAGTAGAATCACTTGCATACATTTGCAGCGTGCAGAATCAGCAAAAGCAGCTGGGAGGAAAATGAAAACACATTTTGCAGCGTTAGATTTTACAAACTTTTTCTACTATTCCTTGACGCAAAAACTGTTCTTGAGGCATTTGAATCTTTGCAACCTTGTTCAATGAATTGCAGTTGTTGTTTGCTGAAAGGAAAAAGAAAGCAGATGATTCATTTAATGACGAAAATTTTCAGAAGAACAAAATTTTCGGACCAAAAAATGACCGAAAATTTTTCCGTCCTAACGAAAACACAGTCCGAACATTTTATAGGCCGAAAATTTTTCGATGAAGCATATTTAGCAAAATGTGCAAATTACTGCAATTTGTAAGCACTTTCGACAAGTAAGGCAGAACCGAAACGGTCGACAATGACTCCATTTCCTTCGATAACAAATTAAGAAATTTACAGTAGGTGATAGTTCTTTTTAATACATTTCACTAGTGTTCTCTTCAGCTGCTTAATAACTGAGTTGTCAAAATTGACTAGCTTGTTCCGATTTGTTTAAGCTATTAACTGTCAGTAATGGCACCAAATTCATTTGCACGGTGTGTGATCACAGTGTTACGTCCGAAATTTCAAGGAAAAACGTCCAGCATTTTCCAAACGTTCTTTGTCCGAAGTTTATCGTCCGAAAATTATCAGTCCAAACATTTTCGTTATTAAAGTATTGAAATTGTGAAATAATATTGCACTGCTATATGAGCTGTTTGGGGCTTTTTCACCACTACGAGAACTCTGAAAGTGGCTTCCATATGGTCGTTTCAATGATCGCTCAATCCGGTTTTGCTCAGATTTGCTGAAGCGATTGGGCATTGAATAATAACTAATTGCAACAATGGCACTTGTTTGCGTGTTTTAACTCTTTTTCTGACGGAGCCATTGACAGTGGTACAAATATGTACACCTCAATCCTCTTAAGTGATTGTAAGTGGGAGTCACGTGATGACGCCACGCGGGTAAGATTACGAGTTTGAGTTCTCCACTTTAAAGTTTATCAATTCTCGGTATTTTGATAAATGACGACTGCCTAAGCTTGGTAGACATTCTACATGAATCTAAGAACAAGGTCTAAGACCTTAAAAATGACCAGTAAAGATGCCAATGCAGATTCAACTTTGATAAAGCTGGATACCGTCCTCGCCAAAATGGACGACCTACTGAAATCCAGGGACTTGCAAGAAACAAAACTAAACAGTATCCTTGAGAAATTATCTAGTCTAGAGAGCTCCCAGGTAAAAACGGCTGCTGATGTCAAGGCTCTGAAAGACAGTTATAGTGCACTAGACGCACAAATGAGCGAAGTAAACAACGAACTGGCTCTCAAGGCTACCTGTGAAGAATTAGCATCAATTCACAAGAAGATGGAGGACCTGAAAAATAGGTCTAAAGAAACAATATCGTTCTCTGGGGCCTCAAGTAAGGCGTAGAAGCTGCACATAACTCTTTTGAGTCTTTTCTGAAAGTCGAATTCTTCAAGAAACACATGCAACTTCAAAACATCGAAGTGATGAGGGCCCATCGAACGAATGTCAGCCAATGAGCCACGGCCGAAAACCCTTCACCGGCCAGACTGATACATATTTATCTCCTGAGGTATTCTGATAAAGTTCAAATTCTTAAAGTTGCCGCAAGGGCGTTGAAGGATAACCTCTTCCTGGACAGTCAGATATTTATTTCTGATGTTGTTTCAAAGAACGTCCGCAAAGAACGAGCAGAGCTTCGTAAGTCTCATCTCAAGGGGATTAGAGAAAGAGATGATGTTGAATTTGCTTTCATACCTTGGTCGGTACCGGCGCAAATTTTATTCAAGGAGAAAAACTGCTTAAAATTGAAATCCTTCAAGCTTGCGGATGAGTAGTCAGATTGAGCTTTTTGTGTAGTTATTGTATTGAAGAACATTTTCAAGCTATGACAATATCACGGTAAAATATCCCAGACTCTTTTCTCTTTTTTGTCTTATTGTTATTATTATATTGTTTACACTCGGGTATTATACCGAAATTGTACGCTAGTTATTATTTCAAGTTAGATTGGATCAGACTTGACATCCCTTGTATAACTATTTTATTATAGGAACACTACCAAGTTATGACTATATCAAGCTTCGACAGCTAGAGTATCATCTAAAGTTTGTTTTTCTTGTTTGGGTATAAGATCTAGTAAGTACACTAGTTGTTGTATCGTATGATTATCGCCTTTATGTTGAGATCCCGACGGGAGTGCATTGCAACCACAGGATGGTAAGTGCACTTTCGTTTCTATGTGTCTGTGTGTTTGTCATTGTGTTTGTTTTTGTTCCTGCTTACACTGCGCGAAAAATTCTACTTTTGTCTGCTTTCGCTATACAGAGAAACCATACACAAGAAAGAAAATTCTTTCATATAATTTTGTACCTAAAACAGC
>Ga0126336_10002821_pt1 | contig 10087 bp, 4 predicted proteins | sample SidCmetagenome_FD_92530 | JGI IMG/M metagenome (GOLD analysis project Ga0126336, IMG submission 92530) | Coral microbial communities from El Islote,Puerto Morelos, Mexico - Siderastrea C C metagenome | ecosystem: Host-associated > Invertebrates > Cnidaria > Coral | place: El Islote,Puerto...
ATTTATTTTCTCGGGCTCCCATAAGAAATTGTCTTTGGGGTTATTACAGATAACAAATTACATCCATAGCTCTCAAAAAATGTAAAAAAGAATGCGATATCCTTTAAATTATTCTGGTACAAGGTTTTTGTCCACTGAAAAGTAAAATTACTCAATTTCCTAATGGATTCCGTCTTAAAATCTAAAATGGTTGCTGTTACTGAATTATTCCAGTCCTAGTAACTTTTACCACTGAAGTCGGACAGACTATGACAAGATACATGACTACCTTGCCAGAAATGGTACCTCTCTTGGGAGGGAGGCAAAATGAATTCGAACCCCGCTCATAAAAAGAAATTCTGCCACCTTTTAGGGCCGGGTTTCCGTTCAAAACTTTCTGAGGGGCAACTCCGTCACTGTTACATGGGAGCCCCCCTCCAGGGTTTGACTGGGCAATGTGTTTATGGTGCCTAATAATAATAATAATAATAATAATAATAATAATAATAATAATAATAATAATAATGAGGTATTAGGAGCATCCCACTAAGTCTCGATGCTCTTACAACAATAGAAAATTAAATATGAATAATGTACCATAATAATACTTAAATAATATAAACTATATATTCAAACTTTCAGAGACCCTTATATCTGGCTTTTTTACATTTCTGACATTTTAGGAACCGTGCTGTGTCCATCCGTTCAAGGTGAACAAGCAAGGAAGATGTGCAAGCTCACCCAACACCAAGATGCCCGAGATGACATCTTGTCGTTCTTCAGAGTGAGTGACGCACTCGACATCACGTGGTTACACGCAGTCAACTCACCAATCAAATTAAAGCAAGGCCTGTCGGGTGAAATCAAGATGCTTGAGGCGGATGTGTTGATGCGAAACAACAAGGTATTTTCTTCATTTCAGTATTTTTGAAGAATATGTAATACGTATTTTTCCAGGGGCGTTTATTGAAGCCTTAGGCTGTGGAAGACGTCTCCTAGTCCTCCCTGCGTCAGGAAGGACTAGCAGACGTCTGAGCTCTAACTAGTCCTTTTTCCGTTTCCTTAACAAAAATTAAAACACATGGAAAGTTTGCGGTCTTGTTTCTATTTAACATCTAGACTAGAAGGCGGAATTCCCTGAGGGAAAACTAAACGAGGCAAAGCCTAGTTGTCCAACAATACTTAGTCTGATTAGTCTGCGACCAATCATTTTGCGTTAGCCCTTCGCTCTGAGGAAGGTCTAACGATCGAAATGTCAGTTTTCAACTTCTTTACGGTGGCCAATTTACCTTATCAGCTCAGTAAGTATCTTATCATCTGACGTAAGTATTTACTGTTTACGTAATGTATAAAAATACGTAATTATGACGTCTTAACTATACATAACTATACTGACACAAATGCGAATTTCAAGAAATCGATACATCACGTTTCGCATTTTGATGATCGTTAAATATTGACACCGTTTTCACTAACTAAAACTTCACGCCGTTTGTGTTTCAGGCTTTTTTTTTCCTGTTCACGTCACATGACCTGCCAAATTTGCTTGTGACTCGAAAATATTGAAAACCTCTCCCATGGAACAAATGTGGCTACGCAACTGATCTGTAGAAGTTAGGGTTTCCAAGATGTGATGGTTAGGAACTTTCCATACTTAGCAACAATATGATAGTTAAGAGTCCCCCCCCCCCACCCAAAGGACATAGCGCGCGCGTGCTGTTTATTACACGGATAGGCAAAGGTGATTGAGCCAATCAGATTCGCATATTCGTAAGAGACCATTGTTAATGTCTACCAAATAGCTTAAGAAGAATTGTTTTTAACCAATCAGCGTGTTTCTTTGCTAAAGATTACTTTCTTACCAGTTGTTATGTTTCACTAGGTGAATGGCACCCCAGTGATGGCCCACCCCCCTGACGTGGACAGCAACTTAACACTAGCAGAATTTCTCAGCCAAACGACTGCCTCAACTAAGGGGATCAAGCTGGACTTCAAGACCATCATGGTAGTCGAGCCTTCGCTGAAGATGATACAGAACGTAACATCAGGAAAAGAGGTAAAGATTCCGATCTGGTTGAACGCGGATATTCTGCCGGGACCTTGTTATGATAAGGTGTGCGTGCCTGTTGACCAGGTTAAATTCCTCTCTCTCTGCAAAACCTATTTTCCAAAGGCAACTCTTTCAATCAGCTGGACAACTGGAAAGGACATGACAGGAGTGGAAAACTACTATAACTGGACTCAAGTCATACCGATGGGGAAGCTCGTGTCGCAGATCTCTCAGCCAATCACATTTCCTATCCGCGCGGCGTTGGTGAAGCGCTCCTGGGAGCAGATTCACTGGCTGCTTGACCTATCAGAGACATTCACCTTAACCATCTGGTCTTCCACAAATGACAAGCTAGATGTTCAAGACCTTGCTGCACTGCGTGGTAGTATTCCGGACAAGAGAAGAATCTACTATGATCTTCCACCATATCAGGACAAGGCGTTTAAAGACGCTCTGAAATCCGGCTCTGGTTACAACAAACGTGGCGTTGGCAGTTTCCCGTGGAAGGCCGCAGCTAACAACCAGTGTGAAGATGTACTGGTTGGCCGCAACAGTGTGATGTTTTCAGGAGACGGTGGTGTGGTAATATCCGAAAAGACTTTGTACAAAATACGTTATTACTTGGTTGTCGAAGGCATTTGTTCTTTTATCAAGACTGGAGGTTTAGACGACAAGGGAAGTATCACCATCTCACTGCACGTGACCAACTCCACCGTGAAGGCAACCTCTTCGAATACTGGTAAAGGTGTCACGGTGGTGCTGCACAGTAATGGCGTATTCCAGTTGTCAGTGAACGGAGATGAAACCAAAGAGGGATCCGTCAGAAGCGAAACCGGATCTTTCAAATTCTCTATCTCGGAGAAGTCGTCCGATGGCAAACAGACCACCTACAAATGTGAGATCACTGCGCAAGACAGCAAAGGAAACAAAGCATCCGTTTCCTTGGCAACGGAGAGCGAGCTAATCGGAGGTCACGTGGCCATCAGTGCCGAAAAACAGGCAGGAGCAGTCCTTGTGCAAAATGTCGATTTCGCAGCAGCACTCCCCGCAGTTAGTGGAGCGAGCTCTTGGCAGTGCCATTTTCGTAGATTTACGGTCATTGTTCTGTGGGCTTTGTTTTACAGTTTGTGTCAAGAGTAGACAGCTGTAATTTGCGATACAGTGAACACAGATACTACACACATCCCAACAAACTCTCTTTTCTTGTTCTGGCCTTTCTATAAGACATTTGTACCAAACAAGTAAATCTTATACACGGCACTCTATCAAGATTCCCGCCATTTTGGACACGTGACATCAATGTGATTTTTGACCTGTCCTAAATAGTTCAAAATCAGATTTTGATCCAGTTTTTGGCCGTTCACTAGCCATTTCCCTGCGTTTTGCGGATCCAAAGCCACGCAAAGACAAGGAAACTTGTATTTTTTCTTACCATGGTCCTTCAGTTTGCTACATATTTTGTTATTTTTCCTTTTATTTGTATTTTGAGTCCTCTCATAAGAATATTGATTCGCACAAGAGAGGATTTGCATTAATTGTTAGTTTTACTGTGTCAGTTTAATCTAGTAAATACTCCATTATTACTACAAGAGGTTCGCTTGTTCGTTCTCTTCTCGATGTTGTCTCTCTTTACCCACGAGTATAAATTGGTGCCGGGGAAACCCCTGTGATGGACTTGCATCCCATCCAGGGGGGAGGGGGGATTGGGAGGGGGCGTGGGAGTACCATTTCTAGTTGCTTCTCGCTACAGATAGGGAGGCAGTGCCGGTCGTGTGGTTGGCTTACCCCTGTGTGCAACCTTACCCGAGTTGCCCATAACTTAAATGCAGGACGATAATCGGGGTTAGGATAGTTGCATCAAACACCTTATACTCGGGGGAGTTTTAGTATGTTCCAACAGATAAGACTAAGGTATGTGTAGGGTATCGTTTTTCAGCTGATTGGTTTAAAAATAGCTAGGTGCAGTATAGACTTTTAAATAAGCAAAGTTTTGCCTAATGGTCTAAAATGAGGCATAAATACAACCATGTGTTTTTTTAACGGGTAAAATTTGGGAGGATTTTTAAACAAGCCTCGTAGACATTGGTATGTGTAGGGTACGGTTTTTAGCTGAATGGTCGGAAATAGGTGCCATTTAAGTTTAAAAGGGGTTACTTCAGGAAAGGGAATTTAGTGTCAGGTGAAAAATATGCTCAAAGTCAAATTAAACTCCTATTCTGGTACACGAAATGCTCCCAAAACATCACGAGAAAGACACTGAATAATTTTCTCAAAGGGAGAACAAGACAATATCCCTCTCTTGGTTTCTGTCAATTTTTCCAAGAAAAATGCACTTCAATCCTAGCCACCCGCAGCAAAACACAATTAATTATAGCTTCAGAAAACTGGGACGGGTAACCATCTTAATCCGAAATTGGCGAAGGTTTGCCTAATTGTCTGAAATAGAGTAAAAATATAAGGCAAATATTTTTGTGGTTTAGCACACCTATAATATAGGGGCCAATTTGTGGTGCGAGTTGCACTCACTTATGTCGGCTTTTGTAGGGCGCGCTGCTCGCATTAATATAAAATCCGGCGAACACGGTTACAACTCACACCAATATCACTGCTTCTGGCTACGATTGCGGTAAGCCAAGGCTATAGAACAGTTCTCAAAATCCTGCAACCTCTTATATGTCGTGCGCAACAATCGTGAGGAAGTTGTAGCTTTGATTAAGACAAAACCAGCGTCGTCGCTTCAACTTAAAATCAACCCTTTTTAGTCAGGTTTAACTTCAGAAGGGATACCTTTTATCTTTATGGAGATATTTAGACAAGAAAGGAAAATGCAAGTAACTTAAGGTGGGAAACAATTTGAGATACGCACAACATACTGAAATGACTTGCAAAGAAATTACCTCGGGAGGCCGCCATGTTTGGCTCAGTCACCGACACATTAGACATCGAAAACATAAACATATCAACTTCAAAATTGTGAAGTTAAAAAAAGCAATTTGAGAAAACTTACTAGCTTGCTTGTGTGCCTGTTGACAGGTTTTCGACGACTTTCAGTTTCACAATTTGATTAGGCTTGGATAATTCTGCTCGTAAAATGGCTTATCCTGCCTGCGGGCAGTGCTCGTAAAAATCGCTTATTCTGTTCGAAATTCTGCTCGGACACCGTTATTTTGCTCGAATTCTGCTCGGTACCCGAAAAATTCTAGGGCCCTTTGGGCCCTATGTATTTTCACAAATATAGAAGGGAGCCTGGGCCTAACCCCTAAATCTTAATTAGATATTCATTATGCAGAGCAAAGTTGAAATTCATCTCACTTTATATCACTACTGTTAGAGGAAATAGTGAATTTTTTATTGGCATCTTACAAAAAGGGTCAAAAAGGAAGATCAAACAAATGCATAAAGACTGCGTAATGTTTCTAGCGATAATTTTAAAGTGGCAAGTTCCAAACTGAAATATTTTTCTTGAAATTCGAAAAAAGTCGACCGTGCTCGCTGGCCCTTGGTCCGCGAATCATGTACGAAAAGTACCTGTAAATCCCAATAATTTCCGTAGGAGAATGAAAATGTTAACAATATTTTATTTATTCTTTCTTATCCTTGATATATCTAACCTGCAGTCTTGTTGGAAAGTCGTTGTGAGTATAAAATAATATGTTTTACCTTTCAGACAACAGTCCGGCCACACAGTAGCCCCAAGCGAAGTCGAAAAGAATTACAAGACTACAAGCTTATATGTATTCTAGGTATACAAGGGAAGTTAACCCCGTTCATAAACATGTTTAAAGAACATTTGGAAAATATTCAGCAAAAACAAAGGCCGTTTTCAATTATCTAATATTTTCTTTATCCGCTTTGAAAAATGTAAGTTCTCCAGGGTCATAGGTCGCGGACCAAGGACCAATAGGCGAAAATTGTTGATATTTTTCACGAGTCGTTAAAACAAAAGTTTTAAACTCTGGAGTAAATTCGTTCACAATCGCAGAAATAAGTTTATCTGTAAACTTGTTTTTCAAAAATATAAAAAAAAACGTCCTACCGTTGTGTTTTATCTATGCACAAGCTAAGTAAACATGACCATGTAATTTACGGAGCCGCAAAAGTAGACACTTCAAGAAAGACAAATTGGCCTACCTGTCAACAAACTTGAATTCTGCGCCTTCAGCAACAGCAGGAAAGCCGAAACTTGGTCATATGGAAGAAGACTAATTAATAAATCATCGGATACATTCGTTTTTTGTCGTATTTTATTTAATGAGCAAATATTACATCGGTTCGAAAAAGTCGCGAACCAAGGACCACACACTGGACTTCTCACTCTCGTTGGAAAAAAACTGGAATAGAAATGAGGAAAATTACTTCAGATTTATTTTCAGCGTTCGGTATGGCGTAAAACAAGCTAAAAATAACTCCGTGCTTTCGTGTTTCCCACAATAAAGCGCAGAAAACTTTGACAAAAATTGCAAGGTAACACACGTCAAACACATGCGTCAGAAAAGAAATTTTCGCCGCAAAAAAGAAAGACTTCGCTGATATGCATCGCGCGCGTGAAGAAAATTAACGTGCACTATACACGGGGTATACACGAACGCACGTTTCATCCCGTATCTCCGCACGCACGGTTATCCTTGTTTTCGTCCTTTATGAGACAATACGAGCGACTTTGAGCAAGTCTAGGACGGCAAATGCAGCGTTTCAAGAGAAAGGAGCTTTTGTAGCGTAAAATACTATCGTTGATGATTTTTCTCCAGGAATATCCACTTTCTGTTATTCTGATACGACTGGACAACAGACCTGCGGAATCTGTGTGGCCTTCAAATAAACAAATCACAAAACGAAGTTTTTTCACCGACAACCACAAGCCAGCCAGCGCCGCAGTCTACACTGCCGACTATATCCAGGTTTTGAGTGACACGTCCCGCTGCACCGCAGGCTACCACAATATGCACCGCTCAAACAAACCAGATGAAATAGCAGCGGTTCGTAAACGAAACCAGATCAGATATATGAAGCAATCGATACAGGGTATCGGCATGCTTCGAAATATCGAGACCTGCAAACGATATCGGTTCAAATTGCTTTTTTCTTAGCCTGCGCGCAGCCTTCTATTTCCTTTGCTTCAAAAATAGGAGACGTCTGCGCGCAGGCTACTTTTTTCTAGGCTCTAGAAACTGTAACACAAGAAATTCAATTCCTGCTTTATTCACAGACGCTAAACGATCCAGCTTGTCGTGTGAAATTCAAATTAGAGTTCTTTCTTTGGACATCAGCTTTCTTTTCAATGGTCACATTTTAAAATTTCCGGTTGTTTTGTGTTACAAAGTTTATAGTTTATATAACCAAACATAAAACTACCAAAAGGGAGGTATAAATGAATAAATTGCAAGCATCTCTGTAAATAGTGCCTGTACAGTAAATCCTTTTAAAGCCCAAAAACAAATGAGGTCCAGAGTGCCAAATTAAAAAAAAATTCAGAAACAGTTTCCTATGTACCCCTGATTCCTTTTACTCTTGTCACCACCTTAGAAGAATGTCTGAAAATAGCACTGTGCACACTGAGTTTGTATGGTCCACATGAAAGACAGACTATTTTAATAAAAGTAGCCTGCGTGGCAGATGCTAAACAGGGTTTATTCTAGAGCGCGGCTTTGCGGGGTTTCCGCAATTCGAAAAAAATGCCGCATAAAATTTACGTTGGCGCTTCAAATGTGGCGCACAAAATTGTGCCCAAGGATAAGCACTAATTTGCTGAAATAAAGTAATCGAAAACATCACTGACGATAAGATTGATATGACTGCCGTTCTATACTTCGAAATTTATAGCCTCTTACTGTCTCAATTGTCTTGCTCTTCTCCGTTTGTTTCTGTGTTCGTAGTCTGCACTTTCTTGAGTTGCTTCTGAGTTATTCTATTTTCTTCAATGCATATATAACCATAGTTAGTACTAACTATGATATAACGATAAAAATAAGAAGACAAAAAACAGGGAAAGTCACCGTTTGCAAGCGACGAGAGCCATTATTTTACGAGACAAACATTCGGGACGGATTCTGCAGGAGAGAAATGAGGTAATTATTGTGAATGATTATCTCACTGGCACCTGCCACGCAGGCCATAATAAAAGTTCCAATCTCAACTGAAAAATGTGATAAAAATTTGTTTGAGAAATAAATAAGTCTGAGTCTTACATGCTACCCCCTAACCAACATGTTTCTACCCCCTTGTTTAGAACATGAAAGCAAAAACAAAACAAAATGTGAAATTTGACTTTTGAACTTGAGCCAGACCAGTGACTGGTGGTCATTTTCTATTAAGTCTGGAGCTTAAGGTCTTCCAAAAATTCAGCTTGCTGATCTGTGGGCAGATCAAAAAAGATCCTTGTTTTGTTGGAAACTTTATTGCACAAAGTAACCAAGTCTTTTGTGTTTGGTTTGTCAAACGTTGCCGACCAAATCGTGAGGGTGTAGTCATCAGAGAGGCTCAATAGCCACAACATCTGTTCCATTGATCTGCCAATCAAGTTAGCTCTGACTGGAAACGTGACTGGTTGAGAAACATCAGAAAGCAAGTCTTTCATTGGCCGAACAAAATGCCATTCATAGTAGTCCTCTTCCACAGAAATAAAGGAGTTGGTTGTCCAGCCAACTGAAAGAGTAGCCGAAGGAAAGTACTTGGTACAAAGGGAGATGAACACATGTGGATCAACATGACTGCAGCTTAAAGATTGACTTTGGCATGGACCAGGCAATATGTCAGCATTTAGCCATACAGGATTACTAGGTTTTTGGTGAGAGGTTTGCTCCTTGAGGATTTTCAATGAAGGTTCGATGGCAGCTGTGCTCTTAATATCCAGTTTGATCCCCTTGGGTGAGCCAATAGTTTCCTTGAGAAATTCTGCAAGTGACAGATCACTGTCTGTGTTGGGTGGGTGCGCCATGATTGGTGTTCCATCAGCACGGAGCAGCACATCTGCCTCAATCATCATAGCCTTTCAGAGAAGGAAGTCTTAAGTCAATATTAATTAATTCAAGACTGCACTCTTAGATGAATCACAGGGCTCCCAACAATGAAATCTGAGGTGCCCAACCCTTAAAGCTTTATGCAAAAAATGAGTTTTTCTAGTCACTTGAAGACAAACGTTTGTAGGGCACTGCTAGAGAACAGCCCTGATCAATGCTCTTACTCCAAGCACACATTTCAAGAGAAATTCGAAATTTCGTTTTGTAAAAAAGTAAAAGAACAAGTAGCGACACAGGAAAGTACTGCTTGAGAGCTTTCACTTCAATGGACACACTACTTGAGGGCATCCAGACTCAAAAGGTAGAGTCATCACTGTGAACAGGATAATAAACAGCTCCAAAGAAAAGAGCTGCTCAACAACCACAAATTGAATGGTCACACTTGAGGACTTAATCCCACTTTGAGGATTGTACTACAAGCCACGCCAGAAAATTCTTATCAATAGCTTTCACTTTAGGACAGTGCCTCCTGATACAGAGGTGTTCTTGCAAAGGTTGTGAGTATGGGGGAAGAGCAGATCTTAGCAAGGGCTATTGGAATCTAAAAAGAATAATGTGGGTAACCACACATTTTTGAGAGATGATTAATATAAGCAACCATAACTCTAAAAAAGCTTTAAAATACAAAGAATGTATGGCATTTTCTTTCCAAATTTAAGCTCGATTATCTCTGAAAAATACAAGGTTACCCCCCATTTTCTTTTTGGATTCTGATATTCCTTGCAAAGATCTGCGTTTTCCACCAAGTCACAAACTGTGCAAAAATACTGTTGTATTAGTAGGCATATTCCTTAAGAAACCCGAATATCTTGGAAATGACCCAAGAGGTGCTTAAGGGGTCATAATATATGATTTTGCTAACAGACTCAAAAGGTTGAGCCACCTTCTCAAGTATAATCAGTGCTTTCAATAAGCACCAACGGCCGACGAAAAGCGTCGGCTATTTCGCTCAGAAAAGTCGGCTACTTTTTGCCCTAAATTAAAGTAATTAAAGGAAGATTGTTTCAAACCCCTAGTTGATACAGTCGGTTACTCTATTCAG
>Ga0126336_10002822_pt1 | contig 10087 bp, 9 predicted proteins | sample SidCmetagenome_FD_92530 | JGI IMG/M metagenome (GOLD analysis project Ga0126336, IMG submission 92530) | Coral microbial communities from El Islote,Puerto Morelos, Mexico - Siderastrea C C metagenome | ecosystem: Host-associated > Invertebrates > Cnidaria > Coral | place: El Islote,Puerto...
AAAGAAAAAAAAATTAAGGAAAAATCTGGGGGCGGGGGGGCGGGGGAGGGGGGGAGGGGGGAGGGGGACAGGGGACCCTTTCCCATACAAATTCCGTTAAAAGTTCTAACCAACTAAGCTATCAAGTCTTCTGGGAATTCACATACAGCTATTTCAATTAACGTTGTCGGAAAACCTGCGCAATAAGACCACAAGGTGTTATGGGTAATTTATTAATAAATTTACCAGATTAAGCTGTACTTCACCCCTAGGGAAACTAAATCACGTAGCAAGTGTTTATGACACTTTCGCCCATCCCATTGCAGTGAAAACCGTTATATTACAGTCGAATCACAGAAGACTTGACAAATACCCATACTACATTTCGGTCTTGTCGCGTAAGCTCGAGGCCTGAAAATTCGACAACGTTAATTGAAATAGTTGTATATGATCGTTTTATACATTTGCATTTTATGAATGACTGTTTAATAACACTTAATACTTATTTGTTCTGTCATCTAGCAAGAACTTGCAGTGAATTAAAATCGTACAGTTCACGAGGTACAAGTGGCTCTTACGTCATCGACCCTGATGGTGAAGGAGGCTACGATCCCTTTACTGTCTTCTGTAACATGACAGACAAGAATGGAGTTGGCGTGACAGTTATAAGTCATGACAGTGAAGATAGAATGCTGGTTAATGGTTATCAGGGGCGGGGAACTTATATGCGCGCTATTACTTATTCTGGAGAGGGTCTGACTAGTGTTGCACAACTGGTCAACCTGATAGACATCTCCTCCCACTGCGAGCAGTTTATCAAGTACGAATGTTATGGTTCTGTTCTTCTAAAAAATGGCGATGCATATGGCTGGTGGGTGTCACGTGATCTTGTTAAAATGACGTACTGGGGTGGAGCTTCACCGGCGGATTCCTACAAGTGCGCATGTGGGGTGACCAGCACATGCGCAGATCCCAGTTACGGATGTAACTGCGACGTGAATAATGAAGTGTGGCGTGAAGATAGCGGTTTCTTGACAGAAAAATCCCACCTTCCCGTCCTGCAGCTCAAGTTTGGAGATACCGATCTCTCTAATGAGAAAGGTTATCACACCCTAGGAAAGCTAAGGTGTTATGGAATGGATTGAATTTATTTGGACTGTGAACCCCTGTTTACGATAAAATAATATTTGAGAATGATGCCAGCTTCTTGCACTACCGTGCGAAATATGAGAAGAAATGAAACACTTTTCAATAAATTAAACTTCACTTGATTGCACTGCATAGTAAATACACACAGCTCGAGAATATTTTGTAGCTCCTGCTGTCTCCATAACAAGAAGTTGGATGTACGTGGCAGTTTTACACAATGGCTTTGACGTCGAACTACTCCTTGGTAGATCGAAAACAAAGAAACGTGTGGCAGGTGTTTCAATAAAAATAGTAGATTTGTAATCTTATGCGTTCCCGAGTTAAAAAAAAATGAGAAGCGAGTAGTCGGAGTGACAATCGCCAGTTATGACACTGAAGACAGAAATAATGGTAAACGATTTTGGGACCAAAGAAATTAGTAAAAACAAGTAAACTCTCTCACATTCCGGCACGCACACACACACCCCTATACCCATGTTTGGGTATAGGGGTGCCGCTGTGGATTTGAAACCCTGACCCTGTTTAGGACAAAAGAGGGCCTAAAAAACCCCAAAATACCTGCCATGTTTAGGACAATATCCTTCATTTTAGGTCCCTGTTTACGACAAATGACAAAAAACACACAGACACATAAAAATTATATACCCTGTTTAGGATAAAGAGGCCAAAAACCATACCCTGTCCAGCGGCACATCCCCTTACAAGCCACATAAGGGAGTACCTCCTCCCCAGTTTCTAAAGCATGAAGCAGCTAGGAGAATTTCAGGGATGAGACGTTTGTCCATAGCAGGGTTACCCCTGGCAGATTTTCGCTGGGAACGTTTAATACACCTGGAAGGAAAGACAATGCAGAGTTAAGTTTCTTGTGTAAGGAAACAACACAACACGATGTAGAGACCAGCTCTTGAAACACCAGCCCTCTGTCGACACACACGAGGGGACTACTCGCAGGGACTTAATGTAGCGACTAGTCCCCTGTAGTGTTTACACGATGGGGCTAGTTGCGGGGACAAGTCCCTTGAAGAGTTTATACGCGGGGACCTGTTAATAGCAAAATAGCAAAATTTAGGACGCTTTTACTAAAATTTACGGAAACGTGAAGGTGGAAAATGGAGCGGTCCTCAACAGTGAAACCGAACTTAGTAAATTAACAGCAAACCATAAATTAAAGTAAATCGGCTCAATAAAACTGCATACTGTTCATCCATAACTCTATGAGTGTTTTTCATTTGCAATTTCGATAAAGCATTTTTTCCAGTGTCCTATTTTACTGATACAGAAGCGTAAAAAGGCGACTGTTCGATCAAGACTCCCAATACAGACAAATACAAGATTTATTCTCCAGGCCAACTGGAAAAATGGTGAAAGATCCGATGAAATATTTTCATATGGTTGCAGGGACTTGCCTCACGAACATTCACATGAAGGAGCCAAACGTATTAACCACTACACCACCACTCTTTCATAAGGAAATTGGCACAAAATGTTGGAGGCAAGCAATAGCAGCATTACTCGGCTGGTTGATATCTCCTTCCAATACGAGCAGTTCATTAAGTAAGAATGCCACAATTCTGCAACCCAGACGGCTGGTTAGCATCACGTGATGAGGGAAAGGTGATGTACCAGAGTGTAGACACACCAGCTGATTCTTAGTGTGCATGGGGGGTAACATCTCCAAACTCATGTGCAGACACCGCCCGAGGATGCAAGTGCGACAAGAGGACAACGGTTTACTCACCGAAAGGTCGCACCTTCCCTTGGAGAAAAAGTAATGGTTTTCCTTTCAGCACTCAAATTTTCAAAGAACGAACGAAAAACCGACTTTATTCTCGTGGGTGAAATTGACTGGAAGTATGCAATTATTGGAACTGAAGATTAACGAATGAAAGTTCCTTCAATATACACTTACTAATAATAGCATATCAGAGTTCAAAATTGAGGTAATTTTACCTTTTCACTGCTCGTTGTTTATCAAAACAGTACGCTCTAGTGTCTTGAGGTATTATGTAAATTTCGCACCGCGTCAATACGAATGTCAATGAGAGTCGTCAACGCTTAGTTAAAGTTAGTTAAACGTGAGAAGTCTTTTTCGTTCATAACTTTGCGCAAATACTTTTACGTTTACGGTCCATTTCGTTAATCTCTTTCCAAAAGAAAGACGTCAGCTTGATCTGTCTAACTAAATAAAAAAAACTTTATAGTTGCTTCTTAAAAATCGTCAATTTTGGGGTAACCTGCTACCATAATAAGCAGAAGTCCGTAAATGCCGCGTTTTGGTACGAATTCTCTTCTGTCGCGACGGAACAGAATTCGTACTAAAACGCAACATTAGCCCAAAGGCATTAAAATATGAAATGATGCATGTTAACTGGACGGCAAAAGGGTGGTTTCAGTTCTCTACAAACAGAAATGCGATTCACCTCTCAGTGTACTGACAGGAACAACTTCGTCCCCAGGGCCTTTTCCTCGTTCAAAATGGCGGTCGGAGAAACCCCTGGCCAAGGCTGCTAAAATACTCCACGAATCGTGGCGTATTTTGTCACGTGACACATGATAAAATGGCTTTTTCGGGCGTTGTTTCCAGTGTCTGGCGGCCCTGTTTGTTTTCTGCAATCGGAAACCGTTGTTCAAACAAAGCGAAGTCATTTCATCGTGTTTGCGTGACGAAATTCTAACAAACTTTTGGAGCCACTTCGGCAGCCTTGGCCAGGGGTTTCTCCGACCGCCATTTTGAACGAGGAGAAGGCCCTGGGGACGAGGTTGCTGACAGGAATGAGTAGTTACGTTTACTGACCTCAACAATTAAAGGTGTCGAAAATGACTTCTGCAAGCGCGCTGTGCGACATTTTAATGAACTAAAAAACTAAAACGCTAGTTCAGAAGAGCATTTATTACGGGCTTTATATTGGTTTTTGTTGATGAAGCTGTCAATTGTACCCAAAAGCAAATGCTAATTGGCGCTTATGCAGTTTTAAACATTTATTATTATTCATAGCTAGTTAAATCATAAACATTAACAAACATCTTAAAGGGGAAACGTCACCTGTCATCATTCATTTCTTTTAGAATATTCAATAATGACGCATGCATTTTTTGCGTTCGTTCTCTTGTCGTTACTGTCTCAAGCTATTGCTGTTTGGCTGCAAAGTGCCCTTTACCGCCATCAAGGCACCCTTTTCTCATATGGGAACTTCACTCGGGATCTTCACTGTCACTTGGCGGTGACAAAAATTACCTCCGTCTTGGTTGAGGACCAATTTAGCTGCACATTTAAATGTAATAGCGAGTTAGAGTGTTATTCTTTCAACCTAGCAGCTTACGCAGACTCTGACGGTCTTTATCTGTGTGAGTTGTTAGCTACTGACAAATACCGTGCCGTTGTAAATGAGCTTCAAGCGAACGCTACATTCCATCATTTCAGTCCTTGGGTAAGTAAACTGCACTACCGTCTTATAGAAATTTGTTGGAATTATTGCCTGCTCAGCTTTATATAGTAACTCTCTTTTTGAGTAACGTTTTAAAATAATTGCTGCTAAAGTACCTTCGTTGTATACTTGCCCCAAGTGAAAAGAATAATCGCTCCTTGCTGTCACAAAAAATTGGCATACAGTAAAATTTTAGCTAAGGCATCAAACATACTCATAACTCTTGAGCATGGCATATGGTTGAGTACCATATATCGCGATTTTCAGAGTTTAAAATTCTACTCGAGATATTTTTATTTGAAAATCGAAAAGATCACGTCTTTAGGTACAGTAGGGTATGTGCGCACGCAGTAAATTCTTTAATTTATTTCTGTTCAACTCAAACGTATACAATGTAAGATAAATGTCTATGATGTTAAACTGCTCCAATATTTCATTGCAAGCAAAAAAACATAAAATAAAATAAAACAAAAATAAAACGTTCCTGCCAGCTGGAGTTTTCGGAAGTACAATTAGCACCTCTAGTCCCAAAAGCCGGTTCCTTTAAAAAATTAAAGGCCTAAAAATACTGGAAAATAGAAGATAATTACCTACGTATTTTTATTCAAATGAAAACGAAAGGTACGTTCCAAGCGACAATATGGTGGGTATCCAAAATTCTATTACACTATTAGGCAAAAACAGGCGCCCTTGTTAAAGTTTTAAGCATCATGGTGCTCGAATAATTAACAAGAAAGATTACTGCTAGACTACAACAGCCTTGACAGTAACTGGTGGACACAAGTAGCAATTGAAAGTAATTTTCTGCTTATCAATTATTAAATGTTATACATTATAGTTAGCAACGCTGACAGTTTATCTTCAGTAACACTTGAAATATGGATCAAAATAGAAACTTAATTCTAATAAACTGACACGCGTTGATTTCCAGTAGCATTTTATGAGATGAACTTTGTCTATAGACAAATTAGACCTAGACTAACAAATGCTCACTTTTTTTCTTAACCCATTAACGCCCATGCTGGTCAAAACCGGCCGTTGTGGAGCACAGTCTTGGTAGAATTTGCGCCGTCACTTTTTAGTTACAGCAGCTGTTTTTTATAACCAACTGACGCACCCGGCAAAATTTTAACATGCGGTGCCTAAACTAGAACGATCAGATAAATTTTTTAGAGATATACACGGAAAAGCGACAAAATTTCCTTGTAAAATGAAAAAGAAATTTGGCCTTGCCACTGGCAGCTACTTCTTGTGAAAAATTCCCACTTTCTTCAACATTTAGGCAAAATATTCTCCAAAACAAGGAAAGGCTATCAAACGGCTAACAAACCTACAAAAAATGTGCGCTTACCTGAAGTCGAATTTGCAAACATTCCTTGAAAGTGGAGGGCGAGTTTAGTTTTCACGTCGCAATGGACGTTTTTCGCTGGTTAGACCGGAATTTCTACTGAGAGGAGTTAAAAACTGGCGATTATACTTAAACTGACAGTGTTTTTCTGCAAAAGCCCGACCGTCAGTGTGTTAAAATTCAAATTGTACATGTATTCTTATTTCTTGCTTGAGAATTTTTGTTCTATCCGGGCCGTCGCAAAAAGATGGGCTGACTTTCAAAAAAAGTACGACCTAATTTTAATTATGATTCATTAGTAAATTCTTTATTCTACATTCTTTATTCAGCTTTGCCGCACACACACACCAAAAAGAGAAGAGAGAAAATGTAAAAATTATTAAGGATTATTAGAGATTACTCAATTGAAAAACATACAAACAAAAACAAAACGCTACAACAATCTGGAATCTCAAAATAGCGAACGTCCAGGAAAACATCTAATAATAAAATACAGTTACAGTATATTTAACTCCTTTTTAATCCAATTTACAGTCTCCTTGTCAACAAGCTCCTTGTCAGAACAATGGCGATTGCATTCCTGACTTTAAAATGAATTCTGATCGCTGTGACTGTCAGCCAGGATTTGCTGGGATTAATTGTGAACGTAAAGGTGAGAAAATAGTTCAGTGTAGAGAGTTAAATCACAATGGTAGCTGATTGAAAGCTATAGTTATGTTTATCATAATCACCGGGTAAGACGAAGTAATGAAACACTCTAGTGCTTTCCAACCAGCAACTCCTTTTGTGGAACCTGCGACCCCATTGAACTCATCAAGAGGAACCATGGCAGCCAGTTTCGGCCCCTACTCCTCAACTGCATCCTGCGTGGCGGGGCCCCTCCTTCAGGGGGCTTCAAGGAGGCTGGTGCTGATTGGGGGATCAGGTGCTTAATGATGTCTGGAACTTGTTCTCTTCGATATTCAATCCAAGCTTTGTTGTCACGCTGCAGCCACATAAAATACGAAGCTTTCTCTGCTGCCTGTTGTGTTGTAAAAGCAAACCGACCACGCATTAAGTTTAGCAGGTTGCAGCTAACATAACCGACAGCCAGGTGGTAGTAATCTGGGGTCCAACCACCCTTACTACAGGCGTCAATCGGCTCCTCGTACCGTTTGTTTATCCGGTCCTCTGCACCTCTAATGTTCTCTTCCCAAGTCACTGTCAATTCTAACAAGATCACCCGCCTGGGATCATTGCTCCACACAACGTTGGCTACACGTAGTGGTTACATCAGGGAAGACGAGGGGACCATCTAAGTCCGTCCGCCGCTACCTTCCATGTTCCTCGCCATCTCTCATCCACCACCTGCGTCTCTGGGGGTGGCTTAGCTGCTCCCTTCTTTCCTTCTTGATGAAACATAACTTTGCCCTGACATTCTTTCACAGGTAATTTGCCTTGAATGATCCCGTTTGTCTTTGGTTCGTTAGCGGCTCGACACGCGCGTCACGCGCGTCGCGCGGCAGGCGATTTCGCACTCGCTCGCTTGTTCGTTTTCCTCGACTATTCCTGAGCGGAAAGAGAGACTGCTCGTAGTCTAGGTGTATTGCTCTTTCAGGCCCATGGGGCAGGCAAACAAAATGAGGCACAAGGTGCCAGGCTGCCCACACTGACATTTGTTCATTTCAGATATTTTCCATCGTACAAGGTTAGCTGGGGATGGTAGCATATCATATATGGACCGCACTAGGAAACTTAAACGCACCGGCTCTTATGCCCACAGATCTTTCCAGGACAACTTCTTCTGACCACGTGTTCTTCCCACCTCACGCACTGCCCTTGCTGGCTACAAGTGAACGTACTTCCTCTCCCGTTCACACAGCCTCACCTCGTTCACTACCGCATCTGTTCTCTCCTTAGCACTACTCTTGCAAAAAGGCTTGAAGTTCTGCTTTCCACTGAGTCCCTTCCTGTCACTCTGTACTGCACCTACGATATCTCTGTGCATCAAACTGCTCGCTGCTCTTTCGCCCTCTTCTTTTGCGTTTTATTTTTGCCATTACGTACCACACGAGGATTGCCCCGGATCTCCTGGTCCTTAGAGTATCTCAGCATCATTATTTTCCTCACGATATCAACCTTGTATTCTGACTTCAAAAATGGATATTAGGGGCAGCTCTACTTGACCGCCTTTACCGTACAGTGCAGCTTTCATTGAGCTGCCACGGTTGGCCAAGCCAGTTGCCTATGTACATATGCATCTACACCCCTGCTCGATACGCTTCACCCTAATGGTGCAACCTCATACATCATAAGGGGCCACATTAGTCGTGAGCACAACCCAAACTGCAGGCAGCACACCTTAAATTTATTCCTGTCAATAGCCTTACGACAGTCCCCCTCCTGATTCTGAATCTCCACACCTTGATGGCGATCACTCAGTGTGTTCTTATGCCATCTGCCCAGGCTCTTTTTTACGGCAGGTATAGCGTCTCCAGCGATGGAAAAATGGATCTTTTTCTGTTTCTCTTCACAAACGAATAACTCTTCGACATCTTTGCCTTAAATTTCATCCTTGACCATGTGATCATTTCTTCTAGCCTTGTCGGGATCTCGCGTGCTGCGTTGGCAGACTTCACACGCAAAGTAATATCATCCATGAGAGCCCTCAGTGCGGTTCTTACAAGAGCAATTTCAACCTTCGTTGATCTCAGATCATCTCCATGACCAACACAAATAGGATTACTGATATGGTGCATCCAGCTGCTACTCCGACCTCCAGCCGCTGCCAGTCAGTCGTAAAGCTTCTCGCTGTGAATTGCATCTTAAAGCTGTCGTAGTACTGCATCAGCGTCGATTGCACAGTTTCCGGGAACCAGAAGTGTTCCAGTGCCATCTCGACCTGAGCATGGGGGACAAAACCGTATACGTTCACTAAATTTAACCATATCACCCTCAGGTTAACCTTAGATTCCTTTTCTTCACCTTTGGCATCCCAAATGGCAAACCCATGCTCTACACACCCTCAACTGTTACAAAGCAATGTAAGGTGAACTTAGAGGTTGTAAAACGATCGATCTTTTCATTTTACAGGAGCCATGGAGTATCATAACTAATGACTTGCCTTCCCATATTAAGTCGAAGAAATTTTTAATGATGAGGTTTTAGAATTTCGAAGGTGCTAAGGTGCTTTTTCAATGCTTAAAATGTTTAACTGCGACAAGTTATGTAAAGAGCTTTAATGTTGTAAGATACGTATTCTAATATCATCATCATCATCATCATCATCATCATCATCATCATCATCATCATCATCACCGTTATTATTATCATTATAGAAATAGAAAACCGGCCCAGAATACCATTTCAGTGGTTCATGCAACTCTGGACCAAAAACTTTCTTTTTCACTCTTAAGTGTTAAGTTATCCTTCTATTTTAGTAAATTAAGCCCCTAACACGATTCTTACTTTTCCGTTCAGGAAAAGCCTGCAGTGAAATAAAGTCCCACAGTTCACGAGTGGTTCCTACGTCATCGACCCTGATGGTGAAGGAGGCTACGAACCCTTTACTGTCTTCTGTAACACGACAGACAAGAATGGAGTTGGCGTGACAGTTGTCGGTCACGACAGCGAAGCAAGAATTCTGGTTAATGGGTACGAAGAAGCAGGAAGTTACGTTCGGGATGTTAACTACTTGGGAGCGGGTCTGACTAGTGTTGAACAATTGGCTGGCCTTCCGAATGTCTCCGCCCACTGTGAGCAGTTTATCAAGTACGAATGCTACAACGCTCTTCTTTTCTTCTCATCTCCTCTTGGTCATCCTAGTAGCTGGTTAGTGTCACGTGATTCTATCGCGATGACGTATTGGGGTGGTGCCACACCAGCTGATTTCTACAAGTGCGCATGCGGGGTAACATCTCCGAACTCATGCGCAGACACAACCCGCGGATGCAACTGCGACAAGAATGATCTCGTATGGCGTGAGGACAGCGGTTTACTTACTGAAAAGTCTGACCTCCCTATAATACAGCTTAAGTTCGGCGACACCGGTTACTCCACTGAAAAAGGTTATCATACGTTGGGAAAACTCAGGTGTCACGGCATGGCTGGAAAATACCCTCGGGGGAGGGGCTACTCAATAAAGCTTTGTACGGGGAGATTCCGCCCGGAGGTTCAAACCATTACCCTTTAATATACTAATTGTTAC
>Ga0126336_10002823_pt1 | contig 10086 bp, 4 predicted proteins | sample SidCmetagenome_FD_92530 | JGI IMG/M metagenome (GOLD analysis project Ga0126336, IMG submission 92530) | Coral microbial communities from El Islote,Puerto Morelos, Mexico - Siderastrea C C metagenome | ecosystem: Host-associated > Invertebrates > Cnidaria > Coral | place: El Islote,Puerto...
ACCTTTTCGACCTTTTCCCGATCCTTTTCCCTCGCTTCTTTCAACCACGCGAACCGGAAATATTTTTTAAACAACATGCGGCTTGAAAAGTGCTATTTCTGTTCGTCCACAATATATCCAGGACACGGCACAGTATTTGTTAGGAATGACTGTAAAGTAAGCCATATTTCTTCAAATTGGGGAGCAGATTGAACGGAGATATTCAGATTTAGTACGTGTACTGTGACACCATTGATGAGCTTACCATAAGCTTATGTTTTTTAATTTCCTTTCAGATCTTTAGATTTTGCCGTTCAAAATGCCATAAAAACTTCAAAATGAAGCGAAATCCACGCAAGATCAAGTGGACAAAAGCTTTCAGGAAGGCAGCAGGCAAAGAGCTTGCCATAGTAAGTAAAAATAGTTATCACATCTGCTCCAAGACCATCTATCAGCACTATTTGGCGTACCTTTATAGGCTGTCCTTAGCTGAGGGATCAGCTTCTGAAGAAACTGTTATGCTTTATTGCGATCAGAGAGCTTTGAGGAAAACTAAAGCTAATTATCTCTACTGGATTTCTGAAGCTGTCTTTTTAAGTGGACTCTGCCAGGTTGGCCTTTGAAATTCACTAGAATACAATGTACATGTATAAGGCATACCCTATGGCCACCTTATGACCATGTATGACAATCAAGTTTTAAAGCCACTGTTTCATTAGTCTGATGCTCAGACGGTTTGACGTCACTCTCCATCACTTTCTCCTCTCCTCATTTTGAGATCATGTTCTTTGATATCAACACACGTTTGTTAAGGCATGTGATGATTAAAGATAAGACAAATATAATGAAGCAAAGTCTTAGATCCTATGCAGCTTATCCCTTCTCACTTTTGTAAGTGCTTGTATGACCGGATTAAAATTCTGAACATGTCTTCTCTGCTCTCCAAAATTCTTTAAAGAGAGAAGGTATGTTTGATAAATCCATTCATAGTTATGGAAGTAAGAGATCTGTTTACATATTTATGTGCAGTTGTAGTTGTAATTTGTTATCACCCCTGCTGAGTTAAACGATGATAAAGTGAAACAGGATTTTTGTGTTACACGTCAAGCCTCCCGTAAGCATCCACCCAAAATGTCAAGTATAGGTAGTCTCTTACGGTAGGTGGTTGCTTACGAGAGCTGGGACCGTGTGGGGTCTAATGTTCGGGTCATCATCCTATGGTAGTTTCATTGGCTTAATCCATGTGTAAATGTATGCGTAACCCACAATGCTGTATAATGTCTATTAGTGGATAAAAAAGTATTTCAAAATTTCAAATATCATAAGGCTAGGATGATAGACTTTTTATGCTCTCAAACAAAATCAAGCCTACAGTGTGCCTTTAAATATACTATAATGAAAGCTAAGGTGCCATATATATATTTTTTTATTACATCCAGTGTGTGTGTGTTAGAATACCTATCGTTTTTTTTTCTATATGTGTACCTGTTCTGCATTATATAGTATTGGTTTTGCGTAAATGTAGTTGTTTGTAACCGGTAAATACAACGTCAAGTGATCATATGTAACATTATTTTATTGTAACTGTTGATGCTGTAATATACGGATGCATTGTCAATAAATGAAAAAAAAAAAGTATAGGTGGTCTCTTATGGTAGGTGGTTGCTTACGAGAGGTGGGACCATGTGGGGTCTAATTTTCGGGTCATCATCCTGTGGTAGTTTCATTGGCTTAATCCATGCGTAAATGTATGCGTAACCCACAATGCTGTATAATGCCTATTAGTGGATAAAAAAGTATTTCAAAATTTTGAATATCATAAGGCTAGGATGATAGACTTTCTAAAAGTCCGTTTTTGGTAGACTCTGTAGCTCGTCTCACAACTTCATTGCTCGCTTTCGCAAGTTTGTCGCTCTCACTCACTTGCAATCGACTTGCAGCATGTCTACCAGGATGATTGCTGAAACAATAACAGCATATGGGGTAGATTTGGTGATAGCTACTTAGGGTTTTAAGTCATCATGAAATTCAATTTGCTCCCTTGTCCCATGGTCATATCTCTCCTCTCCTCTCTTCTCTCCTCTTTTCTCTTAGCTACCAACTTTTCCAATCAGAACATTACAGTATATACACACAAAAAAAAACATTTTGCCTTCTGATAGGATTGCAAATAATTGATTGCATTAAAAATGAAAGAATGTATGTTTCTGTTTGGAGACAGGTTAAGCAAATTTGAAAACCTGTCAGATTTCAATGTGCCTGTTATGTGAATCAATCCAATAAATGCAACAAATTAATCAATCAAGTTTCCTATGGCAACTGGAGTACTGTTACAAAAGTTTCATTCAAGCCTATGATACACATGTAATAACTCCAGTTCTTTGAACATTTTTATTCTCTGAATGAAATCATTACTGCAATAATTAGCTTCACTTGTTGTTCTTGGAGGAATGCTGCTAATGTTTTGACTGTAAGTCTCCATCAGAGTTGTTCTTCCTACAGTTAATGAGTAGGTTTTTGGCATTATCTGCTAGGCTGTCGGGTGAGACAAAAACTAAAAACCTACAAACCCACCAAGAAACAGAAAGTAGTTCAGATTAAAAATATGGAGAGGTGTTTCTCAAATTACAGGATAAAGTTCAAATCTCAACTGACAATGTTTAAATATTAAACTCATTTCATTTCATTTACGCAGGACAGTGCTTTTGAATTTGAAAAGAAAAGAAATGTTCCAGTGAAATATAACCGAGAGTTGTGGTCTGACACAGGTGGGTAACCTCAAAGAAGAAACAACCATTGTAACTTACTGAAGAATTTTACAAAATAAATAGTGCAGACTGTGCTTGCCTACATGAAGTGAATACCGGATAAAAACTTGGCAAGTGATTGTAACATGATTGCTTAGTAAAAATTTATAAGTAGAGGATTGACAAGGTAATGATGTCATTCTTCGTTGCATGTATTTGAGTTCTTGTTATCAGCTCACTCTCCCACCACTCGCACCCTAGTTTATTGTAAGTTTCTACTCATTTACGTGATCAGTAATCTGTTGTCGCCAAATGTCCCTGTGGTTGATACTATGGTTGTCCAGTATGGGGAAGAAAAGATACCTAAGCTTTAACATACTGTCTAGGAAATCTTTTAAAAATTGTTCCCTACAACTGGGAATCTCCAGCTAGTGTATTTAGAAGTTTTGGAATCTATACGGAGTAACTTTTAGTATCTGGTAGTACTGTTATTCTAAAGTAAAATGTATTTTAGTGTAATTGTTGTCTGTCACTGCCTCATAAATTTAATTTGAGCTGTATTGCCATTGTTACTTCATTTCCTAACAAACTTTCTGAGGACACAATTGTCATTAAGGTCATTCCCCTGTATTGCATATTTACACATCCTTACTGCACACAATTTGTTGTGTCATTTGCACACTGTGAGCGCGCACACGTCCAGGGAGTAATAGGTTTCCTATGAGGCTAAGCTCACCAGGGAAAAGAATAGTTATTTACTCTTTAAAAAGCTTGGGGACCTATCCTTTTTTTCAAATATTTTTGACCTGCCATTCATCCTCTTTTTGTTCAAAGAGTTCGAAAAAAAAATTATTACTAGAAACGCATTGCTCACGGAGATGAAATCACAACCTCGAGAACACGCACGTAAGGAAGGTTTTAAGTCAATTCCGTCTGATGCTTCGAGCATCTGCCATAAAACAACTAGTAAATTGTTCCGTGTTATCGATATATTACATCTAGTACATTGTTTCAAGGTTTGCTTTAATCATGTGCTTCCTCTGCCTATGGAAAGTAGCGTAAACTGATCAAATAAGCATGTGTTCATTAGATGAAATTGCACAGAATCATGGGGGAACTTGAGACAATGATATCTCGTAAACAAACATGGGGACCTACTCTTTTTATTTTATTCTACAAAACATTGACCGATAGATAACAACTTGTGAAAGTTTGACCGAAATGCTATGTTAAATTTTATTTCGAGGGAATGACCTTAAATGATGCTGTACCTAATGGTGATCCTCATTTTTTTTCATCCATTTTAATATTTAGTGAAAGCTATGAAGAGAATAGAAGAAATCAGAAGCAAGAGGCAAGACCTTCACATCAAAAACAGGTTTGTTTTTTTCACAAGCATCAGAGATACTTTGTGATGTACTTAGAAAGTCGTTAATTAGCCAGTTCTGAGCTATTAGGCTTAACCAGTGAGGTCATAAAAAGTCTAGAGTTATATTCCTGTTGTCATTCCTGTCTTGTATAGTGAGTGTTGATGTTATATTATTTTTCATTGTTATTGTGAACAGCTCTCAACAGGGTCCCACCCCTAGGCCTGCCACACAGTTTCATGGCTACATTGCAGTCAGGAGAGTGCTTAAGGGCCATCTGACTTTCAGCAAAGAGATAACTGAATGATGATCACATCTCACAAACGTATCTGAATAACATGTCTCATGAGAGGCCTTAGAGGTGTCAGAAGTATTGATATCATCTGTGATGGTGGTTTGTTTCTCATCATATGAGTTGTACGTTTTCCCTTCGGGCCATGTCAGTAACGAATAGATAAAGAAGTTAGTTTCTAAAGAAACTATGGTGTTCAAAACATCAGCCTTTGACTTTCTTTGCAATGGCCAATTTACCTTATCAACTGTGTTGATAAATGCAAATATTTGGTGCACCATTGCAGTAACATGCTTTTTTGTTTGCAATAATGTTTAAACTGGAATTTTACAACAGAAAGTTAGTGTAATGGTAATTATGACCAACAGCCCAGTGAATGAAGGGTCATGAGATTTGTATTTGTTGAGGGTAATTTTGTTTTAATACACTAAAAGAGTAAAGCTCTTATACTGGCATAACCTGCTTTCATTTCTCCAGATTAAAGCCTGACAAGCAACTGAGAAAAGAGTCTGAGATGAAAGAAGTCAAACAAGGAATCACTCTCATTGCTCCTCCAGGTTTGTTCATTTGCCTTTATCATCCCTTGTCCTTAAAACGTTTTTCCTGTCAATACTTTTGTAAACCTTAGCTTTTTTCTGTTTAGTAACCCCAACCCATCACCGCCAGGACAGCCAAGTCTCTCCAAGACAGACACCGTCCAAACCAACACTTTGTCTATCTAGCTAAAGAGCGGTCTGCTTTAGAGAGAGTTGACAGTGTCGCAAGTGCAGCCTGCAACTGTGCTTTTTGTGTTTTCATGTCCTCCGTGTCCCTTTATGTCACTGAACCTTCTTCGGAGAACCCACGATACAATAGTCAGAGTAAGTCAGCTTCTAATTTGCAATTGATTTTTGCCTTAACAGTGGAAAAGAAAAGACTTGGACAGAAGATCTCACAAGTCATGCGAGAAGCAGAAAGCATGGAGACTGAAGACTGAACGGCACTTAATCCTAAAGCTGCTGAATGAAATAAACGATTTTTGACCAAAAAAACGTGTGTAATTGTCTTACAGTGTAACCGGCTTAGCTCCGATCCTGGATAAGGATGGATGAAGAATGAAACTTAGATCAGGACCAGAACCGAGGGAATTCCAAACGAGTTATGGTGTTGTTACCCTGAGCAACGTTTTGCCAGTTCCGTTTTTTTATTTTTTATTTTTTTTTTTGCAACAGCTGGGCTAGCAAACGGTGGAAATGTTTAAAAGTATTCCAGTGGGTAAGCGTGACCTAGTAGCTAGGCTGCTGCACTTGCATTCCCAAGGGTCCCGGGTTCAAATCCTCCACCCTGCCTGAGTGCCACTAGCTGATTTGTCTTCACTGATCGCAAATTCAATTCCTCCACGCTTTGTAAATAACCAACTGGCCAGCTTCCAACCAGTTGGGATTCACAAACACGTTATTCTTTTTTGCGTTTGTTTCGTGTGCACGGCCCAAAAGCTTTTAGGTTTAAATCTAACGGTCTTAACACATAAACTTGCTTAACCATTACCTTCTTTAAGTGGGCACAACAGTGAACAATGTATGTTTTCAGTGTCTTTTCGGAATGCACGGACTATGTTCCAAAACACGCTTCCTAGACAGCTTTTCTCTTCGACCTTGCGTCGTAGCTTTGTTGTTAAGTAAGCTGCGCAAACGTTGCTTTCTGTAATACCGCCTTAAGAACATTGTCGAACCTAACTAAAACTGGAAAATCCAGGTAACGGATCGTCTTTTTTTTAGTTCTTTAATCTTAAAGTTCATGCTGAAAGATTTTACTTCCCATCGTAATTTACTTGTGTGCGATTGAGCAAGGTCCTTTAGCGGTAGACTTCCCACTCTGAGCCGAGAATAGAAGAGAAATCGCGCGGGCTGTGTTCACTGAAAGTTCCATAGGAATGCAAAATAAATCTCTCACTTTATCTTTGAAAGCATGAGAATATATACCCCCAACAAATTGCGAGTGATGTGAATTTCCTTGACGCGATAGCCACCAACACTACAAACACCTGTTGGACGCTGGCCTGGGCACGCCTTGGTTACAATCTCAAGTGCTGCGCGTCCTTATGCACCATCAGTGAACCAATCACAGTCCGCAGCTGAGGCGTGGCAACTCGACTCAAGGTAAAATGTATCTTAAGTTTTCATCGGGAAAGGATTAAAACCAGTTATGTATATTTTTTGAACCTGTTTCAAGGAAAGTAAGTGTTTTTTGAGTGATTTTTAGCCCGCGTCGTATTTCGTTGACACCTCAGTCTCCAAGGCTGGACTTCGATTGGCGCTGAGAAAACAAAAAATAACGGTTTTCATACGTCAACTATTCCGGGGACATAACAGTTCAGAACGCAATCCAGCTTTTTTTTTCGTATGAGCTCTTTTGAACCATGGGGAAGAACTTGGACTTGAAAATGTATCTCTCTCGTCAAAGCAAGCATTATCATCCCGGCGAAGTCGTCTCTGGTGAATGTGTTTTGCAGCTGAATGATCACCTTAAGCTTCGCTGCGTCAGCATTGAGTTTCAGGGTGAATCTTGGACGTACTGGGAAGAAACGGAACTCTATACTTCAACTCACAAGAATGCAGAGATATACTTCCACAAGAAAACCACACTGTTTGGAAGCTGTAAGTAGACTCTGCGCAATCAACAAACAATTGTCTCCAAGACGCTCCGAAATAAAAAAAGTAAATTAAATTTGTAACTTGAAACGGGGTGGACGTGTTATTGGCGATTAATATTCCGGGAAAATATTAATTATAACAATATTCCTTGAATACCACTTCTTAAAACTTAGTTGACTGTAAAAACTAATAACTCTGGTTGACAAACGAAATTCAAGTTACATCTCGTACTAGTGGATCTAAATTTTCGAGCTAAGGGATTTGTTATCGTTCCGATATCGTTCTGAGTATTAGTATTCCAGAATATAAAGACCAATCGAACACACCCTTAGCATTAATTGTCAAGGTACTGTGAAAGGTACTAGCCGATCGCCGTAAAATAACAACAGGTAGATGCCATTATCGACTGTAAAATGCTGGTAGCGAATGAAAATGTTATTGAAATATACAGGTTAGCTACACCACCCACATCCTTGCCTTTATCTCTTAGCTAGCCACCCGTTGCATCTTCATGGTAGTGTTAATATTGACTAACTGAAATTGTTAAGGAAATTGTCATTTTAATTTTGCTACCGCTATACCCTAGAAAACAACCCAACAACCTTAGAATAGAATCGTCGTATTCACTTTTCTTGAAACGTTGCCATATATAATCGAATATTCTGACATACTGAAGGAAATTATACTTATTTGGATTACGGCACACGTGATGCAGTTGCCCGTCATGTACACTGCTGAGTCCACTATTTGTCACTATGATGCGAAACATTTTGCGCGATACTCGTGCCAGTGTTGTCATAGCTACAGGGGTCTCGAGATGTTCTGTTAACGTCTATACAAACTGACGCCGCAGCTAGCCTTGGTTGACATAAAGCAAAGCTAAATTCAAGGCACCAGTAACATTCGTTTGTACTGCCAAGATTTGACATTAGCTTAAAACCTAAACCATTCATATATTGATAAAACTGTCTTAGAAACTAGACTGATCTGTTCTGTTTTGCAGGAACAGCGAAATAGAGAATACGAACGTTTGCTTTTCCACTGTCCGAGAGCCTGGAACAGGCTACGTACTAATAGCCCATTTGATTAACCTTGCTTTCATAGCTGATAAGAAGAAAAGTCAGACGTCATGTCTCCCAGCCGGTCGCCACGCCTTCCAGTTTAGCTTCAAAATACCTCCCTATAGTCTCCCATCATCCTTCGAGAGCAAGCATGGCTACGTCAGGTATTGGCTAAAGGCGCGGATACACAGGCCATGGAGATTTGATGAGGTTACCAAGGAGATGCTCAACATTTTAAGCGTAGTTGACGTTAATTGTCCCCGTATGTTGGTGAGTCAAGTATGATAATATAGAGTTCCGGGTAAATAGCATTAGAACACTTACGACGCCATCTAGAGAAAAAGAACAATTCATACAGACACAGTTTACAAACGGAAAATAAGGTTACTGCATCATGAATTGTTATAAACGAGTAGAAACAAGAAATTGAAGGAAGCCCAAAGTAAAAACAAAGGACTTGTAACGAGACAAAGTGAATTTGGTATCTCATTATGCCATCCTTTTTATTCCTCTGTTAACCTTCTTCCGTCCTTACCTACCCAGTTTTGCAAAAAAAAAAAGGGGGGGGAATGATCCTGATAAGCATATTATGTCTTGTAGCAGTCACTGAAAGCTAATACGTCAAGTAAGTTTGTAGTAGGGTATCATAAATGCCTTTTGTTACAAACTCGGACGGCTTTGGCTAAAAGTGGGACGGGAACGCGGGGACCGGGACACGGCAAAGGCTTAAGCGTGTTTCAGGGGGACGTGGGATGCCGGGCAGATTCTCTAATGCAAATTCGCGACAACTTGGTGTCGCTAAATATCTTCCGCCATTATCATACGGTAAAATCTAAAATTGGTGCCATTCTGAATCATCTAGCTCCGGGGAAGATCTAATTATTATTCTTTAACTTTGCCTTGCAGTTGCCAACTTTTGGCGAGGCTCAGAAATCGCTCAACTGCTTGTACAACGGAATGGCCTCCCCACTCAAACTAGTGGCGGTTACTGATCGAAATGCGTACTGTCCACGAGAACGTATCATGCTGACCACAGACATAAAGAATTTACCGCTGACAAAAACATATCAGACATCAATATTTCTGGTGCAGACGATCTCCTTCAAGTCCCGTTGCGGTAAATCAAGGACTGAGCGTTGCCAACGTAAGATAGTCCAGCGGCCTTCACTCTCGTGGGCAGTGGACGAGCTGGAAGTCCCGGATGTCCCGCCGACCATGAAGAGTTGTGGGATTCTGGCCATTGCATATCATATTAAGGTAGTCTTAGTTAACTCTTTAGCTGTGACATAACACACGGCTGACAGAAGACTGAATCGAACTCGACCTGGACTGAAGGTACCGTGATAAGATAACTGACAGCAAAGTGACATCTACTGCATGACAGAACCTTGGCCACTGACTGTGGGATTGGGGCGGGGGAGGGGCAGGTAGCTGTTGTGGTGGTTTAAATCAAAAGAAAACCACAACTCATGCCATTAAGACTTTCCTTCTCCGTCGTACCACGGAATTATAATGGAGGAAGTACGCACTTCTGCACATTCTAGCAATACCAAGCGTTGCGAGAGCATACTGTTATTCCGTCCTGGAACAAGCAAAGGCTGTTGTAGACTAAACTAACATCTAAGCACTATTTGTTATGTCACTTGTTTCCTTAGGTGATACTTTCAACCTGTGAATCTGATGGATCTAATTTAGAGGTAGAATTGCCTATCACTATTGGCACAGTACCTCTTCGACGGTCATACGGAATGATTAACAAACTGATCCCCGCAACCCGACTGAGCAGGAGTTACAGCGGCGAATGCAAGATGTTTGTCACCATCAAGAGAGGTATGGTACTTTGTAAATAACTTGATTGCTTTCACCTTCATATCTTCTATGTCCAGTAAAATAGAAACAACGCGTAACGGAGCGATTTTCAATTGAGCTTAGAAAGTAATTCCTGTTTGCTTTAACTTTGTTGCACTACATTATGTGATTGGTTGAAACGTTCGTGCCACTTCTGTC
>Ga0126336_10002824_pt1 | contig 10086 bp, 2 predicted proteins | sample SidCmetagenome_FD_92530 | JGI IMG/M metagenome (GOLD analysis project Ga0126336, IMG submission 92530) | Coral microbial communities from El Islote,Puerto Morelos, Mexico - Siderastrea C C metagenome | ecosystem: Host-associated > Invertebrates > Cnidaria > Coral | place: El Islote,Puerto...
AGTAGGGAGAAGCACTCGCCTGCGGCTCGTGTTCACCCTACACTTCTTTCGTGCTCTCGTCACTTCCTTGCGTGCTTTATCACAGAACAAAGCACGGTTTTGGCTTTTTTATTTGTTAAATCTCATCACTGAATCATTCACGCTGCCTATGCCTTCCATATTCTAGAAACTATTTTTACTCATTTTACGTTCCACGGCGTTTAAAGCCAAGCTAACCATCCAAAAAAAGAAAATATTCTGACGCCTTCCTTACTTTCCACCATGATGTTGAACTGACATTTTAATCGAGCTTGAAAACAATAGGCGTTTCGCACGGATAAGTTTTCTGGGGGTTATCGACACGTTTATTTGCAACATTGTACGTGCGCGTTTTAAATGCCACAAGTATACAGGTACGCAGCGAATAAATCCACCCTAAATTCAGCAAAGTTTGAAACGTGTGGACGACCAGTACCCTTGGTTCGCACTCACTAAATCCCTGCGGTTTTTGCTTCGCCAGCGCGCTCGACGATCTTTATTAGAATGTAGAAGGCTTGTGAACAGGCTATTATGTCACAAACTGACGTAATCGTTGCCATAAATGTATTACGATTACCTTCTTGGATTTATCATATATTTTTTTATCTGTTCCCTTGGCATCCTAGAAAAAATCCGTCATGGACAACATAGCCGACCTCATACAAGCCATCTATATCGGTCTCGTTGTTGCTAACTTTCTTCTCAACACCAGTCGTGTTCGAAAAGCTCTCGAGCTCTGCAAGGAAGGCTTGATTCTCCTAGACAACAAAGCTTTGGAAAAAGATGAAGATGTGGTCAATGTATTTTGCCAGTGCCTACAAAACACAATGACGAAGGGGTACCAGCTCGTCGGTGATTACCCACGTGCAATAAAGTGCTGCAGAAATTTTCTGGTTACACTCCGCAAAACCGGTGAGAAAGCCATGGAAGGAAAGGTAATTTCAAATATGGCAGCTTTCAATACGTACCAAGGTAACTATAAAGAAGCAAAATGCCTCTACGAGAAAGCACTCAGCATCATGAAAGAAGTAGGGGATAGAAAAGGAGAAGCGTTTTGTTATGGAAGTATAGGAACTGTGCTATATTCTCTTCGTGAATGCGAAAAGGCCAAAGAATATCTTCAGAAAGCACTTGCGATGAGAAAAGATATCGACGACCGACAAGGGGAAGCAGATGATTACGAAAACCTAGGAAATGTGTTTGCAGCACTTGGTGAATATGCCAAGGCTGAAATGTATCTTCAGAAAGCACTGGATATAAGAAAAGATGTTGGGGACAACAACGGAGAAGCAGTAGTTTACGAAAGACTCGGATTTGTGTTTCTATCTCTCTGCGAATATGGCAAGGCCGAAACATATCTTCAGAAATCACTTGCGATGCATAAAGAAATTGGTAACAAGAGAAAAGAATGCTCATGTTTTGCTTACCTAGGAGAAGCTTTTAATTACCTTGGTCGATATGGTAAGGCTGAAGAATACTATCACAAAGCACTTGCGATCTCAAAAGAGATTGGCGACAGAAGGCTAGAAGGACAAGCGTACGGAAATCTGGGGGTTCTGTTTCATCAACTTGGTGTTTATATCAAGGCTGAGGAATATCACCAGAAAGCACTTGTAATATCTGAAGAAACTGGTGATAAACAGCACGAAGCCTTGAGTTGTGGAAATCTAGGAACTGTGTTTCTCAACCTAAGCAAGTATTCCAAGGCTGAAGAATTTCTTCAAAGGTCACTTTCTATCAGAAAGAAAATTGGCGACAGAAAAGGAGAAGCTGCATGTTATGGAAATCTAGGAGCTATGTTTCAAAGTTTAGATGAATATACCAAGGCCAAAGAATATCTCCAGAAAGCGCTTACGATCAGAAAAGAAATTGGAGACAGACGAGGAGAAGCTACGGATTACGAAAACCTAGGATCTTTGTTTGATTCTCTTGGTGAATTTGATAAGGCCAGAGAATGTTATTTGAAAGGACTTGAAATAATTAAAGAGATTGGAAACATTGAAGCTGAGTTTAAATGTCTCGTTAGCCTTGCAAGGTTCATGTTATTTGAGGGAAAAATACAAGAAGCTTTCTCGTATCTCTCTACAAGCATTGAAAGGTGCGAGGAAATGCAATCTTTTTTAAGTGATAATGACCTATTTAAGATATCGTTTTTGGACGAGCATGTTTCTCCCTACCAGTTGCTCAGTGCAATGCTTTGTTTCTCTGAGAGCCCTGGAGAAGCTCTTCACGTCGTAGAGCTTGGACGGGCCAGAGCCCTGGCAGACTTAATGTCAGCTCAGTACTCCACTGAAAAACAGATGACGGTCAATCCACAGTCATTGGCTGATATTGAAGGGATCGTCAAAAATGAAAGTAACTGTACTTGTCTATACATTTCCTATTTTGAACACTATATATTTCTGTGGATTATGAAAGCAAACAATCCGTTGCGTTTAAGACAAATCGACGTCAATGACTGTCTTGTTAACGAGGGAAAGGTTGTTAGAAGAAATGTGGATAACCTGTTTGGAAATGAGACCTTCAGAAGATTTCATACTTTGCCACAAGAAAACTGCGAAGATCGATCATTTTTTCCTTTAAACACTGATCACCCGAGATGCGAATCATCTCTGGAAGATGTCCAGGCTGCAGCTTTTCGCCTTATAGAAATCGATGGAGAGGAAGAGGAAAATGAGCAAGCCGATCTGAGTCTTGGTCAGTGTTACAAAATGATTATCGCTCCTGTAGCCGACTTACTCGAAGAACCAGAAATCATCATTGTCCCTGATCGCTGCTTTTACAAAGTTCCATTTGCAGCGTTAAGTGATGAAAGCGGTCAGCCATTGTCAGAGACATTTAGGATCCGCATTATACCTTCTTTGATGACCCTGAAGTTCATCCAGGACAGTCCAGCAGACTATCACCGTCAGACTGGTGCTCTGATAGTGGGTGAACCGAACGTCAGCCAAGTGTATTACAAGGGATGCGTTAAAACGTTTTGTCAATTGCCTGCTGCCAGAAAAGAGGCAGAGATGATTGGGCGTCTCCTTAGAGTCCAGCCTTTGTTGGGACAACAAGCAACTAAGCAGGCAGTACTTCAAAGCATACACTCAGTGGCTCTCATGCATTTTGCTGCTCATGGTAATGCCGAAAGTGGAGAAATCGCTCTAGCTCCATCACCATCAACTAATGAGATTCCTCAAGAGGAAGACTACTTGTTATCGATAGCTGACGTTTCTCAAGTTCAACTGCGAGCCAAACTGGTAGTACTTAGCTGCTGTCACAGTGCAAGCGGACAGGTTAGATCGGAGGGAGTTGTTGGAATCGCTCGCGCTTTCTTAGGATCCGGTGCACGCTCAGTGTTGGTGGCGCTGTGGGCCCTAGAAGACGAAGCAACAAAGCACTTCATGAGTCGTTTCTATGAAAATCTTGTTCGTGGGGAAAGCGCCAGTGAATCTCTTCACCAGGCCATGAAGTGGATGAGAGGACATGGCTATTCTGATGTGAGGCAGTGGGCGCCTTTTATGCTGATTGGAGATAACGTGTCATTTGATTTTGGAAGGTGAAGGTTAGTTTTTTAAAAGAATGTTTTTAATATTGTGTGTTTTGATCACTCGAACAAACACGCAAATCGTTTTCTTCCTGAGAAAGTATGTTTTCATGACAGAAGACAATAGACGTGATCGTGATTACTTTGAATTTTTGAGATTTTTTTTTTCTGACAACCCCCTTCCAGGATACATACTATAAGGCCTGATGTTAGCCCCTATAAAGCAAGGATTGCAGATAGCATTTCACCAAATGGTTTATTGGTAATTTTAAGGTAGTAAGTAATTGATCAGCATGCAAGTGTTGTTCGATGATCTACAACAACCGAACGGTTTTAGTTTGGAGAATTTCCCTTCCTAAAACAGAAGTGAATTACGAATCCCTGGGAAGATGTGAAGAAAATTCTTCACATTTCACAGCAAACAGTTTAAGTAAATCAACTTAATGCAGCGTGTACGTACCCTGTGGAGCGCGATTTTGTTCAACTCGCCCCAGGTCAAAGAAAATCATGGTCTTCGTAGTCATCAGGTCTTCCGTTTGATTTTAAAAAAAGGTTCTAAGCAAAAACGAAAACAGGAATTTTCTCATTTAGTTGCAGGTGTGTTGGCTGTGACGTCTTGATAAATTGAGCAGTTTATCAATTCAGTTTTTGTAATCTGGACTGAAAGCATTAAAAAAAAAGCAGGAAAGCAGGTAAAAACGTGTACCACCATTCATCGTTTTGTGTTTGCCTGTTTTCTTTGGCGGTCCGTCCGTTCGCATCAACGTTCCTTCAGCGCTCTGGCAAGACTTAAAACCTGGCAGCTAACAACAAAAACATGATTTCCATTGGATTAGCCTGCCTCCTGATAACAAAAGAGGACTATTTAGTTCTGCTGCGTTCCACCAATTATCTACAAAACTAAAACTGACAGTTCATATGGGTTCATAATCAAGTCTCTTTGTTCCCATCTTTATGCAGATGAGCTGAGAGAAGCACATTTTAGCAAAGGAACCAGTCCATCGAAAATTGAATTATATCGCATTTCCTTTTCGTCTCATCCAGATTTTTTTACTGGCTGACTGGAATACATCCTCGGAGACTCAAGGGCAGATACATTTGGAACGGGGTGAAGATTTCACGGAAACGAAATCGGCAAGAATGAAAACCACGCCCGTGAAATCTCTCGTCCAGAGTAGCTACCCTTTGGTCTCTGAGGACGTGGATTACGTTAATAGTCAATGTAATTATCAGTGATTAATGGAAAAGCATTTACCTTAAAACCTAAGATAAACCCAGACGCATTGTCTAGAAAAAAAAAAGGCAAAAAAAAAAACAACAACAACAACAACTGAATTTTTAAATCCATTGTTTGCATCCCCTGCAGCCAGGACGGTTTTCAATGACAGTTGATCATCACTTCTCTAATCATTGAACTACTGAGGGTTAAGATTTTTAAAAAGTATTGATTGACCTGTTAGCCAAAAATAAAGAAAAAAAAGAATTATCAAGCGTGCAAATTTAATTTTCTGCCAGGCCAATGTAAATCAAGTTTCAACAGATTTGTTGTTCGTATCTTGAGCTCTCTCCTCCGCAGAGGCCCCCATTAGTAAACAACAGTGTTCAAAGATAAACGGGAGCGCGGGGAACTCTCTGTGCGTTTTTTCCCAAGCGTGCAGTCAAGGCGCGACCCTAGGCGTCCTCTGCGGGGAAGAGAGTATCTTGAGTTAAGGCATGTTTTACTTACGTGTAGAACGTTAATTCACCACCCAATTCTTTTTCCGTTTTATTAGTTAAATGGAAGTTTCCAAAAATTAGTTTGAGTTTGACAACATGAAGAATTTATTTACACAATTTTAAACGTGTGCAACTTTAACTGTGTCGTGTAACCTTATCCTTCCTTGCGTTATGACTGTGCACTTTTATTATATTTTTCTCTCAAACGCTGAAATCTGTTTTTTTTCCTCAGCAAAATGGCAAATTAAAATACTCGCAAAACACATTATTACTCAAATCGGAAAATTTAAGCATCGCAACAAATAAAAACTTGAAAGTAGGCTGACCCTCCTCCTCTTACACCCCTCCTCCGTCTGGGGCTGGGGTGGGGCTTCACTAAGTTTTTGGGAAGAGCGAGTTCATTCCTTTGTCACCAAGGGCGTTGCCAGTTTATATATTTCTTTGTGTGATTGTCTGGATAGGGGATTGCCACATTCGCCATGCACGATGGAACTAGTCACAAGATGTGCAGAAATTTCGAAGTCACCCAAGAACCTTTAAATTTCGCCGACACTTTCCAAGATCGTGTAATTTGATTAGAAAGTGGTTTTCTGGTCACGTTTTCTCAAAAATGTGCTCTACAAATGTATGAAAACATATAACAAAAGTTAAGAAACAACCACAGTGAAACTATCCACTAGTACTAACGAAAGACATCATTCATATTATTGAAGGCCAAAATCATAACATAATTTAAAAACTGCTAAAGTATTTTTTGTTTTGACACTTTATACTCCATGACACTTTGCTCCAACTAGTCAAACAAGACATGAAGAAAAGTGCATGTCACACAACATGACCTGCTTTTCAGCAACCACACATTCAGTTGTTGTATTCCATATTATTAGATCATATCTAAAGCCACCGAAGTTCAAGCTCATATCAAGTCCACATGCATGTGGACCATTTATTATGGAAGTTTTTAAGTATGTCAAAGTACATGAAATCTGGGATATTGATTCCATGCGTTACCTCAATAATTATAGTTAATAATTAATTATATTGAAGTTTGGGTGGTGGTCCTAAGGTGTACCACCAGTAATTCTCAGGGCCTGGGGCAGGATTCACAAAGCTATCCTAAGTCATGATGAGATATCCCAAGTATTCTTCCTTAACAAAAGGCTTTTGTTTTCCAACAATACATTGGACACATCTTATCTTGGGAGGGCTTCATAAATCCAGCCCCTGGGCGTTTAAAGCTTGCATGTTATGTTATACGTTCTTCCTAGATAATTTGTCCCAAAACAGTTAGCTCTCTTAGCCACACACAAGCACTAGGCCTGGAAGCAGTCGCTCACTTTTGAGTTTCATGTGAGTATCTCCTGCGAGGTTCACCACAAGTTAAGAGCCGGTGAGGAAAGGGAAAGGCGAGTCTTGCCGGTGAGGCTTGTAACTCAGGACTTGGCTGCCTGCACAAGGTACTCATGGTAGACCAAAAGAAGCAAACCTGCTCATAGGCCATACACACACGTGTTCAACTTCTCAAAAGCAGTAGACACTCAAATGTTGTCACAAAAGTGATATTCCAAGTTGCCAGCTGAAAACACTTCAAGATTTCTTTTGGAAGGGGGGGGGGGAGTAATGGTCCAAGGGGACCTCTCAATTTCACCATGGAGCCAGCAAGCACACCTAAAACCACCCTTGATTGCAGGCTAAGCCCAGACAAAAATACTAATTTACTTTTTAGGCTGGTACAGCTGGTAGACAGCTAGCAGTCCCCTTGTAGTGGGTGCCTAGTCATTAGAGCGAGCTGACAAAACTCAAAGGTTCAACCCCATGATGGCATGGTAGGTCAAAACAATTCTGAAGGAGAGGAGGATTCTCAACCGCCAAGATTTTAAAAGTACAGAGCTGAACTGGAATTTCCGGAGGGATGGGGGGCTCAAACGAGATAAAAACTTACGGGGGTGGAGGTTGTATTGGATTACTGAATGTTCCATTAGATATCAGGAGGCATGGGATCTTAGGACCCTGATTTGAACTCAGCTGTTTGGCTGTACCTTGTATGATGGAATACACACACCTGCATGGGTAAGAATTCATAATTTTAACATTAATACAAGACCTGCCAACTATTACATTCAGTAAAGTTGGTTTCATATCTAGAGAGCTATAAATACAGGGTACCATTTACGATACTCCAGATACTCCGAGATCCAGATTATCAAACATCGAGACTTCGAGCGAGCCAGCCCAAATTCTAGCGAACCCGAGATTCTGAGACTCTTATTTTAAATGCCGAGAATGTTCGAAACTTGGTTGAGACGTGAGACGCATTATTTTCGATCGAGAGACCTTTCTATACCCTTTGCATGGTTCTGTGATCTCATCATGTTTCTGCTTATCGTAGCCGAAGGTTTAACTCGATCTGGCAGGGGACGGCTGTTTGTTTTTGTATTTTGATCATGTTTCTTACAGTATGACTATGAAAGAAGTAAAAATTCGATCAAATGCTTCAAATTACCGCTTTAAGAATTTTCGATTTTCTTTCCTCCGGCAAACATTTTTGTTTACTCTTTCGAAGCTCACACATACTTGGATCTCCCTAGTGTTGTCTAATCTTTAGTAATTTTTGGTACAAGAACCTGCATGCTTCATTTGTCAGGCTGCCGGAATTGGTTCTTATATATTAGGTGCTTTATTGTCCAAATGTCAGCCTGGAGGTTCTTACTCCGCTGCTGCCATCCCTCCAATCTCCTTTTTAAAATTTGGGGAAGGCTCTGGACGAGATTTCCCGTGGCCCTACCCGGAAGGTGGCTTTGGGGACGAGAAGGTACCAAAGTTCCAACAAAATTTTTAGCGTTAAAATAGTAGTTTTATGGATTCTCTCTGTTATCTCCTCTGCAAAGACTTCATCAAGCATTTTATAAATATTTCAGCCAAACCAATATTCCATCAATTAATTAAAAGAATTGAAAGAACCGTCAGGTTCTTCCACTGGGTTGTACGTTACATTCGGTAAATTTTTCGTGCAACTAGGCTCGATTTCCGCCGCTCTCTCGAGTCCGTTCTTTGTTCCTCCCCGAGAAGAGGGGGACGAGCGCGGACTCATTTCCCGAACAGCGGCTGGTAATCGAGCCTATCGTGCAACTTGCGTCGCATCCGTCGCATTTTTGTTACGAGACGACTTTAACAAAACGTCGCCTTATGTAACATCGAGAAAGTTCGTTGATATGGTGCATAAACTATTCATTTCTTTCTAGTAATTATTCAGATTTTCCACTTTCAGATCTCACTTTTGATACCGGCTGAAGTGATTAACTTTGACAGAAACGTCCAAAGCACTTTTGCTAAAGAAAACAATGCGTAAAGTAAAATGCGATATTTCAAAATTATTATCGAGAACTTTCAGAACCTACACTTTTTTTAATTGCAAAAGGCATCGAGGTAAGTATAGTGGGAGTTTTTCTTCTGCGTCCACAAGGCAAAACAATCTCCGCGGGACTAGTCCCTTGGTCGTCTAGTCAGTGCCTACTTAATATTCATGTTGCAAGAAAGGAAGTGATTATAACTTTGACAGAAACGTCCTAAGCACCTTTGCTAAAATAAACAGGGAAGCAAACTGCGATATTAAATTTTGTTTTATCGAAAACTTTCGCTTTGCAAAAGGCATCGATCGTGGTAGTATATAGTGGGACTTTTTCTTTCGTACCTACGACAAAATAACTGCGCAGTGGGTAAGTCGATCCAGCATTATTTTTTTATTTTTCTGTGAAATCGTCATGTTTCCGAAGTCAAATGCAATGGATCATCAAATCGTGCAAACTGCTTCATTTAGCTTCGATTTCCGTTGCAGAAGTTTCCAGTTTACCCGGAAGCAGCCATATCTTGGTCGTTCTACAGCTGTACTGTATTGGTGAGCGACTTGATCGCCTGTAACTACGTCAGCCGTTTTAACAGGAGTCGAATCAAACGAGCAACGAAGCAAACGAACCGATCTGAGTGCGAAACAAACTAGTGACGTGAGGCAAGTATTAGCATCAGTAAGGTTCCGTGAATAAAATTCTGTGGCTTTAGGTAAAACATAGTTTAGTAAGCTTCAGCGGTTAACTTTTACGCGGGTTCTGCCCGGTTCTTTGGTCATTCATGATTCATTGTAACTGATCGAATTGCACGGAGCGGCTTGCTTTTTTAAGTAATTTTCAGTGTACAACCAACTCTCGCCTTGCGGAAACCCCACTATTACGGACACCGCTAATACAGCTGACTGAAACCCCGGCGAAAGTGTGACTGAAATAAACTCCCGGGTCTCTCGCTATTACGGACTTGAGAACACTTTGTTCGGTCCCAAGGATAGAATTTCATTGTTTTAACTCTCGTTATAGCGGACATCAAGTGCCATCTTTAAACAACTACTAACACAGAAAATCTGCTTCTTCCCTTTTTTGACATCGAATTTTCGTTTTTGGATGGCTTTATGTGGCAATAAATTTAAATTCCTTCTTCACTTTCTTGCGACAAGGCCAGCTTTGCGGTGTCGATCTCGGAATAGCCTCGTCGATCGCGTCTAGTCTGTGCAAATATTTTCTTCCACGGTAAATTCTATGATCAGTAGCACAATCACCATGCCCACTTGGGGTAGTTGGATAAACTTCATCTTATTTTTTTAGTTCAAGACCTTCAATAAAGACAGACTTTTGCACACAGCTTTGGTTATCTTTGTTGATTACTATCCACACCAAGAAGGGGTAAAGAATGTTAATTCTTAAGAGAAAATAAAGGAAAACGATAGAAATATGGGCAAATTTGGAATGTAACGCGTAACACCATCTTGCAGGTGA
>Ga0126336_10002825_pt1 | contig 10083 bp, 3 predicted proteins | sample SidCmetagenome_FD_92530 | JGI IMG/M metagenome (GOLD analysis project Ga0126336, IMG submission 92530) | Coral microbial communities from El Islote,Puerto Morelos, Mexico - Siderastrea C C metagenome | ecosystem: Host-associated > Invertebrates > Cnidaria > Coral | place: El Islote,Puerto...
AGTTTGTTCTTGTTCCATGTCACATTCAACGGGAAGCCTTCAGCACTGCACACCAAAGCCACGCTATCACCTATGTCAGCAGCAATCTTTGATTCCTTGAACGGGAATCGCACGCGAACTGTTAAGTGGAAGAAACCGCTGACATATTAGAAACTGAGTTGCAAAATTTAGGATACAAACATAACTAGTTACCCAAACTTACTGGCGGTAAACCACTTCTTAGTAGGAACACTAAGTCTCTCGGCTTTCCCTGGTTTGGATGCCAGCGCTTTATAAGATTGCCTTTCGATGTTTGCCACGTTTTGCAAAAGGTTAGGGGGTACAGACTTACTGCTTACAGTTTGGTCAAAAGAAGTACTATGGAATGATTGTCAAATTAACCGTTCACCAACAATTCGTACTTGTCTTTATAATTAGAGCCGGAAAAACGGCTAATCAGTAAACCAGAAGCTAAACAGCTAACGAGAGCGTACGGCGGATTATTAAGACGAGAGATCGAAGGACTGATGTTAGTGTTAAAGCAGGGGTTATTTCTTACTCTTTTAAATGAGTATCCCGTTTAATTCGAAAGTAGAGCAGCAAATGGCCACTGAAGTCTTATGCCACTCTATCATTCTGATCGAAATGTAATAGTTGTTACGACATTCGATTTAACCGTGGCTTATCTTCGCACTAACGATCGAAGCTGTTTTCTAATCACTGTCTTTTCACCATCATCGTCTTTCCTCTATTATTTCTTCGTCTCGTCTTTGTGCCATCGCCATCCCTATGTTGCACTTTCTTTTCCTCGTCCTTACCCTATTCTAGACATCTTTCTCCCCTTCTTCCTTACTCTAAACCTCGTACATTGATACACATATTCTTACTGTGAAGGTAAGCGGTCATGGTGGGAGCAATGTTGTACGGTTGCTCTCTATTGAGTTTCACCATGATTTTACAGCCGTAGTTTCCGCCATCCCTTGCCGTGACATTAGGGAGGATTAGCGGTTGTGTGACGTCACTGGTATACTTCACGGGGATGTCATTCTTCAGGAAGGTGACCCCCTCTATGGGTGTGGTCTTCTCATTGTTTTTGTGCGTTAGATTGCAGTAAAGTTTAACTTTGTCCCCATAAGATACTGTCATGTTGGGTACAACCCGTGCTACTGGCAAGTCTTCTCCTGTGATCAATAAGATAATTAACTCTTTAAGCCCCAACAGTGTTAAAAATGAAATTTCTCTTTACACTATCAATACTTGTTTAAACATTCAAGTGATGAGAATAAAGAAAGTGATCACCTAGGATTAAGTGTCATGATGATATTTAGACAAATGCTCCCCACTAGCTCCATAAGAAATGTAAGGAGAACAGTAAGGAGAATATGCATCTTTATATCAGGGCAAAAAGGGTAACAGTTATTAAGCCAGCGCGCATGGGATATGAGGCGATAAATAACCAAAGAGGCACGTAGCGCTGACCGTGAGTTGGTTATAATCACCTTATTTCCAAGCAGCCAGAGTGGAACAATTGTTTTATTAATTCTTAACTTCGGTAATAGTTGCTGAATTTTTTGGGCCACATTTTAGAAGAAAACGTTTGCTTTGAGACACTTGACTAGACTGCCGATTTCCTATCCATAAGGCAAAATTAAAGTTACACTTTAACAGTTATGAAAGCGATTGCTTTTGACCAACTTGGAGCTCCCATCATTTGCGGAACAAAGAAGTATTGAGCCATAGTTGGAAACTATTACCACATATCCCTCCAACTGGAAAAAAAATTGTTGCGCATGCGAAAGCGGAAGCTACAGAACTCACCGATCCTCACGCAGAGTTTAGCCCTCTTTGTAAGGTGGGGAGGGTGAGTCCTGACAACAGGACTATCACATTTTATAATATTTAATATTTAATAGTAATATTTAAAAACTTTTATTCCGCGTTATCCTTAGTTATGATCTAACGCGCATTACAGTGTAGTTCAAAAATGTTAAGTTATTTACAAATAAATTGAATGAAAAGATAACTTTATATATGTACATCAAAATATAGAATTGGTTGTCCTAAAAAATACAAATAAAGAATATCACACCATAATCCTTATATTTGTCTTATGCAAGGCTAAAAAGATGTGTTTTTAGGATTTTATCAACAGACTCAAACCTTCGAATTACTTAAACAGCATATTAAACAGGATCACATGCAGGAAAGTAACGCTGAACAGCTTTCTTTGAACAGTCACAGAATTTTATCCTGTACAAGATTCAAATTGTTGTCAGGAGTTTTTAAGCCTAGTTTAGTTTTTCATTTTTTAAAAAAGTTTTTAATGAATTTTAGTTGTCACTTCTAATTTTAGTAATATTGGTTTCTGCATGAAATCATTATATCTAAAAATAACTAAACAAATAATTTTGCGCGGAGCGAGTCGCTCTGTTTATTATACCGTAATTTTAGTTTCAAATACGCATTACGTTCTGTAATGCTTGGAATTTGTGCAATAGAAATGTTTATTATGATTATGATTATGATGATGATGATGATTGCGATTGTGATTATGATTATGATTATTACTATTATTGTAATCGTATCTATAACAAAATGCTCGATTGTGATTGGTTCTCTGCGCGCCTATTTGATACGTAATTGGAGGGTGAACACGTAGGTGTTCAATTACAGCTGTCCAATTTCAACTTTTTGTAATTGGATAGCTGTAATCGGACAACTACGCTGCGCGCGCGTCAATCAGGTGCACTGAAATGGGTTCTTTTATAGCTTTTTCTCCACTGCTTGCAAAACTGAAAATACAAAATATATCCCCAAAGGGCACATAGATATTCTAATCTCGCATTTTCTTAGAGATACGGTTAATTGGTAACTGGACTTCGTGTCGCACAATTCAGGGGTGATCATGCTCGCAATTTCAAATCGTCCTCGCGCTACGGGCTCGGCCGATTTAAAATTACTCGCCCTATTACTCCCTGAATCGTACTCTACTCAGTCCCATTACCATAACTTATTGTTATTATTATTTTTATTATTATGACTGTAAGCCATAAACCGCCGCCAAAGTTAAAAAAAATAATTAAATAAAAGAAAAAAACTTCTTTGTAGCTTTATTAGAATGACCGATTTCAGCAAGTCAGGGAAACCAACTACTCTGAGCAGCTTTTACATACTTGGTGTGACCTTCAAAGTGAATCCAAGTCTGCTAGCGCCACCTGAAGAACTGAGTCCGACGCAAGAGTGTCTTCCAAAAGATACGTCATCTTTCACTGTTATGTTCGTAATGTGCAGTGTTGTGATCACTTTATCCCCTGAGAAAAAAAAAACCAACGAACAAACAAACAAATAATATGAAAAATTACAACTTTTATAACTGTGCTGCTGGTAGCCAACAAAGGCCACGCGCACACTTATTTATTTTCAAAAATCAATGTTTTCATTTGCTCGAAAACATGGCAAAATATTTTTTGTGCAAACGCACAAGCATTGTCGTATTGATTTCCGCTGCCCAGACTAATGCGTTTTCGTCTGGACGCGGATAACTTTCCATACGTTTTCGCCTGTCTTCTCTTGCAACGTTTTCAAAAGGATCCTTGTTTATCCGTTCACACTGAAGACGATGCATTTTCGAAAGGACGCTTCAGTCAAAAAACTTCACTTTAGAAAAAGTTGTCAAATGTCTCATTACTTGTGATCCTTTCAACGTGGACAATAGCCAAAAAAAGCCTTAACTAGGGTATGATACGTTAAAACGTTTTCAAACGAAAATACATCGGTGTGGATAAGGCACCGTCCATTACTGCATACTAGTAGCTCCCGCCGTTTTCATTTGCCCATAAACGTAGCAAAATAACTTCGTCCTAACAAGCATTTGTGTATTGTACTATTTTTACCTGTTCACACTAAGAATGTACTTTTTGTTCCAAAACACATACTTTCTAATGCATTGTTGTCTATCTTCTGAACTAAAATTAAAAGACAAAAACGGTGTCGGACTCCTCATTTTCTCTGCCCTGCTTCACACTAATGGACTTCTTTATTCGACGGTTTTACTTCTCCATGCTTAAGAGGATCTGAAATCATTCTTGAAGGCACTGTAGTGTAGACGTTAGACGAAATTAACTCGCTTTTAAACGAAAGTGCATTAGTTTTGACGGGGGCTAAAATACCTAGTGGATTCGAAAATCACACCCCAACGATATTGATCCAGAGACATAGTAAAACTTCCACTAATGGCATAAAGATGCAGAACATTTTAGACCAATAAACAGACCAAAAACCATGCTATATAGGGCAGTGCGCGTCTTGTCTCTTCTATAGGGGATCCACACTCTTACCGTCTGTCTTGTTCGTCTGAAAAACTCTGTCCGTGTCTGGAATATCCGACCATTCATCTGACACTCCCTTCCGCTGAAACTTGACTTTGAACGGAGGCTGCCCATTATCGCCCTGGACAATGCACGTGGAGTAGAACACTGACCCTGTTATCGCGAAGGCGTTATTTGGGAAGGGCAAGAGGATTTTTACAGCTAGAGAAAAAAAATTACAAGAAATTGATAATTAACTCGAAAACTTGAACTTAAAGCAGCTTGGACACTATAAGATTAACATATTTAGTACTATAATAGCCCCTCACTGTTCGCCGGTAGACGAGGAACGTTCATTCTGTCTGTTTTCGGAGAGCAAAAAGTTTTTTCTTAATATGCTATGTTTGTTTAATGTTCCGGAATGTTCCATATAGTGCCAGGATTTTTTGGCGGCCAGCTTTCATTAAAGCAGTTTTTCACTGCCGGAGCTCAGAGTCATAGAACCATAAACAAAGTTTTTATTTCTCTGGCCAATCTCAACAGAAAATACAACAACTAAATAAATCATCCGGAACTCGAACAAGAACCCTGCAAGTGGCGCTAAGCGTGCAGAAAGTGTGTGAAAAGACGCGACAATTGGGTGAGAAAGCAGTGTGACATTGTTAACCTATCACAGAGGGGAGTAAAGCGAAACCAATCGCAATTACATTTCTGCTTTTGCTCGAAAAGTGGAGGGGGACGGGAACCCGAAAGAAAAGAGAACGAGAAGTGTGCTATAAGCGGGAAAAGAGAAGGCGGGAAATGAGATTCCCAAGGTTGCGGGAAGTGGGAGAAACTCAGGAACAAGTACACAACAACGCACAGTATTTTGCAATCGAAAAAGCGCAAAGAAACGTAAGCCAACGAAAAAGAAGTGGAATCGGGATTAAACGGTATGGGAAGTGGGACGTTTGGAGCACCCTGTCCTGGCCCACCCCACCCCTCGAACATGATTTTATTTCCCCTAACCTGTCAAGGAGCTATTGCGATTCCATTGTATGAATAGCATGGTATATTTAACAATTAGACTACGAGGCCGAGTTTTCTATCAGGAAATAGTCAACAAGAAGAAGCTGGGTTTACTGTTTAAATAATAGAGTGTTTCTGACGAGGGAATATCGACTGATAGTTGTATCGAGGCTATTAGACGGGCTTGGTATGCTAGTTTTAAGAACATCAAATTTCCAAGTGGCAACCGGCTATCAGCCGATGTGTACCAAGACAGAAACACTCTGTTCAGTTTTTATTGTTCACCACTAAATTTTCCTCCCCTTGCAAAACTGAACTGCCTTTTCGAGTCTTCAGTGCACCATACAGGAATAGAAAGAAAAATAGACGAAAAAGGCGAAAATACAAAAAATCCTACTCATGGTTGGGAGATTTTCTGCCGCTGCCCGTGGCTATCCATCCGGGTTTTTTCGCCTGACGGGCACTCTGACAGTTTTATTCCGCGGAGGAACACTACTGCGTCAAGCCGGTTCAATATTAACATAAATAAAATCTGGGAAAATTTAGTGGTGAACTATAATCGTTCATAAAAGATTAGGGCAGCTTTCAATAGACTTGCAAACAGCCCGTGTTCAAGTGCATTCACAATAGAAAACGGTAAATTAGTTTACACCACACAAACGAATAGTTTTTTTTTGTGCACTCCGATTGGGTACTTAGACATGGGACAGAGTTGGCTGTTCACCTCTGAGCGAAGCAGGGTCACCTCACGCGACTTTCTGACCATTTATTCACATGTGTAGTGTATACTATATCTACTCTATATTAACCTCAGTGTCGGAGAACAGTGGTGGACATTTATCCCACCGTTTTTGTCTCAATATATATCAACCACCATTCACTTCATATAATAATCAAATAATTGGTGAATATAAAACGTCTCCAGGAAGCTTAGATCTGGCACATCTGAACGGGTTTCGTGTTTTCTTGTTGTGATTTTAATTGCATCTATATTGTTGTTGTTATTTCATTTATGTGATATGCTTGTTGTTGTTATTTCATTCATACGTCGCGTGTTGCGTCGACCAGCCAAATATCATGGATAGATAGAACAAAACAAGTGCTACTACTTAGCCAGCAACACACTGATAGCCAGATAACAATCTTTGCGCGGAAAAAATAGAAACTTAGAGTCGTCAGGTCACAGAAGCCATTCTATCACGCAAAAGCTTGATACGAACTTTTTGGAATGGTTTTTCAATGTGTATGGTCACTGAAAACAAAGATCTTTTACTACTTTTCTGCAAATTATCGCACGAATACTGTTTTCTGTTGATAAATTCGAATACCTCATGCTTAAATAGAATTGGTTCTGGGCAATAAAACGCTAAAAAAATGTGTGTTATGTTTTTGAAATTTATTGACCAGTGACGTCACGTTAGTGACGTCACGCGGTTTATGTAGGAGGCTAAATTTCAACGAGCGAACGATGTTTGTCTCCGCCTGTGAAGGCCCGGGGGGCACCCTATGGGTTTGGGGGTGGGGGTGTGCCAAACAGAAAAGTAAAATAGCGTATAACTTGGAGTACCTCGCCCGGACTGTGAAGTGTCTGGATTCGATCTCGATCAACTAGGACCTACTTTATTTTGCATCGAATAACTAGTCGAATGCGCTGTTTTTGTGGACTGAGGTTTGGCAGGTTTTTTGCTAGTGTACTTGCCCCAAGGATACAAATTTCCGAAAAAAAATGCAGGCAAGACAATGAACTCGACTTGATTCGCGAATTCCCATGCATATGTCGTTTATATTTGCACTCGTTTCCCTTTTTAATCTCCAAGCCGAATTATTCGTTTTTTAAAGGAACCCATTTTGATTTTTAAGCAGAATCAATTCGAATGCGAGATAACTGTTTACTGAGATTGGGAAGCAGCTTTTGAAAGTGCGAGCTGAATTTTAACACTTTCGTACTGTTCGAAGCCAAAGCATTGCCAAACGAAATTTATTCGGCTAATAAGTGGAGACGTCAAACAAGTTTACACGAGGCATAAAAATTACTTTTTTGACGTGGGAAATTTAGACATGTAAACAATTATTATGCAAATAAGCACGCTTTGCTTCGCGATTCGCGAAGCAAAAAGAGGAAAATTATCATAGCCGACTTGACTTGCAACAAGAAAACATACCCCTTAAATTGCCGGCGTGAGTTAAGGCCAAACTCCAGCCTATAGGCAGATAAATACCGGAATAAAATAGAAGGAATAACTGCTTTGCGCTTGCAAATGATTTTCCCGCACGTTTGGGCAGGATCTCGGCGGCAGGTGCAGCTACACACGCAATGCGTTGTCCGCGTGACTGGGAACTAACGGCGATGATGAAGTCACGTGTTCCCCCAGAAAGTCAGAAAATCTGAGATCTGAGCATTCGGGAGGCAGAGTTGTGTTGTATTGTTGTCTTCCAAGTTTCTACACACTTGCATACAAACGTAACTAGTTCTGCACATTTGTGACAAGGTAAAAAAAGAAACGTCACCGGTTCTGCATGCACTGCATGCCTACGTTTATAGCATGTGTTTGTCTTGGCAATGTTTCGTGCGACGTGTCTCGCAATTTTGTTGCGACGTTGTGTCGAGGCAAGCTTTTGCGAGACAAGATGCAAGAATTTTTGTTATTGTAACAGTGCCTTGACCATTTCCGCTGCCAACACTACGACTCAGTTTCAAACCTGAAAAAATTCCACATAACTTTGCAAAATATCGAAAAATAACCCACTTAAAGGTATTAGCACGAGTAAAGCTTTCATGTGAATGGTCACAGTTAAGTGTTTTCGCCAGAGAAGCAAACGTTCAAGTGACCCTCTAGTGGGATTGAACCTGCTCAGGCAGCGCTCTTTCTGTATTGTTCTTTTAATTAAAACCCTTGTGCATAATTTTCAAATTAAAGAAAGTCAGGCTATTTGTGTTTACTACCTGTTTATTGTGCCCAAGGCAGGAGCAAAAACACTGTACCTACTGCAACAATAAGCAAAAATTAGAATGAAGGCAAAAAAAAAACAAAAGATAAAAAAACAACGACAAAAAAACAAAACAAAACAAAACAAAACAAAAACGAAGAAGAGAAGAGAAGATCAGAGAAGAGAATGGACGACGACCGATGGATGTGGGCATTCGTCACGCAAATAGTACACAGAATGTGTCACGTAATTACATGTCCAGGCTGACGTCAAAAGAGTTAAAAGTAAAACGAAAGAAAATAAGAACATATATCGTATCGTATCGTAACCGAGAGCAAACTGTGACGAGAGCGCCATGTGTGCATACCCGGTCACGCAAATGTAATGCATCCACTAGCTGTATAAGGAACATATACAATTAAAAGCTAACTGACGCATTGCCAAGCTGAACATACTACACATTACCAACACTTATATTTCTGTGACAACTTTATCTGTGGGCTTAGAGACTTGCCGGGGGAAAGGAGGTATTGCTAAAAATGTCTATCAGGTCATGTTTACTCTTATTAAGTGGGCACCGAGCCATGCATTATAAATGTACTTTTGCTGAGAAATGCAAGCGAAGGCAAAATAATTATGTTTGGTTCAGGCAGATTTGATGTTTTCTCTTCAATCGCATAACCACTGAAACAACTTAGAATTCAAAGTCGTCTCAGCGTTTTAAATAGCCCCTTTCTCTTTTTTTGACATTTAAACTACTTTTTAAAATGACTGAAAGCGATATTGAAATGTTGAAATTTGAAAGTAACAACGGGATTTTAAGGGTACAGTAAAGAGATAATGACTCCTCACAGAGGAATGATATGATATTTGGCCTTTGTTACAAAAATAACGAGCTGGGTGAAATAACGAACTAGCATTTTTTTTAGCAAGCTCAGCACAAAAGAAAAGAAAATCAGTGGCCTAAAGGAGGAGAGGAGATTCCTTTTTAAATAATCGGCATAATTGTTCTTTTATAAATACATTTCAGCACCCCCGATTGCGTGTTGTAACTGAAGAGTTTTGTCCACGACACAGAAACAAGCAAGGCGAGAAATTCACGAAAATTTGAGCTCCATTTTCACTGTACTTTACTTTGTGCGTTGTGTATGCCGCTTTAAAACTGCCTCATGTGAGTCATCAGCTATCACGAATTTTTAAAATTTGTTTTTGCAGAGCTGACGTTTTCTACAAGGAAAATGAAACCGCGGCTCCTATATTTTAAATTCATTTTGCGCACAAACAAATAGAATAGAAAATCACATAATTAAGAAATGCAAGAATGAAACCTACCTTCACCATGAAGGGAAGCAAGCAGAACGAAACTGCAGAAAAGCGCAGAATTTGCCATCTGCGCACTTCTTTCTTCTGAGGCGCTCGAGCGAGGAATAGAGAAAGCAAAACTAATTTTCCCTTCAAACGTGTCTAAACCTCTTTATTCATTTGTGCATCTATTTAAATCCCATTTTTGACAGACACTTAAAACGCGTATTCTCCAGTCTTGAACGAAAACAATAAAATATAAACAAAGATAAGGCGACCGTATCATATTGTGTAACCATGATGATGGTGTGACCGAGCTGTTTAGCTTATTGTCGTTCGTTCGTCTGTTTGTTTTTTTGTCATCTTTGTTTGCTACGTGGTTACGCAGCGAGGTTTCCCTCGGCTGACCTTGACGAACGGCAGAAGCAATATAATTACAACAACAATTTATTGGTATTCCCATATAAAATGGTATTACCTAGGATAACAATATAAGGATTTACATACTCTAACAATAAACTAAATAGGATTACAAGTTTCTCTTATACGTAATGCTTCA
>Ga0126336_10002826_pt1 | contig 10082 bp, 6 predicted proteins | sample SidCmetagenome_FD_92530 | JGI IMG/M metagenome (GOLD analysis project Ga0126336, IMG submission 92530) | Coral microbial communities from El Islote,Puerto Morelos, Mexico - Siderastrea C C metagenome | ecosystem: Host-associated > Invertebrates > Cnidaria > Coral | place: El Islote,Puerto...
CTGTCCATTGTATAAAGCATAATAAGCACCAATCAAAACACGCGTTTTACTCTGTCCATTGTATAAAGCATAATAAGCACCAATCAAAACACGCGTTTTACTCTGTCCATTGTATAAAGCATACTAGGTACCAATCAAAACACGCGTTTTACTCTGTCCATTGTATAAAGCATAACAAGCACCAATCAAAACACGCGTTTTACTCTGTCCGCTATAAAGCATAATAATCACCAATCAAAACACGCGTTTTACTCTGGCCATTGTATAAAGCATAACAAGCACTGATTAAAACACGCGTTTTACTCTGTCCGCTATAAAGCATAATAATCACCAATCAAAACACACGTTTTACTCTGGCCATTGTATAAAGCATAACAAGCACCAATCAAAACACGCGTTTTACTCTGTCCGCTATAAAGCATAATAAGCACCAATCAAAACACACGTTTTACTCTGTCCATTGTATAAAGCATAATAAGCACCAATCAAAACACGCGTTTTACTCTGTCCATTCTATAAAGCATAATAAGAACCAATCAAAACACGCGTTTTACTCTGTCCATTGTATAAAGCATGATAAGCACCAATCAAAACATGCGTTTTACTCTGTCCATTGTATAAAGCATAATAAGCACCTATCAAAACATGTGTTTTTCTCTGTCCGTTGTATAAAGCATAATAAGCACCAAACAAAAAGCCAGTTTTACTCTGTCCGTTGCATAATCAATCGTATTATTGTCTTTCTGCTTTGTTTGCGCACGCAGTCCAAATGAATTGAATACTGCCATTTGACTGGATGCCGGAGAGGGCTGAATGTCTCCACAGTGGCCGCGTGCGTCCGTTAACCTTTCGAAATAACGCGTTTGTTGCTTTGTGCACCTGTGGATCTCGACTTCGACTCATCTCGTTCAATATGCATACTAAACGACCGATGTCTCTGCAGCTGAGCATCAAGCTTGATCAATAGCAATTATGCATGTCTTCAACAACCAACAGAATGTTAATTGGAGAGATTTTAATTGGAGAGATTTTAAAATATTGCTTTTGTTTGCAAAAATGCTGACTAGAAAATTACCTCACGAATACCTTCACCCACACTAATAATAACAATCTGACGGTACTAAGCATTACAGTTGTTTAGCATTTACCAACAAGGTCAGTTAGTGTTCTTCTGTCTGGATTTAACTTCCGCCTGTTGTGAGCCCCTTCCCTGCCAGCTGAATACAGACAGTTGTTGGTGTTGTGTGTAGGAAAGAACCGGATTTAAATTAACCGACCTCGTGGTAGAAGGTCCGAGGTAACTAATTACATTCTTCCGAAAATCACAAAGTCAACTGTTTCAACTTTTCACGTTGGTCAATGGACGATATAAGTATTTAGCAAGAGCCCGGTAAATGTCAGGTAAGAACGAGATTGACAAGTTTTTCCGAGGAAAACAAGTCGGTAAAATGACTGGTAAACCTCGTTTTACCAGGCTTTCAGAGTAAGGCTGATTTAAATGCACCTTAAAAGCCTAGCAAGGCTAGTTTAGACACAAGAATTGTAATGATCCGTTATCTCTCCGTCGTACCTGACAAGTTCCTAGGCGTGTTGTCCCCGCCTTGTTGCAGCATGCAGGCCAATGTGAACCATAAACTGTTAAAATAGCTGAATTCCTCAGACGTTCCTTGACCATTCTCGTCTTTGTATCCATAAGGACTGAAGTAATTTATTACAAACACAGCAATTGAGACAATCACCAATGTAGCCAGGGTGCAATACCAAACTTGATTGTGAAAAGGATTCATAAACTGCAGAAGATCGGTTTTTTCTTTGGATGAATGTTTCTTCAGTAGTATGTCCTCGGTGTAGAACATGAAAGGAATTGTAAAATCTACCACTTTTTCCCGAGTTTCAGTTACGGTCAACGGAGCTCCGATGTCAGCGCGCTATGAGGAAAAAAAGAAGGCAAAAACTTTGTAACAACGGAATGCTTATTCAAAATTTCTTTGTAAAAGTACATTTGAGTTGGAGGTGTGTATAATCTATGGATAAGAGACGAAAATTAAAGGGCGTGTTTCTGAAAATATTTCGTAAACGAAATGTTTTTGTTTTGGAAGCTACCACCACTATCACATAAAAAATTAAGTGGAAAAATACTTCTTGAGTACGAATTCTGTTCGCACGTTTAGAGAAAGATGCGAATGGGCATTTAAACCACTGATTTTAAGACTGCCAGTTAGCAAGCGCAGAACAAGGGACAAATCAGAAAACACGTACGTTCTACGCGAACCTCCCTGGTTCCAAGTAAATAACAACTGCAGTCAACAATACTACAAACCTTGCTTACTACCTCGCCAATAATTCCATTCCAGGTCCCATTTTCATATACGCCGCCAAACAGTCCATCTGGGGAGTAATATATCTCATATGTAAACTTGAGAACTCTCGCAAGTTCATTTAGCAGATCAATGCAATAACCTTCAGATGTAATAGTGCCGTCATCCTGTTTCGTCTTCATAATAAAAGGTGCAGTCTGGTTAGGTGAAGAAAAAACAACAAAATTAAGCGAACAAACAAACAAATAATAAGAATTGCTGTTAACGATTTAAATTAATAAGAATGATGACGGTGATAAGATTATAATCATGTGACATTAGTGATGGTAGTGATGACGACAGCGACGATGCATGGTGATGACAAATGTAATGATGGCAGATGATAACGGATGACTGCGGTAAAGATGATGCGATGAAAATGTTTTTGTGTTTTTGTTTTGGATTTAAAATAGAAATTTACTATCTTTACATTTTTCTGAACCTGGTTTCTACTCTTACGTCCTTATTACCTCAATAACGACGACTTTTAACTTTCGTCCTGCCAACGTTCCTCCGGGGTTTGAGGTCTGGACGTTAGGTGCGATGTTTTCAAACATCATGATACCTTGAGTTGTATTCCACGTACCTATCTAAGAAAAGAAACATATAACAAAAAACAGAACAAAGGTTATGTTGCACAAAAATGTCTTCAGTAATTTACTGGAACTTTCCAAAACATTACATAAATGTTCTTACTTTTACAAAGGAGTTGTTCTGGAGGTTTAAAATTTGCAGTGCAATTGTTCTTCGATTTCCATGTTTAGTAAACTGGACAGTTCCTGTCAAACCATTTAGACTAATCTGAAAAAAAGAAAAAGGAAAAGAAAAGAACACACAATTAATGTAACAAGCTAACAACCTATATAAAAATTTCACGCAAACTGTTTACCTTTCTCAAGCAAGATAACATCGTATCCCTATCTTTTGAATCAATGTTAGACCCATTCATGGATAAGCACGGTTCTGTGCTTAGCGCCAGATTAATAACTTGAACGGCGTCATAAACGAGTGCAATTTCGTCCTAAGAAGGAAAAAAACGTATATGATTGAACGTTTGATTCCTTGTTAACGCCTGCAAGAAACTGGACGCGGGTACGCATCATTAACGAATCCCTTAAATATACGATGCATTCTGAATCATCTTGACTAAAATAGCTACTAAAATGATATTTATTATTACAAACAAAAGCATTACCGTAGTGCTTTCAAGTTGTAATCCGCCCTACCGATCAGCAGTCAAACACACTGGGAAAACAATTAATTGTAACCGAAACTGACCCGGTATTTTGGGGCTTTCCTCTAATAGTAAGATTTTCTTTTAGCTTTTTAAATTAATTCCTAAAAATAGGCGACGGAGCCCCTTTAGATTTTCCACCTTTATTTTCTTGCAAAAAAACTAACATCTTACCTTGTTGCTGTCATTGTAGTTGTCTAGTTCTTTGGAGGCCACGCCTTTAATGTATGGAAGCTTCATTGCTAAAACCACATTGTTTGGATGAGAACTTAAGTTCACTGGCACCTAAGTTAGAAAAAGAAAAAGTGAATGTCTGATTATTTAGTAACTATTTCTCTCTTGTTTTGCAAGGAAGGTTTTGCATACAAATACCACAATATTGTTTTCAAGTTTTCATTCCTTTTGTGTTCTTTATTGAGTTGAAGAGTCTGATTTACTTCCTAAAGCTGAGCTATGTCTTCAAGTAAACATCAGTAAACCTTGACAAAATTATCAAGAAACGACCCATGTACTGCATGACTCAATAAACATCGGGCGCCCATATTGAATTCTTACTTTTTTTAACATTTCTTCTTCCCCTAAGCAAAATGTCTGTCCCTAAGAAAGCTATCTCTATTTAATAAATACCTGTGTCACTTCTTTTTAAACCTGGAGTAGGTGGGATGGGGTAGAACAAAATATCTTAAACAACGCTCGTTGGAAACTACAGAACTATAGCACCGCAACATAAATTCCAAAAATTAAAGCTCAAATGGTTGTCAGACCTGTCCCTGAAGTATCCACGTGTGGCCTTTGTTTTGACCACAAGGTTTCTGTAAAAAAAAACAAACAAACAAACAAAAAAAACATAACAAACAAAAACAAACAAGGTAACTGAGAGACATTCCCATAAATAACAGACACCTGTTGTCCACAAAAAGTTAACGACAAATTTTAATAGGCCAGAACCTCATTAGGTATCAAATGGCCGCCACACCTCACATATCCAAGAAAACCTTACTAAAAGTGAAATGTCCACACATGGTGGCTGCCGAATGTGATACTTGTGGTTATATGCTACTTCTATGCTTTTTTACGTTGTAGCCACAGAGAGCACACCCGGTCCTTTAAATCGTGATTTAGTTTCTAGGATGACGTACCAAAATCACAGGCGGGCTTTTATTTATAAAGAAGCTGGTCTTTCTTTTGTAAACTCATTTCTTGTGCAACCCATGATTATTTTTATATAACTACGGGCGAATCACGGCAGGTCTGAATCTCCATGTAGCCCACTGTCATAAAACATCGATGCAAATTCGCACAAGAAAGGAGTTTACTGACGGAGTAAACACTAATTTCCTGAGATATTTTGAAGATCATTTAACTCGGCATCATCTTTGGGTATCAGGTTTATAATCCTTCTTCGCTAAGAAACTGACAGCCTTTCTCTCTTTTTTTATATGCAGTATTAAAACTCCTGATAAAATCACCACCAGTCAGATCAAAGAAAGCTGAATAAAATTCCATGGTATACCCGTCTTCAGCTTGAGATTTCTGATGTCAAGGTTAATAATACTAGTACTAATTTGTTCTTTCTAGAGCGATTTATACCAATGCTCTAAAGCGCTTAATAAGAAATATAGTCTATAAAATGATTAAAAATGAAATGAAAAACCTCGTTAGAAATCGATAATGTTGTGGTGACAATAATTTAAAAAATAATCAAAAATAACAAAGATTAAAAAAAGTGCATTATCAAAGTCCTCAGAAGGTTAAAAATTAGCGATATGAAACAAATGGGTTTTCAGTTTATATTTAAATTGGTTTAAGTTTTCAGCAGTTCCGATTTCATGAGGAACGGAATTTCACAGTCGGCGCAGCAACGCTGAAGGCACGTTCTCCATAGGAGATAGGGTTGTGCTTTTAGTAAGATCTGATTAGAGAATCGTAAAGAATATCTCTTGAGTAGGTCGGTAATACAACCTGGTGCGAGACCACTGAGCACCTTGTATGTAGTGATCAAAATTTTGAAGACAATGAGTTGCTTGATGGGAGCCAATGCAGATCAATAATAAGAAGAGTAACGTGCTTGAACTTTCTCATGTTATCCTTGTCTTTTGGTAATGTTTGCAATCACACAGCAGTGTAAGAAAACGATTACAGAAACGAGAAAAAATTAAATCCCTTTACTACGTTTAATTACCTTTCCCAGCATAAGTTCAATGTTTTTTGTGTCCGTGTAAATAAGAATAACTTCAGGATCAAGGTTTCCAATTTGTTCCATGGCTCTTGATATTGGTGCTGCGTGATCCTCAGTTTTCTCCTGGTCAGCAAGCTGAACAAAATCCACTGTCAGCTTTGAATTCTGGGAAATGGCGTAGAAATACCCAGCTTCGTGTAAACGAGTTTCTAAAATAAAGGGAAACGAATACAAATAGGAGCAAATATATTTTACTAAGGCCGTTGTTTTTAGCCGTTTTACCACTCGTCATTTTCGCACATTACCAATCTCCTTCATTTTTAAGTTGCGATAGCAACTACAAGATATTGTAGTGGAATTTGGTCGCATTCCTCGGTACATTCCTGTGGTTAATTTTTGTTAGGTATTGCGTAGATTCGCTGATGTTCGCAAGATCTTCGGTATTCCCAAGAGAGGAACTTCGCTCTATGACGGAGACTCTTTCCTTATTATTGGGCGCTAATGTATCAGATAACTAGGATGTCTGGAGTTTCCGGCTGCTTAGAGTGAAAACTTGTGCCGTTTATCAATGATTTCACTCTCAGTAGTATTCAATATGTTGCTGTAAAATGTAGCAGAAGTAGCGTTTCCAGATCACAGCGAACATCGATGTGTTCTTGAGATGTGTTCTTGTCAGGAGCATATCGTGATTATACTTGTTTCCGGTATAATCTAACGGGGCAATGTTTGATTTCGCTGATGTGCGGTGAAAATGGAATATCTGTTTTGGAACATTTACCCTTCGCGTCTTCTGTCCATTGGCGATTGTTATTCGGAGATAAGTAGAAAGGATTATTTTAACAAGAAAAAATAGGAAACATGATTGGAGTAGTTTCTTTTAAAATACGCGAAAGGAGACATTTTGATATTCTATTTTGATGTACTAGGAAGACGCTTGTTGAGTGCGTTAAAGTGCACAATAGTTTCACCTATCTGCTGGACTACTAAAGACAGACGTTTTTGAAAGCGCATGATCAGAGTGGACGGGCCTTGAATTTTCATGAGACCACAAAATTTGAACATGAATTTGGTTAGTTGTAGTAAAATTGTCAAAAATACCTATTGCAGAGTGTTATATAAATATAGTATACATGCAAAACACAACTAAAAAAGGAAAAAGCTATAAAAATGCAATCAAGAAAAGCAAAATCACAACGAACAAGTAAAACTGAATGTTTCATTTGATAAAACAAAAATGTAGAACATTTTTACCGTCGTATACCAGTGCAATCTTTTCCCATTGAAATGAGTTGAGTATGTCAAGTGTGGCATGCGCGTAGTCCCTGTATCCCACTGACATTTGCACCGCTTTTTCGCATTGATCGAGTGGTGTCCTGTCTCCATGGAGACGGATGAGGGGAATGCCAGTTACTGTGGAGAGTGCGCATACGGAGGTCTTTATGTGGCTTCCCTCGATCATTGTAATGACATTTTGTTGAAGGAATGCTGAAGCTGAAACGAAGGTTATTTTAGAATTATTTACCCTTGTTGCCATTATAACTGATCATGTTTCTTTGCTACAAATTGAAGGGTTAGGCAATTTATTAACCCAAATAATGGATGAATGAGATTTATGTTGTGCATTGATAACTCGTTGTTCATATACTGTACTGTTGACTAGATCATCTAGCGCATAAAAAGCCTCAAAAGGCTGAATTTTGTAGCCCGGTCGTAAATCGCTTACTAGACTTTGAAAAAAGGTCATTGAATTACTTTCTTGCGCTGACCAAATTGCTACTTGGTTGTTTCAGGTAATTTAAGGACGGTGCCTCTTCTTGTTACTGCGCATGCGTTCTGCACATCTCGGAATTTTCGGGTTTCTTAAGGAATTTGCCCCCTGCTACAACAATATTTTTGCGCGCTTTACGTGTATGTGGAAAAAGCACACCTTGCCAAGGGCTATCAGAATCCAAAAAGAAAATTGGGGGTAACCGCGCATTTTTCAGAGATAAATGAGCTTAAATTTGGAAAGAAACTGCGATACATTTTTTGTATTTTTAACGCTTTTTCAGAATTATGGTTGTTTAGTTATCTCTGAAAAATGCGTGATTACCCACATTTTTCTTTTTGGATTCCAATAACTCTTGCTAAGATCTACTTTTTCCCCATAGTCATAACCTTTGCAAAAATACATCTGTATTATATTAGGAGGCATCGCCCTTAAATTCAATTTGATTCATGTTCACAGTATAAATGTATAAGATAAAAACGAAGGAAAGAAAAAAAAAGAAAAAATGAGATAAGAGAAGAGGGAAAACACGGTAAAGAGATGGGATGGGGAAGAACTAGAAAGAGACGTAAGAATCATAAAGGGTGGTCCACCCAAAAATTCATTACATAGTATAAAACATTAATAAAATTAGTTTAATAGTTTATAATTAATAAAATCACATATTTCCTCGCATAACTGCGGTTGAAAATAAAATCTTCATATCTTACCTTCATTAAATAGGCTGATATTTTCTGATGCGTGATAAGTTTGAAAGACTACTGAAACATTGTCCGATTGACTAGAATTGTTCTTGAGAACAAAGTTTACAGCGTCATGCTCAGTTAAATTGCCATTGAGAAGACCTGCATGATTAAGAAAGGAGATAAAAAGAAACATTAAGGAATGTGCAGTATTTTATCTATGTGTAGAAAAGATGCAAGAAGCAAACCAGCCCTAATAAATTTTGTGTTCATTCAGTCTCTGATTCAGTTGCTTCTCTAGCCTGAGAAAACAGCGACGTTTCACGAGGTCGCCACTTGAGCCCTCGCAAAACGACGTCTGAGTAACGAGCCCAGAAATTCCATACTGATGACGTTCACTACCCAAATCCTTGCCAGTGCCTCTGATTGGTTGAAAGGAAATTCCAGCCAGTCAGAAGCACTACCAAGATCTGGGTACCTCGTGAAAGGTCGGCTCTTTTCTAAGGCTATTGCTTCTCAGGGCCAGTGGCTCCGGGGAATTCAACACGGTGGTTGATCACTTCCGATCACTTACGAACACTTAGAACAAAGAAACAACAACAACAACAACATCAACAACAAACAAAAACGTTATTTATAAGGTGTCAGGAGCATCCTAGTCTGAAGCGCCATGCACACCATAAAATTGTTACACCTACACCTATAACACTCATCAATTACTATCTATCACATATGAACCATAAACTACCGGTGTAAATTCAAGTGTAACCTTTAATGTTGTCATCATTTACCAGTTTTTCTCACTGACTCTGAAAACAACTGAAAATACAAATAAATGTATTTGTATTAACCCTTTCACTCCTAAAGTGGCCAAAGCAAAAAATTCACCAAAACTTGCAAAATTTCGTTTCATAAGACCTTAAGGATTAAATAGTCCTATGCAAAAGTTCTGCCAAAGAGGTTTCATTTGAATGGCAACACGATAGGATTTTGTCAACAGATTAAAAAGTTAGAGTGACAAATCATCTCACAATAACTTGGTCTAGGAGTGAAAGGGTTAAAATAATTACCACTTACCGATAGTAAAAATTCTGTCTTCTGTGTTAACCTTTCGTGCGAATGAAAGAACCATCAACAGTGTAATGTAAACAGTTCTTATTTCCATCTTAACTCACTGAAATGAATGAAAATGGAAACTGAATTAAGAACATGACACCAAAGCACGTTAAAATGGTAAAATCCACCAGGCAGATGTTAGAATTAAACCGCTGAATTCTCCTGCAGCCTTGCATTTTCAGATTTAGCAATTCAGTAATAAATTCATGTGCTTTTTATTGCGTTACCTGTATATTCGTGTGACTACTTGCCCAAAGTTGATCTCAAGCTAAACGCTAAACGCCCGAGTTAAAGGGTAGGACAGTTCATTACTATTATTATGACATTTTATTGTGACGTAATTTACAATAAATAATAATAAAAAGGTTACACTAGCCTCATACTAGCCCACAAATAGCCTTGCTAATCTTGGCAGGCAGTGTTTAATTAACACGAAAGAAGTACGCGAAATAAATAAAATAAAATAATTGGCAATAATTGGTACATGTTTCTATTGTAAATCAAGTCTTAGGCATCAGTTATACAAGAATAAGTTTGTTTTCACGGCTAAAATGTTTTGATTTGACAAAATTAACTTAGTGTAGCTTCAGCTTCTAGCGTTTTTCCCCCTTTGTATAAGAGCTACAATCACTGCCACAATGTTGAAACACCATCTTCTGAGCAGTGTCTACCTCCCTCCCCCACCTTACCAATGTTGTTTCAAAACAAATGAAAACCAAAAGAAAACTGGTGCGTTGTTGTGTGA
>Ga0126336_10002827_pt1 | contig 10082 bp, 6 predicted proteins | sample SidCmetagenome_FD_92530 | JGI IMG/M metagenome (GOLD analysis project Ga0126336, IMG submission 92530) | Coral microbial communities from El Islote,Puerto Morelos, Mexico - Siderastrea C C metagenome | ecosystem: Host-associated > Invertebrates > Cnidaria > Coral | place: El Islote,Puerto...
GTGGCTGAAACTGCCGTTAAAGTAAGGATGGAAGATCAAACTGGAGATAAAAAAAAGAGTCGGCGTTTCTATAGGTGTCGGGGACATCTTATCAAAATTGTGTTGCCAGATTAAAAAAAAAAAAAAGAAAAGAAAAAAAAAAAAAAAAAAAAGAAAAAAAGGAAAAAAAAAAAAAAGTCGGCTTTTTTAAAGGTGGAGGGGAAAAATTAAAAAAAATGTGTAGGAAAAATAAAAAAAAAAAAAAGAAAAGAAAAGAAAAGAAAAAAAAAAGGAACACTGGAATAGCAATCAGTAAAACAAAGATTAAGGGCCCTTTCAAATTCAAATAAATTAATAGACAAACAAAGAACTGAAATAAAATTTACCAAGGTCAACTATTTAGCATTCCCCTATGATAATAATTAATCATACACGCAATGGTCACTTATCAATCGTGGAATGCAGCAAATTCAAAGGTAAGGAATTGTAAAAGCCCGACTGCTTCGTATGTAAATTGTGTTTCTTACAGAGATGGTTTTGGTTAGTCATTCTTAATTATGCTTCTATTTGTGGATGGATTGTATCGACTGTGGACATGTTCTGGAACTGGTTCGACCGGCAGCCGGCAGTGGTTTCCGGCAGGTTTGCTTTTGCGCTTTTTTGGATTTTTCCGGCGCACATCCAACAGACCAAATTGAAGCTTTTTTCGTGTATTGAAAGATATGTAAAATGTGATGAACGTCACGCTTCGCCCGAGCTTGCTGTTTAATTTTACTCCGTCAGCTCCTGAGTGGTTGCGACATTGTCATGATGCAGTTAATGAAGCGTTTGTTTGGTGTTTCTGTGTTTTGAGAGAAAAGAAAAACTTCTATCAGTCAAAGCCTTAACTCATGCATTCAGCAGAATTACGTACACTGTAATAGTGTTCTGCTCATCAGTAGACCCCAGATACACGTTCCATTACCCCACAGCCTAAAACCGGGCTTGAATACCTGCATGTTAAAGTATTCAGTATGTCCGGGATTTATTTCTGTGCCACTGATTCCTGGAACAGCGTGAGCATATCAAACACATTTTACGCTAGGACACCTCTTTGTGCTGTTCTGTGCACTGTTCATGATCCAGCAGCGAATTCTTCGCCTAAAATCACTGCATTGTTGAGCTATCCAGATGTTGTCTATCCTGGGTGCCAGAGGCTTTTCTTGCGCGGTTTCCGGTTAATTGCAGCTTATGTTCTCTATTGTGACCGGCTCGGCTCGGCTCGGCTCGGCCTCCGGCCGATTTCTCCCGACGTTAGCGAGAAAAAACCTCTGGTACCCAGGGTAGATGTTGTCTAGCTCTTGTACAAACAAGGCAGTCGAAGCTGACAGCAATTTTACTTACAGAATTAGTGCCCATTGTTCTTTCTGTGAAGTCAGTGAACCGCAGCTCCGGCCGGCCACAGGAAACTGTGCCACACACGATGATTCCTGTTAGCTGTGACTGAATGTTCAGTGTTCCGTTCTTTTACTTTGGAGGAAAAAGAGCAAAAATGCGTTAGTGGTGATAGGAAAGATGAAAGGCAATGGAGAGACATGCTTCCACTCTTTTGCTACTGTCCAGTGCAACGGACTTGTCCTTCTCTTTACTCTACGGTACACTCACTTGTTATCTACTCTTCGTTTATCCATCACACCTTGAAAAAGAGAGACAACTGGGGACAAGCCAGCCCTTGGCCCTGATCTCGGGAAATAAGAGGTTAAAGAGAAGCCGACGTTTAAGTTAACGTCTGAGCAAAACAATGTAACAGAAACGTTCCAACGCCAGTTGGCCATATGCGAAAAGCAGTGTGATTGGTCAGAACTACACAATAGCGAGATTGAAATAGACCTTTTTGCTCGATTAATTGACTGGTTCAACCGCACGTTTTATTTATAACTATTAATGTAAAGTAACAATGAAATAATTTCACAGGGAGGAATCGTATCAACATGATTTTCAGGCAGGTCCTCCAATAAAAAATTACTGCAAAAAAGAAAAACTTTAAAAAGGTAAAAGCTAAAGTGATTAAAAAAAAATACATGGCATGCCATAAGGAACTGCACAATAATTAGCAGGAGGGGCCGCAGTTGACTGAGAAGGGGTTACATGTGGGAAAAATCAGGTGATAGCCTTCTTCTAAACATCTCCCGATTCCTATATGTAGCAAGAAGCCTATTAATTAAGGTCTTTGTCATCAGGGCCTCGATGGAAGGATACGAAATATGGTACGTTCCTGATGTAAAGAGGAGAATTTCTCTTTTCGGTAAATGAAACTCTGCCAGCATTTGACGATAGCCCTCTCACGGTATACAGGCCAAAACCGCCGACAAAGTGATATCACTAGGTGCAAAACCGGTGCAAATGAACACCAGGTTAAAACTCAAGCCATTGAAGATAAGATAGCAGAATTTGAAGACAGTTCCTTTTCTGAAAACACCGGTAAACTTAGAACTTGACTTAGTTACCATCACAATTTTAACAGTCAGCCAAAGGCCATGGGACGGAACGATTGGCACTAAGTAGGATGTTGATCACTCCACTGAAGATCTGGACGGGATATCCGCCAAGTACTAGGCTACCGGCTACAAGACTTGCTCAAAATCTAACCATAAGAAGCCAGAAAAGAGGAAAAGAACAAAAAAAGAAGGGAGAGAAGAGAAGGATTACAGCTTCAGATCACAGAAGGAAAAGGGCATGTGTTGTATTTAGGTTCCTGAGAGGGACACCTCTTCAAAGCGACTACGACCCAGAGATTTATGGGGTACCGCAACTGCAGACAATTGAGGAAGAACGTAGTTTTTGTTTACCTCAAATACGGACAAAGCTTGTTTGCGTGGGCATGATCTGCTGCATTCCAATTATTTTTTCTTCTTCTTTTGCATCTAAGACGTTTCTAGGGAAAGAATAGCTAGTTATATCACAACGTGTTGAGATAGCTGTTCAGTTAAAAACATAAAAAGCTAAAAGAACGTCAAGCCTTTCAGTAAGTACTAAATAAATATTTTTGTAATTTGTTTGATTTACATTTAAGATTTAAGGTACTTTACACTCTCATTTCCCAAAGTAATATACCCACATTGTATAAGCCTCCCCCACCTCTAGAGTGACTTATTTTACTTTAATTTCCCCAATCCTTGCATTAATTTTACTTTATGACCCCCCCCCCCTGGGTTTTCGCCGTCCTCATGGCAAACCTGCCTTGAAATAGTATGACGTAGAACAATCATTTTGTGTGCCAACCGCATGCAAAAAATCGATACTTACTTTTACCCTATCCTATAGGTTCTTTAGTTGGCAGGTGGATTAAGCAGATTTAGATCGTGAACCGTGCGCTGCTACAATTATGCAAATTGCATATCCCGGGGAAAACCTTTTGTTTTCGGCAAAATGCAAACAAGCAGTATCTTAGCACAAACGAGCGGGGGCGAGAGGGCCTACTAATTCTCAGAGATCGGCCACGATTGGTAGCACAGATGCCTAAAGGGGATATTCTGTGAATTTTTGGGGTGTGCCTCAAGGACTCTGAAACCCTTACTCTATACCAAGTCGTGTTCCGCTGCATTTTGCTTCTATTGCATATACTAAACCAAACTTTAAGTCTCTACACTATCCTAGAATCGCCCAGTGTCAATCCTATTAGTATTCTAGGCTAAGTTCTTCATACAACTGATCAGCTACCCAATAAACGATGCCCCACAGTACACGAAAGCTCTCTGATTTCTTTACACTTTTTCAAAATAGACTGCTTGAAACTCCAAACCCTTTACAAAGGCAGATATCCATTTAGCATATATCTGGTAGTATCCCCTGGGCACTGATCTCAGCGACTCAGTTGTTACAACACGAGACGCCGATCTCAAACCACTGGCAAAGGTCCATAATTGTTTTAATAATTCATATCACTCAGATTTTGATGTCGACGTCTCCGATGCATGTGGGACATCTTTGACATTTAAGGACTTCAGCTTGAGCTTCAGCTGTGAGTGGTGCCTTTCGCCATCCACTTAAAATGGATAAACTGAGAGAAAGCGTCATGACACAAGCACCTCTGGTTGAAAGATCGTACCGGTTTTGCGTAAAAGAAACAAGAGAAGTGCTCTATGCGGTTGAGAATGAGAGGAAGTAGTCTACGCACTAGCTATGACATTACACAAGACTTGCCCTCATGTATTGTATATTGAGTGTATAATCAACAGCAACCTGAGTTAAAAAGTAGTACTGAGGATCGTGAAAGATAAACGAATTTTCGATTCCTGAATGAAACAGAACTACTCCTCGCAGAAGCATCAGTGGAAACGTTAGGAGAATGAAGAACGTGACCGAATTATATATGCTAAGCTATAAGTGAAACCTGTCAGTAACCTCTGATCTCTATATTGATTTCTACAATAAATGCAACCCAATATAGTACGTATCACTTTGCGGACTGAGAGATGGATGAGGTGGGGGGGAGGGGGAGTCTACTTGTCATGCTGCAACTGAGAGAGCACATTGTTTTTAGCAAAAACAATTCAACACCTACACCACTTGTATTAGGATAAACGTTCGGATTGGGGAGAGATGGGATGGGGAGAAAGGACATCCTTTTAATGCCATGACTCAGTTAAGCTCACTCAATCAAAATTGATATGATATATAGTCCCCCTCCGACTTGGTTTGATGAGAGGATTTCGTCATCGCGTCGGGGATTCCCCTACTACTGCTTTGACAATAGAAATAAGGATTATTTACAAAAAAGTAACCAATAAACACGAGTTGCGTGGGAGTGTGCGTCACTTGCAAATTGATATGGAAATTTTTGGTAATAAAAAGCCTGACTGGTTTGCAATATGGCCGGCGTCGGGGCGAGGTACTGCGAAATTGCATGACATCTTCTTGATTTACGAAGAAAAGGAATAAAATGCAACGGAAACGCTAATTTTTTATCGCGAACGAGAAGAAAAGAAAACTGTAAAGCAGTCTGCCAGTGTACGTGGTTGGATGATTTGCAAGATGACTGATGCGGACCATACCTTAATACGACCGTGTGACGATTTCCTATTAAGTAACGACGAAATTTTCAAAAAATGTAGCTCACTAGTGGCAATACTGAAAGTCTCTGCAGAACTACTATGTCAGTTCGAGTCACTGGATTTCTGGGTGTCTGGACTGGCTAGATCAAGTTTTACTGGAGTGAAATCTTAGAAAAAGAACACACTGAATTTCGCATAAAACTGGATGGCGTTTGAAAACAAGAAAAAGCAACCCGAACCAGATGAGTCTTTCTTAGCTGACTTAACACGTTTTCTGGACAAAATGCCCTGTCTTTGTTTCAACAGTCTGTTACTCGTGAAGAAATGGCTCTCGATGCTGTGTGAGGTAAGAAACTCCTGATCTAATTTGCTCATGACAGTGTATGGTTTCGATCTCTATGGTTAGTTTGATTGTGTAAGGATAAATTAAATCTCTTTCTTCTCAGCTGAGATCCATCTGTTTCTGACAACTACTTGCATAGAGTTTTATAGCCATGCATATGGGTATTTCTAGCACTCAGTTAAACGACTAATGACATATTTAGTTCATGTAAAAATTTGTGGAACCTACTCGAAGTACTTAAATACGCACACAAGAGGCAATTTACCACGCAGAACCTTAAAAGGTTATTGTTACGCAGTGTTGACTAAAATAGGAAATATGGAACTTTGATAATCAGAGGGCAACCACTCCTTGTCAGCCAGCTAGAAATAGATAGAAATTCTCATTAAAGGAAAAGCCGAAACCCGGGAACATTCGTGTCGTTTCCTTGATGAAACCAAAAATGTTCAGTCAGTCTACCATGAACTTTCATGTATAAAACCATTCCATTCAATAATGTGCTTGCATATATATATAGTTTCAAAGGCCACGTGCACCAGCTTCCTGTTGGGCCAAGTTAGGCCACTTTTTATAAGAATATATTTAGTGTGAAACTGGTAAGTCTAGTTTTTCCTTTAATGCTATTTCTACTTGAAGTACGAGCTCATATAGCAATTTAATTCGCATGGTCGGTTGGCTATGCCGATGTACTTCATTGAACCGTAGGTCGCAAAAGAAACTGTTCACTCGCTTTTGCTCAAAGCCAACAAACGTGTTTTGTTTATTAGGTTGTTTTTAATGCTTGCTTGCTTACTTTGCGCAACGTAACTGGCTGCAGGACACTTCAGCTAGGTAAACTAACCAAACTACCAATAATAACATATGTAAAAGTGTACAAGCAATCTGTTTTGAGTAGTATAACACCAGCAACAGTGTATTACCACTGTATTATTATTAATCTTATTATTATTATCATTATTACTATTATTATTATTATTATTATTATTATTATTATTATTATTATCATCATCATCATCATCATTATATATTGCTATTGTTTTTGTTGTTGTTGGTAGTAGAATTAGCAGTAGTAGTAGTAGTAGTAGTAGTAGTAGTAGTAGTAAATTGTTTTATTTGTATGACCGCAAGATTTCACAGTATTGCAAAAGCATATCTATAGTATTTCATAACAAAACAAGGTTAATAGTACTCCAATATTATACTAATAAACTTAAGTTACATCACTTTCACTTAGAAATCACGTATCACGTATCACGTATATTCAAACATGAGGAAATAAACTTCATTACTAGCCTATTTACATGATAGTCATTAGAGTTAGTGAGAAGTTTTATGCTTTCTGAGGTTGATTTCCTTTCAATGTCAGGTATTATTTCATTGATTTGCCAGTTTAAGAATGTCTGCCTCTGCAATTAGAGTATTTGCTACATTGAAACAAGAAATAAGTTTCTTCACTTAGTTTTTCTACTTGATATGACTTACACAATGGGCATAATCTACTTTCTCTGGGGATAGGGTCACTCTGGCAGCATCACCAAGATCTCTTTGAGGCACATGCCCAATCCTTTGCCACCTCTGCTGCTACAGAATAACAGTGATGTCCTCTTGCTCTGCTAACAGAAAGAAAACTTTGCTGCATATCTTCCTAGACCAGAAAACATGGTAACGTTGAAAGCAAGAGAAAATTGGTTGAATGAAAAGCATTCATGCCGTTCATTGATTCCATGGAGATGAAGAGTCCCAATTAGTTGATGGACTTTGCTCTCCATTTTTATGGGCAATACAGATGGCTGTAAAAACTTAAAGCAGTAATTAATCTTCCCAATCGGCACTCTTCATCCTCACGTAACTAATTTACTATTGTTACCATTAATATTTTGCCACTCATAAAGTAACTCCTTTGTTGTACATCACTCATATAACCCACAATTCATTGATGAGCTATGACGAAGAAGGGCTAAGTACTGCTCGAAACGTGAGCTCTTGAATTTCTTTACGCAGACCAATTAACCTTATCGACTCAGTTGTTGATAAATCCATTCTTGTTAAGGATTTCCTCAGAATGTTTGGCCCGGCACTTTTCCTGTACCTTCTTAGTAGTACTAAGACAGTATCTGTCCTTGTCGCAGACAGGTTTCGTAGCCCTGCGTCGACGGCCACAAATTTGCCTAGCGATCTATAGACAAAACAACGAGGTGAAGAATATCTCAACTGACTGGCAAAAATTTAAACTTCTGATCTCAGTGTTATGTGCTACATGGGCGCGAAGAGGCCTCATCATATCATCTAATTGGCGTATTGTTTGGTAGACGATTGACAGTTAATCCAGAGGCTCCAATATTTCTCCAAGCTCGTGATGGAAATCACCCACTTTCGTTGCCTAAACCATCTTGATGAAACAAGCGTGGTACAAAATTAAAGCCATAAGCCACGCGAGGGCGACGCGGAAACGTCGGCCTCAGATTTGTCATTCCTTTAATCAGTATGGAAGCGGTGTGTGTTTCAAGAATGACATAATAAAAAACAGCGGAGCCGAATCAGAATGTTATTCCCTTACCCATGATCGACTGGCAACACAAAATAAAAGAGCTGTTGTCTTCGTGCCAGTGTGGGGGACGAAGACAGCGGGACACACGATGGCCGCGTGATAAAACTCCAGTCCACGCTCTTATCATCTGAGTTAGTCTGTACCAAAAATTATCTTTTCCTGTACGATACACGATATTAAAATATGCCCAGCGTACCCAATAACCAAGTTAACGGCTGTTTGGAAGTTCAAAAGTCCTCTTTGTGCTGAATTATATCCAGCTGAGATTCATTAAAAGATACGATTGAGTATAATGAGCCGCATGCATTGCTCAGAAGACTGCCCTTGAGCAATGGATCTAGACACTTTCTTATTGACCGACTCCGACATACGTACGTCCTCGTTGCTCGGCTGCCAAGGTCTATTAAGTCAGGAAAATTAACATTTAAAATGCGGCAATTCCCACTTTCGTTCAAAGCAAGTTTGATTTTGTAAGGCTGCTTTTACTTATCTACTTTCTGAAGTCTTGGATTATTTCAGCATGAACAAACGCGACAGTAGGTAGAATCCGTTACGTCAAAGTCTAAAATGAAGTCTATGTTGGAGGTTGTGAGGTGACAAAGCAGGCCAACTCGATCGATCGCAGTAAGAAAATCAACGCGTGGCGCGGGCCAGAAAAGGGGAATAGATTTCATAACTCGATCTAACAAACAAACCAACTGAGTGGACGATAAACTGGTTCTTCAACTAAGTTCTTGCGATGTTTGATTACGATGAGGGCGCAGGTGACTTTTTTCAAAAGATAAATTTGAGGAACTGTGTAATTTTGCTGCAACAAGAGTTACAGTGCTAGAAAACTTTTGCCTGATAAATGTCGTTCAGGTTTGTCCGAAATGCTTATTTTTTGTTGATCGTATCTTACGGTGAGCTGGCGTTAGCAGCGCTTTTAGCCGTAGATACTGGCGGCTCCCGGCTTGTAATTGGTCAGCAATGACGAAGCCGAATTCGTGGGAAACTTCTAATAATAATCTGTTCTGTAAAAACGCTACATCACACCGGACTTACGTAGTAAGGAAGTTGTTTGCGGGTGTTTCATTAATGCTCCTGGCAGTGCACGTTCTTTAAATAGGATCATGTGATGCACGTCGTGTTTCATCTCATGATTATTCATCGTGTACGGACACTAATTCTTGCCGACGGTTTCCCTGGTAGTTTGATTAGACAGTAACTTGTGCTCTCTTTCCTGTGCAGCGCTGCTTGTTCTTTTCTCTGACTGTTCACTTTACTATCATATCATGTACCGGTATGGTAATGTTCTAACGAATGGTTTATTGTGCATAGGAACTGAGGCTGTTTTAGAAAATGAGTAATGAAACTTTCGGAAAATATCGGAACATTTTTTGAAACGGTTTCTTTTTTAAATCGCACGTATACCGTTCAGGATTCGAGAGGCATTCCTTTCTTGATATTGCTGATCCACTGATAGATACTTGAAGCCACACGACAGACTATATTGAGCTCAGCGTTCTATCCCTCGAAGTGAGTTTGATTGAAGCCGTTACGTCTCAGATCTCGAAATCGTGCCCACGGCTAGTCAGTTCATACCTGTACCCTACAGTCAACTGAAATCAGAAGTATAAGGAAATCTGTACTCTATTTCTGTCTAAAATGGCCTGGCCAGAAATCCTACCTTTTGTGACCGCATATATCTCCTGGTACTTAGTGTACATAAAAGTGTTACAAGGTGGTGGTGTTGAACTGAATAATCTAGAAATATGACGTCATTTCAGATATGAGCGGGGAGGTGAGGAATGCTGTTTGAATACCTGGACAGTATTATTTTCTTCGGGTTGTGAGACCTAACCCGCAGTTTTTCATTCATTATCAGACCTTCGGAGAACTTCACCGGCTCTACCCCCTGCCCACCCCATGACCGACCCCCTTGACCTTGACCCTGACGTCTAAATCAGGAGAGATCAGGGTCGACTCGTTCCCAGTCCCAGTCATCTTCTTAAATTCTCTTTTTATGCTTACTAAGCGTTTCCCGTAGAAAAATTCGGTTTCCCAATGCTGTTTTTAGCCTGCGTGCAGACGTCTCCTATTTCCTTCCACCCGCGGAAAAGGGACGTCTGCGAAACGGCGTCGCTAATCATGTTCCAATATCCTGCTGTTTTTCAGGAATTCGTGGAAAGTGCTTTTA
>Ga0126336_10002828_pt1 | contig 10080 bp, 3 predicted proteins | sample SidCmetagenome_FD_92530 | JGI IMG/M metagenome (GOLD analysis project Ga0126336, IMG submission 92530) | Coral microbial communities from El Islote,Puerto Morelos, Mexico - Siderastrea C C metagenome | ecosystem: Host-associated > Invertebrates > Cnidaria > Coral | place: El Islote,Puerto...
ATCTTAGAAAGTTAGGAGGGCCACAAGTTTATTAGTGCTTCGCACTATTTCGTGCTACCCTCGTTAAATAAAGTTTTTATTATTATTATTATTATCTCATGTGACCTCCTCATTCCTGCAAATACCAGGGTAGAATTTCAATCAAACTTCAACTTACAGGTAAGTCTCGTTTAATTTTCCAATTTTAATTGTTAAACTACTGTGAGCCGTTAGGTGTAAACGGGGATTTTCCATTTTGGGTTGCGATTTGGAACGAATTGGGTTCAGATAAATAGTGAAAAAAAGGGATGCAGCAAACTCTGATTTCAAACAAATGCTTGAAGAGTATTTTTACTTCAGAATAACTCGGAAATCTTGAATATGTAAGAACTAACAGCAGTTCTTCAGTTGTGAATCGGTAACATTAACGTTCTGAGATAATATAAAGTTTACTTGGCTCTGATAGCGTGAAATACTTTGTGAACAAAGCACGAAGACTTATTTTTGGTCTTTTTCAATTTTACTTGAAAAAGTATCTTAACCTGAGCAAGTTAGCTCTGGTGAAAAAAATTCAGTCTGATAGCAGTTTTTAGACCGGATAAATTAATATGGTCAACACGCGGTCGAGTAAATATTCAACCTGTTTGTCCGCTTACCATGCCACTGAACTGAATAAGGTACTGATCGGTAGCTTACAAGAACAAAGATCTCATCATAGACCCTGCTCAAATACAATTTAAACCGTGAAAATACTGGCCACATCAGGAAAAATTTTGAGTTTTCTGAACCTTTTCTTATCTCACGTTTTTGTTTAAAAAACTACATGGTAAAATATGATTTTCTCAGCGACTGTGGACGAAAAATCAAATGTTTCCATTGAGAGTCAACACTAGTGACTTAGAATTGAATCACTAGACACAAAAGCTACAACAGGCTGGTTTTTTGTGTGAACATATGAAATCAATACAGACATGTCTAAGAAAACTAGCCTCTGATGTTTCCTGATCTGTGTTTCGTGTTGATTTGAAAATCGTTTCTTCTTTGAAAGAATAAAGAGCTTAATTTAAAATTCTTACTTAAAGCAGGCAACCTAGATGTGACTGTGTAAGGAGCGAAACATGTTGATGGGCTTAAGTGATTTTCCATTAGTTGGCTGATCTCGTCGTTCCACACAAGTGTTTTTACCAGTACTAGTAAAACGAGATTGACTCGTGAAAAAGCCATTTTCTTTCGATCAGATTTTTTGTTTCTTATTTTACCTCGACTGAAAATGCTTTGATCGTGGCAATTCCTTATAGAGGCCTTTCTTTTCGATTAATTTTTCTAAAACATTGAAGCTGTTGGTCGATGTTGGTATGTTCAATTGGCGTTTGTAGCATGACCGATAAAATGCAAAATTCACAGAAAATTATTTGAAGCAATGAACACTGGCTCAGTTGTGTGGCTAGACGAGCCCCACCTATACAGAATTACTGCTTTCCACTGTAAAAAATATTACACATATAATTCAAAGACAGCAAAATTTAGAGGGTGAAACATCCTGCTTTTTACAGGCTATTGCCGTAATGGCTTCGTCAGTTCCAAACCTGGCCCTCCCACAAGAACTTGTCATTTTCTCTTCCGGACCAAGCAAGTACAAACCCCACAGTGGGGCCAGCTTACACATAAAAAATATCCACAGCGCAAACAAAAACAAACTAAACAAACTAAAAACTACCTTCCACCCTGAACCATACAAAAAACCACACTGAAGAATAGAAACTGAAACGCTGGACGTTAGAATAGAAACGAGTCGTGGCTAAGAAGTTCACATGTCCCAAAGGAGGATTTCAGTGTTATTTTTATTAATGAACCTGGTACTACTTAATAGGGTACATAAGACTAAGTTTTTTGTAAAGCCTGAAAGATGTTTGGAATCGAAAAGGTTTCTTAGTAAACAGTACATCAACAGAAATCCAACTATTGCTTGCAAACGGACAAGAGAATTATTTTAGCGGCTGTTTGAATAACCACGTAACTAACTCCCTAAACACACACACTACAAATAGAGGAAAGGTCTGAAAAACAAACAACGGTATAAAGAGCACATTTACTAATAGCCCTTGAAAAAGTGAAATTGCCGGTCCACTCAGTCTTACGCACGATTAGAAGCTCTTTGGCTTTATACATTGAAACATGAATTGCTCAGCAGAGTTGTAAACCACCACAAATCTCTTAGAAGTCAACTCGGGACAGCTCTATTTTGAAAGCTATGCAACCAACAAAATACAGCGAGTGGATTTGCCAAGTAGAGTTGCGTTTGGCCTTTACCCTCTTATGCCTGTAAAGGCCGGTGAAAGGGCTATGTATCTGCAATGTTTAAGCAGGCTTTACATCTCAGTATGTGAAATGAAATAGTCTAATTTACGTACTGATTCGTAATTGATTATTAAGCAGACCCTACCCCGGGGCAGACCGTGGAAACTGATAGCTTAATTAACAAATGCTTGTCGATCTTGGAAATGACAGTCTTTAAGCTACACGGTTTCTGTCGGCTAACTGAAAAGGCATTGTCAAAATATTAAAAATTATCCTTGGTGCAACACTGACAAAAAAACCAACAATCCTAAAAAAACACTTTGCCAGAAAAAAAATATTATGGCTTCTGCTATTGCCATGGATAATTTACAGGGGACTATGATATTCTAAAGGAGAATTAAAGAGCATTCACGTCGTTAATCATTTCTGACAAACAAACAAGTTTGAGTAAGCCAATGACCTTTCCCCTCCACCCCTCCAAAAAAAATTTGTAACAGCGACTTTTGGGGGTAAAGAAATATGGAAAGCAAAGTTCATTTCTTCTTTGGTTAATTATTCACGATATGTAAAGACAGTTTTATATCTCGTTACCTAATTAAACCTCGATAAAAAGAATAGATAAACAGCCGTGAAACTTAACCAAGGGTATATAACAGACATAAGTTCAGAGAACTAAAGTCCATAAAAGAACTAAAGAAAGTGCCCTTGTTTGGTAATGTCTTTTTGGGCTTTTTATTAACACCAGCAAGAAAACTTCAAAGGAATGGCTTACTAATGGCATTTCAATTTAATCTGTTTTAAAACACGTTTCGCAGCTTACACATTAGCCCATCTATTTTCATTTCTCGGATTTTTTAAAGGCTGTAGTATTTAAACTATTTCATATCAAGCAACTCCGAAAACCCTGAAAATCCTGAAAAAGTGCGGGTCATTCATAGCAAATTGAATGGGTAATAGAGCAACAAAATTGCCTTAAAAACAGGGACAAATTAAAAATGTTCGCGTTAGGTGGTACAAGGCATGGGAGGGCATCCATGAAATTGTTTGGACTGAACTTTAGTGTTCGTTGTTCCAAATAATTTTCTTTTGAAGTTGCATTTATGTGTCATTCTACAAACGCCGATTATTCATGTTAACGGCTGGTTTATTACCGCACTGGAGACTTAAAAGAAGAAACATAAAATTTGGAATGAAAGTGGGTTTCTAACGAGTCAATCTCGTCACTTAACAAGTACCAGTAAAGAACGATTGTAAGGAACGACACACTAATGGAATGTCACTTGAAGCCATTAACATGTCTTGTTGCTAACACATTACCTACATATTTACGTCGTTTAAGATTAGAATTATAAATTTAGGTTTATTCTTCCAACTCCGGAAAGATCCATTCTTCAAGCAATACAAAAAACAGGCCTAGGAGGCATTAGAGGTTAGCAAAAAGGCATGCAGGCTCTTTGTTTTTGCCCGTTTTTGTAAATCCCAAGTGATTGTTCACACACAAACCACAGCCGGCCCAAGCTCAAGATGAGAGAAGTCGATCGACTTGCGAAACATGACCTTGCCTAGCAGACTTTTTTGTACGGGAAATTCCCTTTCGTTATCAAAATGCTGTAATAAAGTTGTGCGTGTGGAAATGAATTTCAGTTAACTTGACATGGCGTTGTCTTTGTGTCTTGTGTGTAATTTGGGCGTAATTCGTGGTCGTTTTAGGCGAGTTTTTGGTTCGATGTTGCTGGCGGTGTTGTCTATAAATCGAGAGCCTTGTAACAGAACTCGATCGTCTTCTCTCATCTTGAGCTTGGGCCGCCTGTGCACAAACCAGCCTTTTCTAGCTTCGGGTACTGAGTATGACTAATGGCTGTTTTAACAGAAGCGTGATTCTAACTCAGCCTTCAAATAATTACGTTTCTTGTTTTTTTTTAATGATGTGGACAAGCCTTTTCGCCGGGTTTGAGTTCCTTAGCAGTGATAGTATAAGATCTGTTTTTTTCCTCTAAAACTAACCAAGGTATACTTATTCAGATTATACGTACGACGTTAATGTTATTCATTAAGGTTTCTTGCCTTAAGGCATGCCTGAAATAACATCTCTTCAATACTTAGGACAGAAAATGAGCTCGTAAGTAACTTATTAAAACCATGATACCCATTTTGATTCACACTGTAAATTCAAAAGTTCTGTTTCAGCCCCCAAAATAGTGCCGTTTCGGTGAGTAACATACCGCACCATTTTGGGGGCTAACTTGGCTCTCTAATACACAACGAAACATGACCTTTAAATAAAGTCTTACTATTATTATTATTATTATTATTATTATTATTATTGTTGTTGTTATTATTATACACGCCATAATAGTCCTATTCAGGGCCTGGAACGGCACGAAAGGGCCAAATTGGTTCCCACTGTGGGCTCTTTCGGGTTCTGATGGTGTCGTTTTGCCCTGAAACAATCCATGTACGTACAAATATGACGTAAAAAAATTTTGTCGTTTTTAGCTCAGTATCTGTGGCGCATCTTATGATTTTTACGATCATAACTTGCCCAGTATCCGTACAGAGCGCCCAGTATCTGACCATTTCAATAAGAGTGTTATGAATTTCAACAGCCTAGCGACATATAGTCATCTTCCGAAGTCATTTTTGTAGTTAAGGTGTTTCAATACAGTTTTTTTGGGACCATACCTAACTTTTTGAATCGGCTCTTAGACAGTCTTCTCCTTGTCAGATCTATGTGACATTTGCAATACTTGTTGGTTTTGGATTGAACTTTAGCGTGGTTAACATTTTGTGAAAATCGATATTTCCATGACAACGATAAACAAAAATCCTCAAAAACCGTAAAATTGAAATTTTGCGCGATCCAGATTTCACTTTGAAAAGCAAAAACCAACATCTTAAACTGTGGTGTATGGCAAACAAAATATACAAGAACAAAACAATTCTGTATGTTTGTTTTGAAGTAAATCGCAAAACATTTTTAATCTTAGTTTTTGCATAGCAACAGTAAATGTACCGAAAAATAATCAATGCTTTGATGAAATGGCTAGAACATACTGTTAAAATGTGTCTTTTACTTACTTTTTTACGCCTAGAAAGTTTTGTTGAAACTGGTGTTCGCGATCTCGAGAACGAATTGTTTTTCTAAGATCATTGGCGTAATAACTTTGTGGTAATTTTTGAATTGGAGCGCTTTTGCGAAAATCTTAAGAGCGGCTCGATAGATTTTTTTAAAACATTAAGCACGCGTGCTTGACGATGTAACCAATTTAAGTATTGAGTCTTATTAACATTGATTCACTGGAACACTTTTAGTTTTGACGTTAAAGAGGACGTATGAACCGACGGAAAGCTTGCGTTACAAATTCACAATTGGCAAGTAAATGCTAATATATTCAAAGTAATGCGTAATTCATTGCTTCGTGATTTTTATCTGGTTTCTTTGTTCTTAGTTGCCTGTAGATTACAACGAAAAGTAAAAACCACGGAGGAATGCATTGTGCATTACTTTGAATACATTAGCATTTACTTGCCAACTGTGAATATGTGACGCAAGCTTTTCCGTCGGTTCATGCGTCCTCCTTAACGTTAAATTTAAAAGTGTTCCAGTGAATCAATGTTAATTAGACTCAATACTAAAATTGGTCACATCGTCAAGCGCGTGTGTTTAATGTCTTAAAAAAATCTATCGAGCCGTTCTTAAGATTTTCACAAAAGCGCTCCAATTCAAAAATTACCACAAAGTTATTACGCCAATGATCTTAGAAAAACAATTCGTTCTCGAGATCGCGAACACCAGTTTCAACAAAACTTTCTAGGCGTAAAATAGCAAGTAAAAAACACATTTTAACAGTATGTTCTAGCCATTTCATCAAAGCATTGATTATTTTTCGGTGCATTTACTATTACTATGCAAAAACTAAGGTTGAAAATGTTTTTTCAATTTACTTCAAAACAAACATACAGAATTGTTTTGTTCTTGTATATTTTGTTTGCCCTACATTACAGTTTAAGATGTTGGTATTTGCTTTTCAAAGTGAAATCTGGATCGTGCAAAATTTCAATTTTACGGTTATTGAGGATTTTTGTTTATCGTTGTCATGGAAATATTGATTTTCACAAAATGTTAACCACGCTAAAGTTCAATCCAAAACCAACAAGTATTGCAAATTTCACGTTGATCTGACAAGGAGAAGACTGTCCAAGAGCCTATTCAAAAAGTTAGGTATGGTCCCAAAAAAACTTTATCGAAACACCTTAATTGTTCGATTCAGTAATAGAAATAAACTTTTTCGGGTTCCTAGCATCGGATAGAAGCACCATAATGAAATAGGTGATGCCTTTATCGTCAACGTGATGCCAAAAAAAGAAAACACGGAAAATAATTTTCGTCGAATAACAACTAAGGCCAGTTTTCACCGAATTTTCTGTGGCCAGCCATTTCAGAAACAGGTTTGAGAACCGACATAGCAATGAAATTAATTTGATACAAAACGGATGCAATAATTTTGGACATCAAGAAACAACTGTTGGGTAACTTGGTATCCTAACTCTAAAGGTAATGAAGATTTCTAACTCCTGGATTCTACAAAATTTCACTGGTGAAATCTAGTTGAAATTCGATAAAGTTTTTGAACTCGATCTCATTACCTAGTTTCACGAAGCATATCTTAGTTTCACGACAAATACTATAATTTTCCTAAAAGAAAATTGCATATTGCAGACCACTTATTAAAAAACGGGCTTTACAGCGTAGTGAAATGCGTCAAATCAGTTCACCTTCAAAGTCTTACTCACCTGAACAAAACAACGCCTTCTCCGAGTTTCCGTTGATCTTAAAGTCATCAAAACAACTGCGAGAAAAATGAAATGTATATGTTTTTGTTTGTTATAGTCGGCTATCCGCAAATTACTAGGCGAGACAAAAAAGTTAAGTTAAAGTTCTATGGGTCGGATACTGGTACCGGCTGGAACAGTGGACGACACACCGTGTGTCATAGGATTTGCCGGACCGATACTCCGAAGCATCGGCGCGCGAATTTTGACCAATCGTTGGTGGGTTTTGAATTGACACCCGATATACAGCCAATACGTGAAAATCAAAATTGGCCTGATTCATAACAATTAGCGTTTTTATCAATTCGGGTAGGCACTCTCAAATAAACCACCATGTTAAAAGCAAGGCCGGTTACAAGGCATTATACTTAAATTGGTGGAGAGGATATGTCAACACCACCTTTATACTAAGCTTTTACACTCTAGCTCAGAAAAATTTAACACAAATTGTCCGTATACTTTTCTGTAGGCTTAGCGTACGATTCATAAGTTTAGCGTTCAAATTTCAGGGTGAGTAGGGGGATTTAACAGGTGATTTGACTGTCTGAAGGTCATTTGCACGTTTCCTATTATTTTCTGAAATTTTTCAAGATTGCCCAAAATTTGAAAACAGATTTTCAAGAAATAGCCAAAGATATTGCGCCTTTTTCCCAAAACACATTTATTAAGGGAGCAGGGATGGCCCAGTGGTGAGAGCGCTCGCCTCCCACCACTGTGGCCCGGTTCGACTCCCGGCCCGGTGTCATATGTGGGCTGAGTTTTTTTGTTGGTTCTCTTCCTTGCTCCAAGAGTTTTTCTCCGAGTACTCCGGTTTTCCCCTCTCCTCAAAAACCAACACATCCAAATTCCAATTCGATCTTGGAGGTGACCCCAGTTAGCATTCTGTGCTAAATACCGTTGACACCTAAATAAAGTGATTTTATTTATTTATTTATTTATTTATTCTCAGACACCCCTTTACCCGTTCTGTCATATTAAACCATTACGAATTTTAGGGAAAACGCCGTGCGATAATGCTGAATATGCAACGGCTTTCCAGCCTTCTGGTTGGCTGTAATTTCTAGGAAGTATGCACGCAACTTTATTGCTACGAAGTTGGTGTAAACGTTTCTCATTGGCTCATTTTATACGCCTACATGGCCTCCGCGCCATTGTCTTTTGAGTACACCCGGCTGTAACGTTTTTTATCAAATTTAACATTCTTGCACTCTTTCTTCTCAAGCGACTTTCAGTGACTCGACTGTATGTTTGTCGCGAGGATTTGTTATCGTTGAAACAGTTATTTCCCCCTCTCCGTAATTGTTGTACTATAAAAGTTAACGCCATAGCCGAATCTGCTCACCTCTCTATCACCAATCCAATTTGTATTCGGCATTAAAAAAAAAACACACACAAATCTGACCGGATTTGATAAAACATCCCTACAGAAATCTTTGTTGATCTTGAGTTGTTCATGCTGTTCTTGTTTGTTTATTTATTTTTTGGTATTTTTTTTCAGCAATCGCAAATCATTTATGGGTAAAAATGAAATGAACAGAGTGTTCGGCTGTTTTCTCCCCAACACCCCCTCCCCCCCCCCCACTCTCTCTCCCTGGGAAGGGTTTTCTCTTCACTCTGGCCAATTCTCTCTCTCTCTCTCTCTGGAGATTGAAGTAGGGCACTTTCAGTCACGTGTTCTCTTTTGGTTATAACTCTCTTTTAATGACTAATTACAACTACCGTTTGTGATTTCCAACTGCTATTGACCAAATCAACACTCAAACAGCGTTTTAACTTTATACCTGTATTTTGGATTTTTTTTACAGATTTTAATCTAATCGCAGCGTTGCATAAATGCCCTGAGCCGGGGCAGACAGTTTTTTACCCCCTTTCAGTCATTTTTTTTTCGTGGATTGACGGGTATCCCACCCGTTTAACTAGTTTTGGGCATTCACGCGTCATCCACAAGTTTTCTCTCCCGAAATTTCCCTTCGCACAAAAAATTCCGTTGTGACGTATACTTCTTCATCGACTTGCGAAGTCTCGAAAGTAAATCGTAACACGAAAAAGCTTTTTGGGGAAAAAGATACTATATCTCTAAAAGATCGCAGAGTTTTTTGCTGAAATTCCAAACAAGAATAAAACATGTTATGTTCTTTCTTCACATAAACATTTGCTCGAAGAAAAAGTGACTAAGTAGATTTGCGATTTGACGATATCCAGCGTTACATACTTGCCCTATTGTCAGGTATGTTTTAATTCTCGATAAAAACTATCTGTTTTGTAATTTTTAAAAATTTCTTCACGTCAAAAGAATGCGTTAATAAATCACTTTTAGTCCACGAAAATTATTACAACAAATAACTTTTATTGTAGAAGATGAACAAGTATGATTTATTTTTAGAAGAGATCAGTCAAACACTTCAGTAATGGTCCAAAATTTAAGTCGCAACTCTGTAAATATTAAAGTTCTTACGTTCAAACTAGGGACAATAGCCATAAACTGCACGTTCTACAACTTGGCAGTCTCACAATGAACGATTATTTGCTGAGTCAGCATATTTTATAAATGTAGGGGTTTTTGACAGCTGTCATTCAAACTGACAGCTGTCAGTTACGAATTGCAGAGTGAATGGCCAATCAAAATGTAAGGCTGCTTATGGGCTATTTTTGTGACAAGTTGCAAGCCATCTGCTTTAAGGGCTGTATATTTTTTTAAAGTTGGTAAGGTACCTTACTTGGCCGCTATCTTGGATTTTTTTCTTAAGAAATGTGTACTAATAAATGAGCTCGTATATAATAAAATTTCAGTTTATAGCACTGCAGCATCTTTCCTCTTAAAATGTATATTCAGTCAATTCTGTATCATATAGCCACTCAGCAATTTGGAAAATTTCCTGTTTAATACAGGTTCACTAAACATACTTTGCGTGGGCGTGGTCAATGGAAATCCATGCGAGTACATTGTCGAAAGTGATTTGTTCCCAGTTA
>Ga0126336_10002829_pt1 | contig 10077 bp, 7 predicted proteins | sample SidCmetagenome_FD_92530 | JGI IMG/M metagenome (GOLD analysis project Ga0126336, IMG submission 92530) | Coral microbial communities from El Islote,Puerto Morelos, Mexico - Siderastrea C C metagenome | ecosystem: Host-associated > Invertebrates > Cnidaria > Coral | place: El Islote,Puerto...
ACTTATCAAAACCCAAGTCTTAAGTGATTCTGAGTTATACCGCATAGGAAAAGTGTTCCTTGAAAAACTGCTCCAAAATGTGATTTTTAATCAATCAAATTTTAGTGATTTTTAAACAGGCTCTAAAAATTAAAAATTAACCTTTATAATCCTCTTCTTAGACTCAAATCATTTGTAAATGCCTCCTTACAAATTCACAAAATCGAGGAAAGCCTGCTTTATTTTGCGCTTGTGAGCAGAAAAGTTCTTGTGTTCTTACTCGTGGTATGAATTTCGACCATTTCATGGCTTTCGGCGCTCGTGACAGATTTTAACAATTTTTTGCAAAACAAAACTAGCTTTGAAAGAAAATATCACACCATGTTGATTGACTCACAATAAGGTATCTCTGAAATAAACTTGAGAGTTGTCTTGTTTTTGATCATGTGCACCTCTCACTCGGTCACGGAAAAAATTCGCTCCTAATCCTCTATTATTAGGAGTGCAAAGTCTTTAATGGAAAAGTTAAGTTACTCCACTCCTGTGCGACAGATGGGATGACGTAAACGGAAAAGTCACAAGGCAGCGAAATCGCAAGAGTGACAATCCGTAAACTTGGCCATTTTCTTACACACTAAACTATGGGTGAGCTTCCCGACGACAGAGCCCTTAAAGAATGAAAAAAAAAGGAGAGCTGAAAAGATTTGGCGTCCTTTTTACTTGCCTGTGATCACGAACCATCCACCTGGAAACAGCTACCGCCGTAACCACTAACTCCTTCATCAACGCAATACGTCGCTTTCACTGACTTTATCGTAATCATCGAGTTGAGCACCAAGGTCCAGGAAACATACTAAAGAAACTGCGATCAAGTACTACTGGATTCTTGGTGGTAGTGCTGTTGTTGCAAACTACGTCTGAAAGTCCGGTACCTGCGGTCACCTTGCCTATCTTCTGTCTGAGCAAAAGATGGCAGACCAGTCCGAGGACAGAGACCCTAGACCATCAAGCAACGAAGAAGAGGGCAAAAAAGATAAGGCGTTCTTTTCACTTGCATGCCATCACGCTTTATCTACCTGCAAACAGCTGACGCCTAACCAGCCGACTCTTTTATCAACGCGTTAAGTCGCTTTACCGGTCGTCGCAGACTGGTATCATGTTAAACGAGCCGCGGCAATCTGCGTGAGATTGAAGAATCAACTTCATAGCCATATATGAGTTGTCTTTGCAACTTAAGACAGCAGTTTAACAGAGGACACCAAGCTTGCCATCCAGGCCATTCGTCCCGTCAAAGAAATACGTAAAGCCAAAAACGTAATGCTCTAGTTGTTTCAAAATGAAGTCTTCAATGGAGAAATCAAGTTACTTCGCTGCCCAACAACAGGCGGGATGATGCAAACGGAAAGGTCACAAGGAAGCGAAATTGCTCAACCTAAAAACCAGTTCCCTTTACCGTTTTCCCAGATCTATTGATAACCATAGCATTCTGCACGATGGCGGGAGGATCAGGCATGACAACATTCCTTACGATCTAAACTATTCTGATATTCTGCTTAAGAAGAGCCAATCACTGATTTCGTTTTCTAACACATTTATCATCGAGTTGAGCACCAAGGTCGAGAAATGATACTAAAGAAACATCGATGAAGTAACTACTGGATTATTTGTGGTAGTTCTGTTGTTGGAAACTACATCTGGAAATTCGTTACCTGTCGTAAGTTTTGTCATGCTCTGTCAGACTTGCCCGAGGACAGAATCGTTAGACAATCACAGAAGGAAGGAGAGAGCTGCAAAGCTATAACGTCCATTTTTACTTGCGTGGCATCACGCACCATCCACCTGGAAACAGCAAATGCCGTTAGCACTGACTCGTTTATCAACGCGTTGCATCACTTTGTCGTTCATCACAGACTGCCCTTGTGTGGAGCGAGCCTTGGTAATCTGGGTTCGATTGAAGAATCATTTTCACAGCCGTAATAGTGAAATGTCTTTGTGTCAAGACAGCAGCACAAAAGATAAAATCTAGCTCACCTTGCAACATGAAGTCTTCAATGAGGAAATCAAGTTACTCCGCTGCTGTACAGCAGACGAGCACGATTCAAACGGAAAGGCCACAAGGCCCCCAAATCGCTTAACGCAACAAACCAGTTTAAACCTTTTTATTGACAACCATATCATCCTGTGCGTTGGTGGAAGGATCAGGTGTGCCAATATTTCTTACCATCTAAACTATCCTGGTATTCCCCTATATAGAAGAGCCAATCACTGAGTTCGTTGTTAGACACTATCATCATCAAAACGAGCACCAAGGTGGAGTAATCACACTAAACAAACTGCTATCATGTAACTACTGGATTAGTGGTGGCAGTTCCGTTGTTCGAAACTACATCTCGAAATGTGTTACCTGAGGTAAGGTACGCGATGCTCTGTCAGAGGAAAAGATGCCCAACCTGCCCGCAGGCAAGGTGCTTAGACCATCAAGGAAAGAAGAAGGGAGCTGAAAAGATATAACCTCATTTTCACTTCCCTGGCATCACGAGCAATCCACCTGGAATCAGCTAACGCCCTCACCACCGACTCCTTCATCAAGGCGTCGCATGGCCTTCTCAGTAGTCGCGGACTGGTATCATGTCAAAGAAGCCGTGCAAACCTGCGTAGGATTGAAGAATCGCATTCACAGCTGTATTAGTGAGATATCTTTGCGAGTTTACAGAGCAGCATAACAGACGAAACCAAGCTCACCTCCTTATCCACATACTTCATCAAGTCTTCAGAAAAGAAATTAAGTTACTCTGCTCTTGTGCGACAGACGGAGATGAAGTGAACGGAAAGGGTACAAGGCAGCGAAATCGCTCAACGAAAGAAACCGGTTCCCTTTACCGTTTTGACCAAATTATTGACACCCATGGTAGCCTGCGCGTTGGCAGAAGGATCAAGCGTGAAAATATCCTTAGGATCTGAAGTATCCTAATATTTTTCTCAATAAGAGCCAATCATTGACTCATTTGTCAGACACCATGATCATACAGTAGACCACTAAGGTAGAGGAGTCAAATTGAACAAACTATGATCAAGTAACTACTGTGTTGTATGTTGGCAGTTCTGTTATTGGAAACTGCATCTCGAAATGTATTACCTCTCGTAACCTTTATGATCCTCTGTCAGAGCAAAAGTTGGCAGACCGACCGCTGCACAGAGCTGCAAAGATATGGCAACCTTTTCACACGCCTGGCATCACGTACCATCCACCTGGAAGCAGCTAACTCCCTGACCACTGTATCTGCACCTTGTGTCGCTTTCTCCATCGTCGCAGAATGGCATCTTATAAAGTGAGCAGTGGGAGTCTTTGTCCATACATCTTGGTCAAAAAATTTCGTGAACCTGAAAACTTAATCCTCAAGTTGTTGCAACATTAAGTCTTAAATGAAAAAATCAAGTTATTCCGCTACTTGCAATAGACGACGATGACGTGAACTGAAAGGGTATAGGGCAACGAAATCGCTCAAGGAAACACACCACTTCCCTCGCGGACTGGCAGCGTGTAAAGCGAGCGGTGGCAATCTGTGTGAGCTTGAAGGATCGTCTTCATTGCAACTCAAGACAGCAGCACAACAGACGAAACCGTGCTCACCTTTGCATCCATTTACCTCAGTTAAAGAATTACGTGAAACCAAAAACTTAATCCTCTAGTTCTTGCAACGTAATGTCTTCAATAGGGACATCCAGTTACTCCGCTTCTGTGCGACACACGGGGATGAAGTCAACCGAAAGGTCACAAGGCAGCGAAATTGCTCAACGAAAGAAACAAGTTCCCTTTAGCGTTTTCACTAATTTATTGACAACCATAGCATCCTGTGCGTTGGTGGAAGAAGAAAGCGTGTCAATGTTCCTCACGATATAAAGTGTCCTGATATTCTGCTTACGAAGGGCCAATCATTGATTTTATTGTCTGACAACATTATCATGGAGTTGAGCAAAAGTGTCGAGCGATCAAGTGACACTGGATGATTGGTGGTAGTTCCGTTGTTGGAAACTACATCTGAAAATCGGTTGCCTGTCTCAATTTTGGCGATGATCTATCAGAGGAAAAGGTGGCAGACCATAGAATTTTTAGACCTACAAGGAAGGAGGGATGGTATCACAAGCTATCCACCTGGAAACAACTAACGTACTACCTACTGACTCTTTTATTAATGAAAAGTTAATACACTAGTAAAACACGTTTAGGTGTCTTAGTTTGTTAAAGCACAAACGTTTTGGGCATAGGCCTTTTTCAGTGTGCAGGAATATGCACCTTGCGCCATTCAAAAGCCTGACTGAAAAATGCGCACGTAAAGCACATGCACAAGAAACGAACAACCAAAGCGCGTGTTTGTAAAATGAAAAAAAATTAATATTGAGTCCGCCCGGCTTGAGCGTGCCGAGCTCAAAGATTAATTGCATCTCCCACCGCTTTTGACTGGTGTTGCTTGCTACTGCATTGGCAAGACACCGCAGGCCCTGATGTCATCTACATATAGTGTGGTTGGCCGAGTTGAAGTGCTCAGGTACAGGAAGCCCAGGAGGCCGGTTGCGGATGCTACGCAGGTGTTCACTGAAGTGTTCGCGTAGGTGCCCTCCGGTCTCACCGATGTACATGCTAGTGCAAAGGCGACAAGTGATGCAGTGCACCACATTCTCAGACTGACATTTTGGATGGCATGTGAGCTCTTGCGCCATGTAGGAAGGAACCACCTACCCACACACTGACCCTCTCGGCTGAACTTGTGCTGACACTTAACGCCTTTTCTTTTAATGACCAGCACTACCGCCAGATTGGCGGTGTCGCCATGGCACGAAGGTGGGCCCTAATTATGCGTGCTTGTTCGTTGGGTTCATCGAAGACCGATTCCGTGCCCAATACACTGGTTTCGTCCCACAGTTACACAAGGGCAGTGCACTCGCCCCGAGTTGGAGCAATTCATTGATTACGTCTGCAATTTCCATCCAACTCTCCAGTTCACAGTTACCATCAGTGAACTTGAACTGCCTTTCCTGGACATTAAGATGGCTATCGCCAAGAACAGAGTATAGACGTCCATACACTACAAGGAGAGTGACACACACGACTATCTGCACTACACTTCATTCCATCCACGTCATTGCAAACAAGCAATACAAGCCAGTTTCTATGTCTCTGACGGATATGTTCTAATGATGTCGACTTTTCTGAAATAGCTGAAGAGATGTTGACCTTTTTCAAACTACGGGGCTGTCCTGAACCGCAAAATGATCTGCAGAGGGTCAAAACCATCTCACGTGATGATCAATGTTACCAATGTTGACAGAGTAGCTCTGATACTTACAATCCTTACAACACTGCAACGAGAAAGATCCTTTTAGAGAATTTCAACATCTTATCAACATATCCTGAGACACGTGGGATATTCCCTGAGCCGCCCCTCGTCTCATCTCGGTGCGACAAAAAACTCCAGGATTTGCTAGTACACTCCGCAAGCGGCCCTCAGAGGCCCCTTGATGCTGGCTCTTTTCCCTGCTGTCGTCCCCGCTGTCAGACATGCCAGCACAATACTTCTCGGACTGCTCTATATGGACCCAAGCGCCCACATACCGTCCAAAATTGCTTCACCTGTCAGTCTGTGAATGTGATGTATTGCATCACTTGTCGCCGTTGCAAAAGCATGTGCATCAGTGAGACCGGAAGGCGCCTACGGGAACACTACTTCCTACAAGACTTTGACCAGCCGGGCGTAACTGAGCACGAACCAAATAATCTTGTAAATTCTTCGAGCGTCGAAACGCCATCATAGGGACCTCTTTAACAGCAACCTTACACCTTTGTGACATGTGCAGAAGTGGGTGTGGCTCCCGTATAATACCCAGTATATTAGGCAGAGTAGGATGATAGGTGACCACAAACGGTATCCTATCGTTCGTCGCCGGTGGTTTGGGTGTAAATACCTCGTCCCGATCCAAAACCCGAGCCTTTTGTATTTGATCCCGAACAAATGTTTGCTGGTAAGCCCCTTCCTACTAAAAACTTACTGAAGGTTACTCTAGACCTTTGCGGGTGTCCTCCCGTGTCCTCCGGGAGAAAATTCGTGTGCGCAGCATTTTAAAGGAAAGCATGCAAACTATACATCGTTGGAAAGCTTAATAAATGTAGATTTTGGCAAAAAATTTTGAATTGCTAGTTTTTTTAATTCCGCAGAAGAAAATTCCAAAAATGACCATGCGTCATTCAACCAGACAAATGAATCAATAAAGTACCCAAACTCGGCAGATTTCTGTGAAATTTGGCCTGAACCTTCCTTAGACTTTGTGAACCAAAGGCGTGTCGGGAATTTTTATAGTTTATAATATTTCATCCTTGGCGATCTTCAATGCAATGCTTATCCCATATTCTTTGCTGCTCGAACATGACAGATTCATTAAAAAATAACCAGTCAGAATATCGAAAAATGCTGACACATTTTTGTTGATTGATCTTTCGACAATCAACTGACATGTTCTTTTGCGGAATAAAAGAAACTGGCAATTCTTGTCTTTTTCCGAAACCTACATTTATTAAGCTTTTCAACGATGTATAGTTTGTTGTGTTTTATTTTATAATATCGCACACACGAATTTTTTCCGGAGGACACCCGCCAAGGCCCGGTGTAACCTTAACGCTACAAGCCCTATGGTCAAATGCAGAGGAAGTTGAACAAATACGTTTAAGTCTGACAGCCTGTGCATATGAAATACATCGCTTACAACCCTTTGGGTGACAAGATGTATGGGTAGCCTACCACAGCTAACACATTTGAAGATTTAGTTTCCTACGACGTCAACAGTAACAAGAATCGCTCCTTCCGGAAACCTCCCCATATCTTTGAGCTTGTTCAAAAAGTCATTGGTATCGTTAACATATGAAAGACTCTGCGGTACCTGATATTCTGCTCAACAAGAGCCAATCACTTAAAAAAAAAAAAGAGAGCCGATCACTGATCTTGTTGTCTGACTCAATCAACATCGCGTTTAACACCAAGGTCGAGGGATCATACTAAAGAAACTGCGATCAAGTAACTACTGGATTAGTGGTGGCAGTTCCGTTGTTGGAAACTAAATCTTCAAATTTGTTAGCTGCGGTAGGCTACCCAAAGCTCTGTCGTAGCAAAACATGCCAAACTGGTCCCGGGATGGAGTCGTTACACTATCGAGGAAGGAAAGGGAGAGTTTAAAAGATATTGTCTCCTTTTCTCTTCCCTGGCATCACGCACCATCTACGCCCTAACAAGCGACTCCCTAATCAACCCGTTGCAGCGCCTTCTAAGTAGTGGCGGACTGCCGTCGTGTAAAACGAGCCGTGCTAATCTGCGTACGATTTAAGAATCTCCTTCACACCCGTATGAGTGAGATTTCTTTACAAGTCCAGACAGCAGCAAACACGAAACCAAGCTCACCTTCCTATCGAAACAAACCTCTTTATTTTACCACTTTGACAGATTTATTGACCTCCACAGAATCCTGCATGCTGGGGAAATTATCAAGTTTGTCAATATTCCTTACGATCTAAAGTATCCTGATACTCTGTTCAGTAGAGCTAATCACAAAGTTGGTTGCCAAACACCATAGTAATCGTGCTGAGCACCAAGGTTTAGCAATCACACTAAAGAAACTGCGATCAAGTAGCTACTCGATTATTGGTGGTTGTTCCGTTGTTGGAAACTAAATCTGGAAATCCCTAACCTGTCGTAAGCTTGGTGATTCTATCTCAGAGAAAAACATGTAAAACCTGCCCGAGACGGATCCCTTTAACCATCTTAGAAGGAAGAAGGGAGCTGAACACCATGCGTCCTTTTCAGTTGCCTCGCATGACGCGCCATTTACATGGAAACGCTTACGCCCTAGCGACTGATTTGTTTGTCAACGCAATGCGACGTTTTCTCAGTCGTTGGGCACCGGACCACGTGTAAAGCGACCGTGACAATCTGCGTAAAGAATCGCATTTAAAGCCTTATAATTGAGATTTTCTTTCGAGTCAAGACAGCAGCACAACAGACAAAACCGACCTCACCTTCCCATCCTTTCATCACAGTCAAAGAATTACTTGAAGCAGAAAACATAATGCCAAGTTGTTAAAACATGAAGGCTTCAATGAGGAAATCAAGTTACTCCGCTGCTCGCCGACAGACGGGGATGACGTGAACAAAGGATCACAAGTCAGCAAAATCACTCAACGAAATAAACCACTTCCCAATACCACTTTGAGAGATTGATGACAACCATAGCATCCTGTGCGTTGGCGGAACGATCTTGCGTGCCAATATTCCTTACGATCTGAACTATCTTGATATTCTGATCAAGAAGTGCCAGTCACTGGGTTAATTCTCAAACACCATCATCATTGACTTAAGCACCAAATTCGGGGAATCACACTTAAAAAACAAACAACTAACTAATGCATTCTTGGAAATTAGTTCTAAAAACCCGCTAGCTGTCGTCACCCTGGCTGTGCTCTGTATGAGCAAAAGATGACAAACCTGTCCGAGGACAAGGACCCTAGACCATAAAGGAAGGAAGGAGAGGGCAAAAAAGGTATGGCGTTCATTTCAATTGCCAGTCATCACGCTCCATCCACCTGGATACAGCTAAAACTTTAATAACCGACATCGTTTATCAAAGCGTTGCGTTGCTTTCTCAGTGGGTGCAGACTGGCATCTTTTTAAGCGAGCCGTGGCAATCTACGTGAGAATAAAGAATTGCCTTCATAGCAGTATAAGTGATATATCTTTGTAACTTTAAAATAGTAGCAAGACAAACGAAACCAAGCTCAACCACCCACACATAAATCTCGTCAAAGAAATACGTAAAGCCAAAAAGGTCACTTAGCTGCTGTGCAAAAAGGTGGGGATGACGCGAACGGAAAGGTCACAAGGCAGCAAAATTACTTAACGGAACAAACCAGTACATTTCTCAGTTGAAACCCTTAATTGACAACCATCGCATCTTGCACGTTAACAGAAGAATCTAGCGTGCCAATATTCCTTAAAATCCAAACTATCCTGTTATTCCGCTCAAGAAGAGCCAATCACTGAGTTGGTTGTTAAACACCAAGGTTGAGCAATCAAACTAAAGAAACTGCATTGAAGTAACTACTAAATTAGTGCTGGCAGGTCCGTTGTTGTAAACTACATCTTCAAAAGTGTTAACTTTGGTAAGCTACCCGTAGCTCTGTCGTAGCAAAAGACTCCAAACCGGCACGGGATCGGAGTCGTTACACTATTAGTGAAAGAAGGAGAGGTTTAAAGATATTGCGTCCTTTTCACTTGCCTGGCTTCACGCACCATCTACCTAGAAACAAACCGTTGCATCGCCTTCTAAGTAGTGGCGGACTGGCATCGTGTAAAATCTGCGTTCGATTTAAGAATCGCCTTCACAGAAGTATGTGTGAGATTTCTTTACGAGTCAAGACAGCAGAACAACAGACCAAACCAAGCTCACCTTCCTATAAATAGATCTCATGAAGTCTTTAAAAAGGAAATCAAGATACTCCGCTGCTGCCAACAGACGGGGATGACGTGAACAGAAAGCTCACAAAGCAGCAAAATCGCTCAACCATAACATCGTGCGCGTTGACGGTAGGATTAAGCGTGCCATTATCCCTTAGGATTTGAAGTATCAGTGAGTTGGTGTTCATAGTGGAAGCACTTTGTGGCCGAAGGCCGCAAGAGTGGAGCCCCATACTCATACTAAGAGGCATGCTGGCAATTTGTTATGGACATTGGCAAGCGGAATAACTCGTGGGCGCGTCCGTACGTACGTCGCATTTCATGACATTCTTACATGTAGCAATTTTCGCGCAGCTTCTAGTCAATGGCGTGCGAGGAATCGCGTAAGCCTTTTGACGCGTGTTGCACAAGCGACTCTCGTAGCGGTAAAATAACATTTGAAAACAGTGGGCAACCGCAGTGGAGTGAGTCGAATATTTGTTACAAAGGAAACATTGATTACCAGACATTTGCTCCCAGGCCTCTCGGACTGGGAATTACTTCTGGGGGTCGTCGAGACGCATTGTTCATCGGACCCAGATGTTATAGACCATTCCAAATGTAC
>Ga0126336_10002830_pt1 | contig 10076 bp, 5 predicted proteins | sample SidCmetagenome_FD_92530 | JGI IMG/M metagenome (GOLD analysis project Ga0126336, IMG submission 92530) | Coral microbial communities from El Islote,Puerto Morelos, Mexico - Siderastrea C C metagenome | ecosystem: Host-associated > Invertebrates > Cnidaria > Coral | place: El Islote,Puerto...
GTATGTCCATCATTATTTTTGCTTACTATACTCATCTGTCATGTATTCCACATCCAAAATCTTTCCACCACCTTTGATGAAGCGATTAATGACATCTGCCCAACCTTCTTGGTTCTACAAAATGATCATGACACAAAACAATATGAATCTGAAACTTGGTTGCTACCAACGCTTTTTTAAACTATCTCTTATTTATTTTATTATTGTTCTTGTTCACCTTTATTCAGTCTTAATCTACTGTAAGGATCAGTGTACAATGGCCCTTAATAATAGTAGTAAGTTGCACAGTTCTTGGACCATAGGTAGCCCAAGACTTTTAAAAGGAGAACAAATGGCCTGGAGCTTAATGGCACCCTATGCATGTAACATCATCAATTTTGTTCTGCAAAAGATAGTTTTTAAATTCTCAATATTGGCCATTACATTTTTACAGTAGCTTTCTCACTGCTTCACACACACAGGCCTCTGCTTTTTGCCTTATAAGGAAATCGGATACTATGTCAAGGGTGGTGGCACTGAAAAGTTTCAGTGCAAAGCAAAAGTTCTGTCCAAAGATATGGCAAAATATTTAATAACAATTACCAAACTTGAGAATTTATTAAAACAACAATATTATTCCACTTGTACTTGTTGTGTATAAGGTGATTAATTATAACCAACTCACAGCTTGTTGGTATTCCAGCAGGGGGGGGGGGGCATTTTATTTCCCAAAATTGGGTTATAAGGGGAGGATCTCCCAAAAAGGGGTGCCTTTTTAAGCTCACAGAATACTAAAGGGTAACGAAAATTGTTATTTTAGTATATTAGATAAAGGGTTGCCAAAATGTGCTGCAAAGAAAAAAAGATAGCAGCTAAAGATAAGTATATAAAAGGGTGTCAAATTTTGGCAAAAATAGCAACATGCAACACACGAAAGCTAAGGGCCTTTAGTAACTCAAATAAGAAATTAAGGGGCTGCAATTTTTACTCTTCATATATGAAAGGGATGCTGTTTGGATACACATTAGTATATTAAAGGGTAAGGGTTTGAGCCTCAGGGTGAAACCTCCCCATATCAATTTTTATTGAGTAGCCCCCCTTACCTTGGTTGGTAATATTTATCGCCTCATATTTTTAAAAGCATGCTCCTATAGAATAATTGTTAATTATCCTTGAAAAAGCTGATAGCATGGTTGGTACAATAGTGTCTCTGTACCTACTCTATACTCACATTGTATACATGTGCAAAGTATATGTGTGTCTGAGATATTGGGTAGAAAGACACAGTGAGTTCTTTAATTCCCAGTATGAATGCTTCCTTAGGAGCATCAACCCAGGATCCTTCAGGAACCATGCTTACTCCCTTGATGCTAAAAGATAAACATCAATTTGTTAGTGAAATTATGAGAATCTTGTTGAGCCATCAACAATAAAGCTGGACAACTTTGAAGGCAGAAGGTAGCCAACCTGGGGAGATCCCCGTGAAAGTGTAATCAGCACTTGTGTTAGCTTATGGAAACACTCTTGTTGAAGTGTTAGCTTCAACAAGTGCGTTTCCATAAATTCCTTCAACTCTTGGCCACAAAGGGCCAGTTATTTGAACAAAGTCTACCTTCAACCATGGTTTAAGACAATTAATAGACCCATGTCTCTCTTTCTAAGTGGGTCATTTTAGGCACATGTGTGTGTCTAGTCACTGCTGTATGCCTTCTTATACTACCGGTATTTACAGCAGATTGGTTTTGTTAAACCCTGTACAAACTTTGTTTGAGTAACCAACCCAAAGTGTTCAGGTTTTTCACATACAAACAGAGGGTGTTGGAAAATTTTTTCAAATAAGACTACAAGATTTTGGACTCCTCAGATGCAATCTTCAAAGATGCCAACAACAAAAAACTGGACTGTTAGATTTGTGCTTTCTTATTAATGGTAGTTGCGAGTAAAAATAAAATGTCTCAATAATTAATAAGGGGCTAATTGCGGGAGCTGGGCTGACCAAATTAGCTGGATTGGCTCTGTTTGATGAGACCACCCTTCACCTCCGTATTACGTGAAGTGAGCAAACCTGGCCAGCTGCAGCTAAACTTAGAAGCTCTCTTGTGAAAAGATGGCTACATCAAAGAGAATGAACTGAGTGATTTTACTTTTCCTATTCCATTATTTTGGTACATTATTCCAAGCATGTAGCCTTATGGTCTGATAAACCTATATATGTTATCTAGAAAGAGAAATGTTGATCTTCCCCCGCTAAGGATGGCCAGTTTCTGCACAAAGGGGGTCGGATTTTTAAATCAAAGGTGCCACCAAAAAATGACCCCCTTCGGATTTTTTTTCTTCAAAGGATGCCGACAAAACTTTGAGGGGTTGCCATCCTTGAGGGGCGGGGGAGGGGTGTAAATAAAAGATGGAACGACCCAATAGCCGGGCTGAGATTTTTCATGTGATTTTCGGATCCCGGCTGTTTAAAAGGGCCAGTCCACCTCATGTAGTCGACCCCTAAGAACCTGGGTAACATTCATATCACTAATAGTCTTGTCTTTGATGTGATGTCTATACATGTTTACCTTTCATACTCTTCATCTTTAAAAATCCGATTTCTTGAACGTTCAATAGTTATTTGCAACCCTGCGGACAAAAGCTCTTTGCACTTGTCCGGTGAGAGCGCTGACCGGCGTTCGTGCAGCTTTGGTTCGGATCGCAACCATAGATGGAGAGCCATCACTGATCGTCTAGCACAGATAGTAACTCAAATGATTACAGCAATTTTTACATCAATATAGAACCACAGACTAAATTAAATTACCGAGAACAAAGAAGAAATGATCATCAGACACAGCAAAATGATGCAATCAATCATCAACAAGCTAACGCAGGTAACGAGTGACGCGCGTGACGCGGGACTGGAAACTGGTTTCGCCGGTCCTGTCTACTCAACTGGCAATGGGTGATGGGATGGAACTCCTGGAGGTTCGGTCGTTCGACCGCGAAAATTAAAAGATCCTTTGAAAAACAGTCAAAAATGGGTACGTCTGTATCGGGAAACAATAGAGAATGTTATTTTAGGGATTTAACCTCTATTTATGGTTCATTTCTGTTTTAGAGGAGAATGAGTTGACGAAGATCTCACGTGTGTTCGGGACCGTTCTTATCCTATGCATGTCAGTGATGTGACTCCATGTGAATCGATTTGAAGACGGATGAAATAGAGCTTGATCTCCATTGCAACTTATTTATGATCTGAAATAGTAGCAGCTTTGGTTTCAGAGGGCGGATGTTACAACCATGTGAAAGTTGCAGGTGCGAGGTGAGGTGTGATGTGCAACACGCTTGCAAATTGTTTACCCTTCACCAGAGAGCTCACATGTCAATTGTCAGGGATTTTCATTGACCGCACAAAAAGGTCTTCGAACGTGCAGTCTGCATGTATTGGATCAAAACTGTTACTTCTAGGCTTTGTAACTTTGAGGATAAACATGAGCTTAAGTTTTAAGGAGTCTAAGAAGCTTGTTTAGTGTTTCAAGGTGGAGGGTCAAATTTTGACTGGTCATTGAGTTGATTCTCCGCATAATCTGGAAGCAAGCCAGCTAGCTAGACCCCTCGATAAAGCAGACACAAAATAGTTTTGTCTTTTACCAGCAGAAAGACAAATCCCTTACCTGACAACTGGTCGGTAAACAGTGTTTGTATGGCGTGCTATTTTGAGCCAAGAAAGCATAACCTTGTCAATTTTATTGCTCTAAGTGACCGATGTTGTTTTTGCCAGATAAATGCATACTTTCCACTACGATTGCCAATTATGTGGGCAAAATTGTATGACATCATATCAACTATTATTAATTTAAAATGAGTTTCCTGCAAAGCAACATGTTCACTGAAAATTTTAGCTTTTGATCAATATTGGCTAAATTCTTGTGGTATATTGTCAATAGGAAATTATTAAAAGGGTTATTGTAAATTTTTCACATTACTTATGGCATTGAAAAATGACTTTTTGACATACACTTCATACAGCACTGTGTCGACATACCATGTATTATGTAAAACTTTCAAACATTACTATTACTATTACTTTCCAGTATTTTTGTACGTGTGTGTGAAAACTAGAGTGTTTAATATTAATGATTTGTAGTTTTTATAGCTTCAATTGCCAATCAACATGTAGGTTCTAAAGTCAAGTTGGCTGATTTTGCCAGTCATGGAAAGTTGCTGTCTGCAGAGCTTGAAAAGCCAACCTGTCTCAAACAATACATCTGTAAAGTTGGGTATTTGTAGTAACTCAAGTTTGAGAAAACACTATCAGTGGTAAAAAGGGCAACATCATATAAAGGGTCAAGAAACATGTTACCATGATCCTACCGTTATTTATCACTTTAAGACTAGGTTTTTTGGGAGGTATAAACCTGATTCACTTTCAAACAGTGGGAACATGCAGTAAAGGCAACCACATTGCCATATAAAAGTGGCATTTATAAAACCATAGTCTAGAATAAATTTAGAATGTCTTTGTTTTATTCCCACCAAAATATTTGTTCTTGGGGAGAGGCATTTGATAACCAAATCCCTGGGGGATTTGATTATCAAATGGGTGTTGCCCCAGGGAGTGTTGAAGTTTTGAAATGGTTGGGGCATACCGTATTTTCTCGATTAAACGCTGGACCCTGAATAAACGCCGTGTTCAAATAAACGCCGGGTCTACAGGACCGAGTTTAAAATAAACGCCCCCGGCGTTTATTCGGGGTACCGGCATTTATTTGAGGTCCCGGCGTTTATTCGAGATGGGTATATTAAATTAGGATTATGTGTCGTGCCTGCATACTAATTCTCTTTCTATCATTATTTTTGAATTTATACACCAATATTCAAACCAAACTACCTTTTACAAAAGTACTTGTCACTAAAACAGATGAAACAAACGGTGCATCAGGTATCGTGTCAATCTCTTTTAAAACATGGTAACTTTTCTGCAGGCTGTTACATCAAGCAAGGATCATCTCGTGGGCCTCTCCAGCATTTCTCCAGCAGTTCCTTGCAATTGAATCGTTCCATAATTTTGCTTTTCTCGGAACTGATGGGGAAGGAACCTTGCCACCACCTTTGGTCAAAATTGCTTGCACGGTACGTTTACTGTCAAGCAGTTACCGGTACACTTCCTGCGTGTTTCATGCACGGAGAAACGTAACGTTGAGAAGAGTTCAATCACTGTTTCTGTCAGTGATGGTTTTTTTTTCTATAACTTACCAGATTCACTTAGATGAGACAAAGTTGATGACACGATTTCACATTTTTAAACATTTTTGTTGAATTTGGGCTCTTGGTTCAATAAAATTCCAATGCTGAAAAATGCATTTGATAAATAAACGCCGGGCCCCGAATAAATGCTGGGTTCGAATAAACGCCGGGTCTACGAGGCCGAGTTTTAAATAAACGCCCCCGGCGTTTAATCGAGAAAGTACGGTACCCCTGTGATGGATGAGCATCCTATCCTGGGGGGAGTAGCAATACCCTTGGTTGCTTCATGCAACAAAAACTGGGAATAAGCTCTGTTATGTGGGGCTACTGTGGTTTATGATCCTGGTTATAACCCCCAGTCTCTTTGTTAAGTGTCAGGTGCAGGCCTGTAATTGAAAGAAATATCTGGGGGAGGGGGTAAGGGGGCTCACACTTTACAAAAAAGCATTTCAGAGTGAGCTGGTAGTAAGAGCAGTTTTAAATTGAGTGTTATTACTCTGACCAATCACAGCAGGTACAAGCAACACAATGAACCAATCAGAACTTGTAGCAAGAACATGCAATTAGCATCAAGTGTGGGAAAAGACATGCAAGCAAGTCATGATTTGTTTTGGTTTTACTTCTCACGTGTAGTGGTAATTTGCAAAACCAAAGCCAGTGCAAACTACTTTCAGCACTGAATCAAAAATTGCTCTAATAAAACAAGTTGAGGCTAACTTTACGTGTACATGCAGCATAATCAAGTAACCAACATGTGTTTTCCATTTGCTGGTTTTACAGGATTCCAACCCACAGTCCTACATTAACATGTGCAGTGCTCCACCAACTGAGCTACCAAGACATCTGGGAGCTGATCGTTATGTGAGTTTGTAATACAATTGACTCCCATTAACTCAAACCCTCGATATCTTGAAGCTCATGCCAACTTGAACCAAATATTGATTTCCCCTGGATTTTCTGTACTACTGTAATTTTATCTCAAATTCTCGATGATTCGAACCTCTTATTAATTTGAAGTAAATCTGTTTTCCTTCCAGGTCATATTATTACTAATTTTATTCTTAATAACACCATCCTTATTTGACAGCTGTGTTATGGACATAAATTGTGCAAAAACACATGTATGTTATGTATTAGAATTGACTACAACTAGCACTCTCGGAAGCAAGCTTTGAGAAAGACTAATGTTTTGTTTTGCTGTTTTAGCTAACAGACATTTTCCTTAAGTTTTAGGCACAGAAGACAACAACTAAATAAATATGGTTGACTATGGTTGATTATACCTCATATCTGACAAAGTACATAGTGGACAAGAACAAGAACAACAAGATGGATAACATTATGTACACATGGTTTGTAATCTACAACAGAACAAAATGTGATCTTACTGAGTAAAAGTTAAGTAAAGCTATTGAGTTATGTAATAAGTTGGTGTAGTATGATTGTTCGGGTGACATAGGACTTCCTGAGACAGACCATTTTTGGTGACATTGACTGATGTTTTGACAACCTGAGTGAAGAGATTTAATGCCATTTACTAACAATTAACTTGAGTCTGATGAAGACTTCCTCTCAGGTTGCCAAAATGTCAGTCAACATCACCATAAATAGTCCATCTCAGGACTACAATCCTCTGGACAATCATGCTTCTCTGACATATGACATGACTCCTGGGTTCAAACCATTTACAATAAGTTAAGTTAATTGTATGTGTGTGTGCTGCCATTGTCCAAGAAAGTATTATTCTTTGTTATTTGCAATAACTTCCCCCAGGGGGGGTACTTGGAAAATTTTTGGTGGGGGTGTGCTACTGGGACTCTGAAACCCTTACCCTATGCCTGTCCACTTTCAGCTCCATTTTGCCATCCTGTTCTAGACTGGACACCAAAAAGTCCTAACCTACCCCAGACTAGCTATCAGCTTCAGAAATCTTCCGTCCAATATAACCACATAGGGTTTTCAATGGAAACGATCCAGATCTGTAGATCATCAAAGTTGCCGTGTTTACATATTTTTCCGAGTTTTTCAAACCCTGTTTTGGTCTGAATTTGTCACTCCACTTAGCATGTTTCCCAGTAATTGATACCATATTTTAGACCAAAACTCCCTGATTTCTATACCCTATCCCAGACCAAACCGCTTGAAAACCATACCCTTCACAGTGGCACATACCGACATAAGTTATATATGGGAGTACCCCCCCCCCCGGAATCCTGCCTTAGTCTCATCTGCTCAAAGAGTGTATGTGGGATAACTTCTTCCAAAGAATAAATCCCTGTCTAGTGGACAAAAATAATTCATTCACAACACAACCAATTGTCTATAAAAGGATGCATTATTTTTGCTGGAGAGGAGGGGTCATATATCTACTGAGTAATGGTCTTTCTCAATCCAAGCTTTGAGCCATTGGGGCTTGGCAGGAGCAACACTGCAGAGAATCAGTGTGACCACAACTGCATAAGAAGCTGATTATCTTATTGGCCCTTCAATTTTGTGGGAAATTCGCTCTAAAAATATATCAGACGCTGTAAAACACCGTGGCATATGTGTAATGTAGAAGTTTAGTGCTCTGGGTGATGAATTACTGGGCATGGTCTTTTTGTTTTACTGATCAGAATAGTTCAGAACTCTGCACACTGTAAGGTTAATCCAGTCGTTTTGAGCATTAGTCCAGGCCCATTTTGCTGAATAGTGCAAGTCACTTGTTTGTATAACTTGAATAAGGTTTAAAGGTAAAAGCACAAGACACCTTGTAGCAGTGGGTCTTATAAGTTTTTTTGAGGGCTCTCAAAATTAATCATCCTTTCAAAATCATACTTCAATTACAGCATGCATTTTATGCTGTCACCAACCACTTTTAAGTTTATATATGATGACAATCAATGGCTCAGAAATTAGTTAGAGGCAAACAGTGGATTATAATTCACCAATCGTAAACTAGGGCTCACTAGAACATGGTCAAATGACTGACTGTTATTTTCAGCTATGCAAGCATAAAATTTGCAGTCATTTTAATCTTAGGAGAATTCAAAGCATTAATTTTTGTCTCACAATGCAGAATGTTGATTACTGTTAAGTTTTATGTTGGTATATTTTTGGCATTGTAAGTCACTGAAAACTATTACGTTTCTTTGAAATTCCTCCATAAGATCCAAACCTTGTTCCTAGTCTCGACTAGTCAATCTCCTTTCGTAGTTGATCGCAGCTACCCCGCGCCCCTTTTTCTTTCTGTTTTTCTTCTATTGACTTACCTGACCAAAAACAATCTATCCAGACACGTAAAGGTGCACAAAAAAGAGAGGCAACAGCATTTTCCAGAAAAAAAATGACAAAAAGAGAGTAAGAAGGGGAATACTGCTCTCAATGCCCGCTTTTACTGTGCTGTACATGAAGTACAGACTGAGAGGAATATTTACAAATACATTTGTTTGTTCACATTGACCGGCCGTATCGCAGGATTAATCTACGTGAGAAGTGGTTTCTATTAATGGGGTGGTAGGGAAGAAAATGAATCAGCATTTGTTCCATCCAAAATAAAGCGGATGTAAGGCGGTTTTGTGCCGTATTGCATTGGTTGTAATTAGCGCAGTCAGGTAGCACGGTTACCAGAGAAAAACTGGAGATATTCAAAACTAGCCAATCACATCCCTGCCGGGTTGTGGAAACTCTGCTTCTGAGTAGGTGTTCTCGAAGATATTTTACCTGAGAAATCCGAGAAAACTTCGTCTGATCCTGTAATTCCTGTTGGTGGCAGCTGCGCAGTGACGTGCTGAAATTTGCAGTGGTGTTTGCTTCTAAGATCGAATTTTAATGTCGGGTATAAAAGCTGGACCATGTTACCTGCTATTGATAGTTGAAAGCGAGTCAGTTGGCTGATCTAGAGGGAAGTATGCACATATGGGTATTGTCGAAAGCCATGCGCTTGGGATAGCATCGGCGATACCCATTTAGACAAAGGTAGGGACACGGTTGGCTAGATGATTTTTGTCGTTGTTTTCTTTTTCTTTTTTTCCTATGAAATGTGGATAGATAGGCAACTTTTATTTTCACAATAAAATAAAATAAAACTTTTATTTTCACAGTAAAATACTGTCATTTCAGTACTTGTGTTATTTTCTTTGTTACACACCACAAATGTACGTCTTGTGGTATTACCTCCCGAAGTGCCGACTTGATTCTAAGTACCTCACGCAAAGTATTTTTTACCAAAATCGTTGCCTCAAAACTTCACTGTTGTAGTCTTCGTTTCAGTCGTTCTTGTAGTTGTTGCGCAAAGCAGTGAAAAGGCTGGCGAACCTTTTAGATAACCCCAGGGGCTAAGGACAGTAAGGACGCCAGTGAACAAGACTATGGTCCATTTTAAGTGCACGCGTATTCATGGCTCCCGTTGCAACCGATTGAGAAACAAACCCTTTTATAAGGGCAATCTAATATTGCAGAGCGAGTGTTTTCAAGGTTAACTCTTCAAGAACAACTCGTGGTACAGGAAGACGATAAGCACTTTCCATTTGTATGGAAAAACCGATTGTTCCGGTCGGGAGATCAAATGGTAGGGTACATTTCACAGAAAATTTTTTTTTCAAAAAAAGAGAATACCCTCAGAGGTATTCCTCCTTTCTCGTTTTTACCGGAATTATTGGAAATATCGCTGTGCCACCTCAATAGTTTTGCCACACAAATGGAGAGTTCTCACTATCACTTTACTGATCATGTCATCACCCGGCCGTTTAGTGATACGTAGCCTGCGTTGCTGCTGGTTGAGGCGGGTGCGTAGGGAGGGGGGGGGGGGGGGAAGGTGGGGGTTCCAAAAAACAGAGCCACAAAGGGGGGGGAGGGGAAAAATGGGGAATGGGGGAAAGGGGGGAGAA
>Ga0126336_10002831_pt1 | contig 10073 bp, 7 predicted proteins | sample SidCmetagenome_FD_92530 | JGI IMG/M metagenome (GOLD analysis project Ga0126336, IMG submission 92530) | Coral microbial communities from El Islote,Puerto Morelos, Mexico - Siderastrea C C metagenome | ecosystem: Host-associated > Invertebrates > Cnidaria > Coral | place: El Islote,Puerto...
TATGCCCGAAACGTTTGTGCCTTTACAAACTATGACACCTTAACGTGTTTAACTCGCGTATTAACTTTTTCTTATTTTATTAGTTTATTTTACTCATGTTTCAGATATTTTTACGTTTTTATCAATGTTATTGGTGACATTTTTAAAATTATTGTAAAGCGCTATTGGATAGCACTAGAAATAGCGCTCTATAAATTCAGTATTATTATTATTATTATCTTGTTATAATCACCCCTCGCGAGGTGATTATAATACTGAAGCACTAATTGTCAAAATGGCCACCGCGCGATTTTTAATGTTTCTGGAGAAAAGAAAAAAGAAAATGCATTTCCTCTGATAATCAACTGAGCAATTATACTAAAACAATTATTCTCCTCAGGCTCAGTGAATATTGTGGAATAGAAAAATTAAAATTGTTAAATAAAGCACCTTGTGGAATAAAAAAAATTAAAATTGTTAAATAAAGCAGCTTGTTTAGGTCATCTCGGAGTTGAAATGTGTTCAGCATCGCCAACGTGTTTGGAAACCTTTTGAATAATGTTTTCTGTCGAACGTTTTAACGTTTCGTATTCTCAGATGTTTTGCCGGCTTGGGTAAGACCCCTGGCGATTCTGTATCCCTCGCCTGATTTTATCAAGGAGGACAAAACAATCAAACGAAGTCACGTTTTTAGTTTCAACTTTTTAATCAAATCACGGTGTCAATAACATGTAAACTGTTCTGTCGCATCCTTTTACGTTACCAACGCAATCACGCCATTATCGCTTTTTTCTTCTCATTTCGTTGTGAAATCCGAGGGAGAGTTTTAAACTAATTAAATTCCTTTCAGGCTTGTAGGTTTATTGGAGGATAATGCCCTTGGCTAGAGGATTGTCCTCAAAGCTTCATCTCTCGGCGGACTGTTCATACTTTTTACAATCTCACAGGCCCCGTTCAGACTTTGTGCCCTGGAACGGTGCTCGGAAAGGACACAAATGTGAACGTGACTTTTTGCCGGTATCCACAAGATTTGCTGGGTGCCCAAATTTCATTCTTCCCTCAGGCTTTAAGGTGTTTCGATACAGTTTTATTGGGACCATACCTAACTGTTTGAATCGGCTCGTAGACAGTCTTCTCCTTGTCAGATCAACGTGAAATTTGCAATACTCGTTAGTATTGGATTGAACTTTAGCGTGGTTTACATTTTGTGAAAATCGATGTTTCCATGACAACGATGAACAAAAATCCTCGAAAATAGTAAAATTGAAATTTTACGCCATCCAGATTTCACTTTGAAAAGCAAATACCAACATCTTAAACTGTGGTGTATGGCAAACAAAATATACGAAAACAAAAGAATTCTGTGTTTGTTTTGAAGTAATTCGCAAAAACATTTTCAACCTTAGTTTTTGTATAGTAATAGTAAATGCACCGAAAAATAATCAATGCTTTGATGAAATGCCTAGAAAATACTATTAAAATGTGTCTTTTACTTACTATTTTACGCCTAGGAAGTTTTGTTGAAACTGGTGTTCGCGATCTGGAGAACGAATTGTTTTTCTAAGATCAGTGCCGTAATAATTTTGTGGTAATTTTTGAATTTGAGCGCTTTTGCAAAAATCTTAAAGAACGGCTCCATAGATTTTTTTAAAACATCAAACACGCGTGCTTGCCGATGTGACCAATTTTAGTATTGAGTCTTATTAACAGTGATTCACTGGAACACTTTTTGATTTAACGTTAAAGACGACGTATGAACCGACGGAAAAGCTTGCGTTACAAATTCACAGTTGGCAAGTAAATTCTTTTGTTCTCGTATGTTTTGTTGCCATACACCACAGTTTAAGATGTTTGTATTTGCTTTTCAAAGTGAAATCTGAATGGCGCAAAATTTCAATTTTACTATCTTCGAGGATTTTTGTTTATCGTTGTCATGGAAATATCGATTTTCACAAAATGTAAACCACGCTAAAGTTCAATCCAAAACTAACAAGTATTGCAAATTTCACGTTGATCCGACATGAAGACTGTCTACGAGCCGATTTTAAAAGTTAGGTATGGTCCCACAGAAACTGTAACGAAACACCTTCAATTAACGTAGCGAAATGGACAGCACAATATATAGCTTCCATTCTGGATACCCAAGAAAACGTCCAGGTACAAAAAGATCCGGATCTCAACTATGAACGGGGCCAGTTAGCCGCAAACATTATCCTCTGATATACTAGCCGATTAGAGTTTTTACTAAGTCCAGGAAAGGCATAAAACAATTTTCTTCTCTATTTATCAGGATCCCAAGCGCCATCTTGAAGAAAGCGTGGAGGTGTTGATGACGTCAGACATTGTGCAGTGTCTTGCCGCCATGCTCAACTCTGTGGTCTTCTGAGCTAGCTTACTTGAACTGAACTCGTTTATATTGTATAGAAAATAAACTGAGAATTTCTCCTGAATAGCTGAGATTGGTTTAATAGGCCGCCCTCCTGGGGGAAGGTGAAGATCCCTCCCGTTTGGGTACTCTGGTCACGTGTCCTAATAATGTAAAATCTGTTGAAGACGCAACTTCTTCCAGTTATAAAACCGCTTCGTTTGTCCCCATTCCAGCCCCCCGCCACCCTCACCCCTCATTGCAACAGTTACCAATTTTATCAACGAGCCGGATAAAAGAAACAACCAACCAAAAAAAAAAAAAAATGTCGTGTTAGTGTTGAAATTCAAATGTTTAATCCCATAAGTCATTAATAATTCACATTCTTAGGATTCTGGTAGCTGTTAGTCGAAAGACTCCAACATAAAGGCAATATTACAACAGACCGATTCTCCCACTTTTCTCTTTGCAAGATAGTCACTTGAAAAATGCGCAGTGCTGCACGACTCCATCATATAAAGGCACTATTACAACGGACTTATTCTCCCAAATTTCCTCCTGTAAGATACTCACTTGAAGAACCTGCAGTGTTGCATGTGTTTCGGTAATCTTATACATGTATTATGCACAGTTTTCAAATGCTCAAATGATATATTTTTCACCTGGTAGCAAGAAACCGCTGTTTAGTTAAACTTACCGTGAACTTACCTGTTGAACATCAAGGGACTTGCGGTATACGCATTCGTATTGTACAAATTCCATATAAATGTTTAAATGCGCTTGACAGTTTGAATGTGCCAATAGCAGCCCCTATTAGCCTACACACGATCTCACCTTTCTCACCCAACACAAGAATAAGTGGGAACAAACCAGATCACTATAACTGTGAGTTTTTAAACGCCCCCTATTAAAGCACGAGAAAGTGTAGAAGAACAGGCCGACGTTTTAACATCACCGACCATTAACGCGATTATGTTAACAGGGACAAGTCATACATGCATACATACACACACACACACACACACACACACACACACACACACACACACACACACACACACATACATACATAAACTTTATTGAAGTGTCAAGGTATTTAGCTATGGATAGCTAATTGGGGACACTAGCAAATACAAATCGTCGAGCAAGGTCATAATGATCTTGCCAGTTATTATAACACCCTGGCGGGAGACCTCGGGATTCGCATTCATGACCTCCCGCTGATGCAGTCTGGGGACCAACCAAGAAAGAGTAACTGAGCAAACGAGGCAGTAGTATTCTTTATTCCTGTTACCCACAAACCCACCCTTCAACAAAGTTTAAAAAACAGCGAACGCAACGACAGTAAAGTGAGTAAACACCAAAGCTCTGATCCTTACTGCAGCAAACAATTGTCGAGACCACGATCGACCACGATTGCACCGTATTGCGTAAAGGTTTCGTAAAGGGTTCATCCCCTCGTGTGGATTACATCATATATTTCCCGGATAGATTTCCAGCTTCACCTCGTTCAAACGCGCCCAACACCAAAGCACAAGGAAATATTCAAAACGTGGTTTGCGGCTTATTAACGTTCGACGATACGAAGCGAGTAAACGTCTCGTATAACATTAAGAAGTTCCAACATGAGCTGATCCCCACAACCTTCCAACTTAAGAGAAGATTCAACACCTTTCCTAACCTTTTTCAGATATCTAGAACTTAACAACTTGTCCGTTTTATAAGGTAGCTAAAAATGGTAACGGCAAAACAACCTTGCCTAGAAATACGAGTAGTCATTTACAATAACCCTCACTGGCTTCACAATAACTCGCTCTAGTGAAAGAAACAATTTACAGAGTAGAAATTTTCTCTCAGTACCGTTTTACAAGAGGTAAAGCTCAATCTCTTTAATCTCAGAGGGGGGGGGGGGAATCACTGAACACAAACCAATGGACACTTAGGGATCTCCTTTGAAATACAATTTCACCCAACACAGAGAAACAACCACACAGTACAACAAAACAAAAAACAAAACTTCACCACACTATTGTCACTCGTACTTGATCACTTGCAACAAAGACAATTGGTGCAGTCTATGCTAGACTTGGTCATATCCAAACACAGGACCAAAAAATCCTCCAGAATGGTTGCATGTACGACCATTGAGAGACGTCAACTCTCATGTTATATTCTCTCTTAGTACTCAGACATGTACAACCTTGTATACGGAGAAATAACCCCCATTCAGTTCAGACCGATAATTCAGCGTTCTCTCTTGCCTAACACATTTGCCTTTCGAAGCCACACGAGATTGTATTTTTGTAAAGCTCTCAAATGATTCTTCGTAATGAAGAGTCGGTAGATCCAAACTTATTTCCTGAAAGTTCCTTCACAGGGTTCAGGTGAAAAGCACGGGAAATAACAGTAATAAAGGAAGGTTACTTACCAATAAAGAAGTCAAAGTCTACAGCTTTGCTTTTACCCCTCGGTGTTTAGCATTCGCATTTTAATCACACATGACATCCATGACATGATCCCATAGCACCGTCATCACACACTACACCCACATCATGACTGCACTGCACTGTTACCATACCACCCAAACTACAACCTTATAGACCCCATGTCTCGACATGAGAACACCCATTTGGCAGCCTCCCTGCACCCATGAAATTAACTCAAAACAAAAAACTCGAAACATATCATAACTGCAACACGCCCTTATCTTGACCGCAGTGAACTCATTCCATGATCCTTAAAACTGATATCGTGACCGCACTTGACCCGTTACATGATATCATGAAACAGTTGTCGCTGATACCACGACCGTACGGACCCATACCCTGACCGTCTTGTCTCACAATATGGCCTAGTGGTAGCCATATTAGGTTCTCATAAATCAATTTAATGACCTCATGAAACCAGAATATAAATTAGATGATGACCCTTGATAGCCACATCACCAACGCACTGCACCATATCATGCCTAAACTTATATCAAGACCACGTGGCACCTAAATTGTCATTACATAATATTCACGTCATGACAGTTGATGCTTACCCAGATCATGACCACAGTACATCCATATCACATCCATCACGATTGCACTACACCCTTACGTTATCAGGAAACAAATGTGTACACATATCTCGACCAAAGACCCATGGACCAAAATCATGACCCCACTGCATCCACATCATGACTGCATGCGCCCATATCATGACCATCAATACCCATATCATGACCATCAATACCCATATCATGACTGCATGCGCCCCTATCATGACCACTAATACCCATATCATGACTGCATGCGCCCATATCATGACCACTGATACCTATATCATGACTGCATGCGCCCATATCATGACCACCAATACCCATATCATGACTGCATGCGCCCATATCATGCCCATATCATGACCACCAATACCCATATCATGACTGCATGCGCCCATATCATGACCATCAATACCCATATCATGACTGTATGCGCCCATATCATGACCACCAATACCCATATCATGACTGCATGTGCCCATGTCACGACCTCCCTAACAACGACCCGACGGGGTCCCATACCACGACCACAACGCATCCATAGACAGACTGCACGGCACTCATATATCACGGTCATCGATATTTTTATCATGACCACACTAAATCAATTACATGATATCGCAAAACAAATATTATCCTTATCACGAACCAACGGGAATCATGTCATGACTGCACTGCAATATCATGGCATTCATACCTATTTCGAGACTACACTGAATCCTTGACATAATGTTACAAAACAAATGACACGCTCATCAAGACCCTAGGGGGCGCATATCATCATCGCACTGCAACCATAACATGACTACACTGCACTCGTATCATGACTCTGTGGCAGCCATATCATGGCGAGACAACATCAATTTCATTATCTCAAGAAACCTAGTTGCGTATCGTGACCGTTGGTAACCATACTGCAGCCATTAAATGTTATCACAGAACAAATATCACCCTTATCACCACCCAAAAGGACCTACACCACAACCCTGCTGGACCCATGTCATGACCGCAATGCATCCATAACATGACTGCACTGCACTCATATCAAACAATGTGGCAAAAATCATGACAGCACAGCATACATTTCATAATAGCACAAATAAACAGCCATATTATCACCCTCGGCACCCGTATCATGCCTCCAAAGTATGCATATCACGACCACACTGCACCATATCAGGACCTTTTGGCACTGTATATAATGACAGTGCTGCGCCACATCATTTGAACTTATTTTTTTAAAGAGATGCATCAAGGGTGAAAGCAACAGAGTGAACTCGTCTATCAACCTATCCACATCCCTCTCACAAATATATCACCCCAAGAAAACAACAAGAACAACAACAAACCTTTCAAATCAATCTCATTTTTCCCGGCGGTAGATTCATTTCTATTCAACACTACAATACACGTTTTAACTTACAACTCGCCAACAACAAGGCTTCCATCTCATGAACAAAGATATAACTGTGTCAGCTATGTACAGCGTTGAGATCTCAACAAAACAAATACCAAGTTTTGGTTCTCCAGAGTACAGTAAAATGGATCTAAGATTCATAAAAGATGCTCGTTAAAACGCCAAAAACAACACGTCGCAAGTGCACGCCGAGTGCACGCAAGTGCAGACCGAAAAGAGTTTTGGAATAGAAGTGAATGTTGGTAGTGTACATACAAGTTAATTCAAAAGTTAAAACCAGCATATACACGAAGGGAAGACGAGCTCAAAACTAACAAACGCCCAACTGAAAAAAGACAAAGCCTAAATTGACCTCTAAGGTACAAATTTCCAAATGTCAACGACTCAGAAGATAACAAGTAATGATAACATGCTCTGGATAAAAATGCAGCAGGGAGAGCTCAAAACCTTCCTACTTAAAAGAATATTTGAAGATTGGCTTGCAGAACTAATTCACCGTTCAGTGAACATCTCTATGAACCGCAGCTAAGTAACAACTACACAATCCAGATGAGAAGCAGCAGTCTAACAGTGAGAAACACGACTCCCGCGAAGCCAAGGAAAGCTACAGTCTGTCATAAAGCCTTCAAGCATTCAAGCCTTCAAGCCCTTCTTCTATCAGCCCAACCGATCCATCCTCACATCGATCTCACGGCCATCCACCAACGCTCCATTAAACATACCTAGTCAGTTGTTAAGGACTAGTATATCCAAGTATAGTGGACCAAGAAAAAGGAGCAAATGTAGAGCCTGGTGTACCATGTCTACCAGAGCATCACCCAGTTGCTTCAGCACGAAATGACCGCCGGCACAGACCTTATTCAAAGATGGACTACCATGTGTTTTATTGTTTGGTTCAGTTTACCAATATATCGATTAAATCATGCGAAACAGCATCACAAAATATGCTAATGTCTTAATAAGTCTGAATGGGAAAAGTGATTCTTGCCTCTCTAACGATTTTTGATGAAAATTAGTTTCTTGGCTTAATTTTAAAAATCAGTAATTTCATGTCAGAATATGGTATCCTGGAGTGCTTTAAGTAATAAGACTGAACGGACATAGGACATAAAACTATAAGAGATGTGTTTGGGGAAGGTGACTCTTGCCTCTCAAACTGTTTTTGCAAGTTTAGTTAGCAAACTGTTTTAACCATGTACATGTACCAACTCGGACGCGCTAACGCAAGTTTGTAAACTTTAGCTTTTGTGTACAGGGGCCTTTAGGTGTAGGCTAGCAAAATGATACGGTCTCCGGTGGGAAATAATTTTTTTTTTTACTATTTCTGAGACATTCGTTGGAACCTTTCCGTGCTCTTCTCCTCAGTGATGGTAACAATGACTTGCAACAACCACAAACGTTTCAGTGAACATTGAGGGAGAGGGAAAGCCTCAGGTACAGATAGGTAAATTGTGTCACTGAGAGAAGAGTTCCAAAGCAACATGATGAAAATTGTAGCTAGATCGTTCTTACTACAGACACCAGGAGTGAGATCTAAAACTAATGAGCTATCTGGTTTGTTCTATCGATTGGATTAACTTTATTAAAAGGATACTGATAGCATGAGCGGCATCCTCAGGAGTTTCAAACATTACTGTCCCACATCCTTTGGATCTCCCACTGGATTCTGTCATGATGTCTGCTCGGACTACCCTTCCTGTGGAGAAAAAAAGCCATGAAAAGAAAAGCACCAGTGGCAGTTTATACTGGAGAAGCATCATCCTTCTGGGAAGAACTTTGCCTAGGCGACCGTTTCTGCGAACACCTACGAGACGTTGAAAGAAATGACAAGGACGCATCCAAACCAGTCGCCCGACATTTCAATCTCCCTAATCATTCTAGCCAACACACGACGATCTGCGGCCTTTTCCTACACCAGGGTAACACGGAAAGCCGTAAAAAGCTAGAACAAAAATTTATTTTTCAAATCGACACACTTAATCCCCACGTAATCAACGAAAGCTTTTCATTCAACTAATTTATTCTTGTTTTTCACGTTGCCATGTTACAACGAATAGCGTAGCTCGACCACTCCCCATATAAAAGAAGTGCAACCCACAATTCCTTGATTCGCTCTGACGAAGGGCTAACGCTCGAAACGTCAGCTTTCAATCTCGGTGGCCACTCTACCTTATCAACTCAGTTGATAAATCCAAAATTATGTGTTTCACGTCCCCACCGACGAAGCACCACAGTCTCTTTAGAAACTAACCCCCTTGTTTGCCAAACAATGTTTAGTTCGTATGGTTATTCGTTTCGTAGTTCGTCTCGTCTAAAGACGGACACAACACGGCTTATCCGTCCATCAGTGTAGTTCGTCTGGGAAGACGAACTGAGGTCAATAGTTCATCTCGACGGACAACTTGTCATGTGCCCGTCTTTATGTGAGACGCTTAACTTGACGAACTAAACATTGTCTGCCCAAGTTCTTCCCAGAAGGATGAGGCGTTTCTAGTGTAAAAAGGGCCAATAACGAATAGCTCAAAGCTCCATTCATTTTCTAAACGTCCCTTGCTACGTTAGTTTCTTCGTTGAAAGCAAATGCCAACTTGAGGTAAGTCTTACAGCTCCTGTTATCTAGAGCACTGGCTATCTCAAATCCTCTAGTGACCCAAACTGAAACTCGATTCCCTTGATTGATGTTACTCGTTTATGTACTATTGGTAACCGGTCGTTTCGTACCCAGTCGATTCGTAACCAGTTTTCGGTTCATTCGTACCCAGTATTCAGTTGATTTGTACCCAGATTACACTCAATTCGTACACACAAAAAACAGACTGAAGAGTGCGTTCGACTGGTAGCATTCTAACAGACAGCCAACGCTTCTAGTTCCCAAGTCGTCACCAAGGAGACGAAAGCCTCTGAGTCCTTTGCTTTCCTCTAAATGAAAGCATGAGTCTTTGGCATGGGGCCTTCGTTAAACGAGCTCAGGTTTACACATTGTTTTGACTGAGAATTGCTGTGAAATGATTTGACCATGGTGAATAAATTTTCTGCTGACAACAAAGGTCCTTGAATATGTGCTGGCAATGTCTTTCCTTCAGTGGGACAGCAAGCACCCAAGCCAGCTAAATCACTTGGTTATACAGCACAAAAGCCCCAAAACATGTCAGGGCTCGAGACTAACGGTAGCCAACTAGTCACAGACTAGTAGAAATCCCGTTTTGGCTAGTAAGTTCTGCGCTTTCACTAGCCATTTTGGCTAGTAGAAATTTCAAAGCACTAAAGCA
>Ga0126336_10002832_pt1 | contig 10072 bp, 2 predicted proteins | sample SidCmetagenome_FD_92530 | JGI IMG/M metagenome (GOLD analysis project Ga0126336, IMG submission 92530) | Coral microbial communities from El Islote,Puerto Morelos, Mexico - Siderastrea C C metagenome | ecosystem: Host-associated > Invertebrates > Cnidaria > Coral | place: El Islote,Puerto...
GGGAGGGACCAAAACGGAGAATTTAAAAAAGTTGTAGTACTGAAATCTCGAATTCCTTTATATTGTTTGTCGTCAGTGAAGTTATGTTTTTGCTTGCTTAAAGCACCCTGGCATGCTGTATTAGGACGATGGAAAGGGCAATAAGGCAAGAGATCGGAAAACATATCCAGAATGATTCACTTGCTTGTATACTGGTTTATAACCTTTTCCTTTAGTGTTTTACCGCCGAGTGTTGTAAACGTACAAACAAGAAGTGTGTTACTAAATGTTGAAGAAATTTAATGGGTCTTCATTCGGTTACTGAATATCATACAGAAAACGTTCATTTAAGCTGTAGTTTTTAACTTGATGTTTTGTTTTTGTTTTGTTTTTTTTTTTAATTTCATTTGGCTGGAATATTTTTCGTCATGATTAATGACCAAGAATATTGAACTGCACCATACGAAGCACCTGACTCTAGAGAAATCTTTCTTTCCTTTTCTATTTCATGAACAGTTTCAAGACCTTTAGGAATTACATTTCAATAAGCTAACGTGCATGCACCATCGTTCAAGCTGCAGAAAATGCTGGGGAGCGGATCTACCTATCTGTAAGGATACTGTGATTAAAAAAATAATAGCGGGGCATGCGGGCAAAGCCCGCCAGCGGAGCTCCATTGCTAAGCAAATTTGGTAACCTATCGATCCGAGAAATTTTGGTTGTGACGTAATAGTCACGTGACCGTCCCTCCGTCCGCACAGACTCTGCGGGAGGGGGAGGGGAGTCTCAAGACAACCCGACGGGGGGGGTGGGTAGAGAATGAAAACTTTTCTTGGCGGGAAATCGCGCGGTGCTTTTGGGCAACCGGCTGTTTTCTTGGCGGGAAATCGCAGGACCATCGTCGCTTTTGAAAAAGAGGTTTCTTTAAAGGCTTAAGCTTCTTTAGCAAAACGATTGTACGAAAGTACTGAAGTACTTGACAAACAAAAACATCTAATATCTATAAATGGAAAGAAAAAGTCCAAAAGAATACTGGTAGAATGCGAAAAGTTCAAGTTACAAAAGCTGCCTTCAAAGGACTTCATCGCTTTGTTTTCTTCACGGCGGAGAGCTTGCCCTGTTCTGAGTAAGTGAAGTTTTTAAAGGGACTAAGGTACATGATTTTTGAGTATTACGGTCAAAGAAATTACGTTTTGAAATGGGAATTTTATTTATGTCATTAGAAATGTGTCATTTACTTTTGACTTTAAAAAATTATTAGAAAACGCGCTCAGATTTGTGACAGATGTAGTCTTAAATATTTGCCATGCTCAGCCGATTTTACTCGCGTGGACCGATCCACGATTTTGGAAGTGTAACGCGAATTGCATTTAAGTATAAACTTACGGGTTTTCGAATAAACTTTTTCCAAAAATGATTTCTGTGTCCATTATTTTGTGTTTGTTTTTTCATAACAGTAGGTCTAAGCACAGTCGCAAGACAACTAGGTGCACAAGCATCACTTCAGCGAGATTACGACGAATAATTGCTTTCAATTTTGACTTTCGGATACATCTCTTTGTGCAATTGTCGATTTTCTTGTCCTATAAGTTTTCAACAGTAATAACCTTTTAAGCGAAGCAGTTGTCGGTTTACGGCTATTTTATCCCAAAAGCTTCCGAAAACAGTTTTGTGCGTTCCTCAAAGCGGGTAACTTTATATAGGCTTACTTTAACTTTAACTTTAATGAGTTTTATATAATTCGCATCCGCAAAACTTACATCGGCATAATTCAAAGCGTGTTTGATATTTGTTTGTTTTGAGTCTTGATGGTCTCTGAGTTAGAGAACGAAATATAATAGTTATTTAAAAAACTATAAGCGAAGCAGTTGTCGGTTTAAGCCTAGCCCTATTATATCCAAAAAGGTTCCAAAAACAATTTTGTGCATTTCTAAAAGCGCTCAAATTTCAAACAATTTGCAGCCGCAAATAGAGTTAAGCATGTTGGTGTTTGTTTGTTTTCAATCTCGATGGTCTCAAGTTAGAGAACGAAATATAAGGGCTACTTAAGTAACTATAAGCGAAGCAGTTTTGAGTTTAAAGCTATTTTATCCGGTAAGTAATGAGTGTTCTTCAAAGCGCTCGAATTTTTTTTCGGCTGCTATAGAAGCCTACGCGACATTTCATCGATAGGTTTATTACAAGTGCTTCGAAGCTCCCAAAATCCTTTCTTTCGGATAATCCCAGTAAAATCCCGGTGAAATGCCTGTATAAATTTTTGACCAGACTAATAGTGGCAGTTCATGTTATTTGTTAACATCCGAACGCGATGAAGATAACCCATTTAAATTTTGTTGTTGTAAATGAGCGCCGTTCGAAGTTTATTCAAGCGAACAGCCAATAATCCAAGGAGATTTGATAAGTCTTGACAGTTAACTGACAGGATATGGAAACATCGCAAAAACCAAACAAGACGGCTCGTGAGTGAAATATGTGTTCAGTTTGATGCCCCCAAAAAAATCAAGCTGTGCTTAGCCTCTAGAATGACCTTTCGAGCTTGGTTTTACAGAACAGATCCCCAAAGTATTGGAGGACAATTCGGAACACTTTCGAGCTTTTTGAGAAACACTTTTCGGAAGCGAACGAACCAAAAAATGCCCCGAAATATATTTCAGACCGAAAAGTTTCGGGACTATTTTTGAGAAACGAACACCAATTTATTCCTTGGCGGCTCCGCTTTTAGGCTTGGTTAATTCTATATATTATTTGATTTACAAGCCGGAAGGAGCGTTATAAAGTAGCTACTTCTGTGTAGTTTGATTTGTTAAAAAGGAAAGAGCCAAGGTTGCAACATTTATTTTGATAGGAAGTGTCTTTCAGAAATTGTACAAACAAAGAAAGAGTTCTTGAAATAGTTAGAGTTTGTTTTGGACCAGATAATTAAGAGTAATTGTCAGTAATTTTCAAGAACCCGGTGTCAGATGCAAAGATTCAAATTTTAATTTATTTTATTATACCAGAAAGACCCTATTAGTTCTTTTAGAGAACTAGCTATTAAAATGTAAACTTTATCTAAACGTTATTTAATAACAACAGTGTAGCATACCGTGATCAGTGTTTCAGTAACAAATTTCAGGTGATTTACTATATCACGATAGTATGAAATTACGGAACATAATTATGAAGTCTTTCAATGCTATGGTTCGGAAAATTGGAAAATTAGCTTCTTTGCCTTCAAAACTCTCTGAAAAACTACAACTTTCCAAAGAGGAACTTATGACTGGTTGTTTAGCTTTCGAGATTTCTTCCCGTGGCTTACAATGTCTGCAGTTGGCAGTGCTGTGTATAATTACTCCAACCCAGTCAATATAAATTGATGAAGGTTTTTTTAAAATTATTTTAGTTTCAGTATTTCCAAATGACCGCCTCTAGATATTGATCTATATTTTCGTTCTGTTTTTACCATATTTAATTCTGCCAAACCCAGTGTGGTCTGCAAGCGTGATTTCCTTTATATAGCAGGCTATTATCCACGCTTACGATGAATGCAAGCGTTTTTTCAGCCAGAGAAAAGTTTGTTGAAGTACAATATAACAAAGCCTTCAAAGTAAAGTAGTGTTACTTAATTTGCTGACTTGTGTTTCAATTACAAGTGATGTTGAATGTGTTAAAAACTGGACTAGGGATATTGGTTTTCCAGCATTTTGGCTGGCTTATCTTTGATAGGGCTGATAGGATATCAGCTCATAGCTCTGCTGCGATCAAATATGGTCAATGAACGCTCAACAACACTGGAAACTGTAAGGTTTACATGACTGCCTTGTATAGTCCCTGTTTTCAACCCATTTTAGTGGAATCTGTTAACACAGGAAACTGTAAGGTCTACATGACTCCCTCATATAGTCTTCCCGGTTTTCATTCCATTTTTGCAGGAATCCGTTAATAGGGGAAACTGTTAGGTCTACATGACCGCCTCTTATACTCTTCCGTTTTCATTGAATTTTAACCAATAACTAGTGTTCACTCTCAACAGTCCTACCGAAATCACAGGGTAGATTAAAGCTGCGCAACTGAAAGCATAAAAAGGAAAAAATTGCTACGCAGGAAACTGTTAGGTATGCATGACAACCTCATATAGTCTTCCTGTTTTGAACCCATTTCAGTAGAACCTGTGGACAGAAGAAACTGTTAGCTCTACATGGCCGCCTCTTATAATCTTCCCTTTTTCATTGAACTTTAACTAATAGCTAGTGTTAACCCGGTCTCAATAGCCCTTGCGAAAGTCACAGGATAGATGCACCGCGCAACTGAGCGCATTTAAACGGAAAACATTGCTACACAGTTTGAAAAGGCTTGTTGCATCGATCTATATATATATATAGTTTATGTTGCTGAAGCGCCAATATAAAGCTGGCAAGTTATAATAAAGTGTTTCATCGTTTGTCTCACGATGTGGTCGCTTGAGCTGTAGATCGCGACGTTTCAACTGCTTATGTTTACTGCTAGTCTTCGTCAGGTGATGAGGTCGACTGGTTACACGTCACCAGCCATATTTATGACGGTGGTCAGATGTGGTGGTGGGTTTCGATCCTTATTGTTTCGATAGGTTGCTTCTTTAGGGGTCCGATTTGAATTTGTTCCCCTTAAGGCGGTCCGCTGATGTACCGCCGCCGCCATACAGTTCACTTACCGTACCTACCACAATAATGAATAATCATTCTTTTCACCACAGCTGACAAGTTGTTGGCTCAGATTATAGTTTTCGCGAACGCACTGTACCAGCACAAGTTGTATGTAAATTGGTAAGCGTAACGATATATTTCCCTAATTGTTATTGTTAATGTTCAAGTACCTGAACAGTATTTTATCCTTGTGTTGGACGGGATGACGTGCATATTATTTTCAAGGCAATATCTTAGCGTTGATCTGCTGAGCAGTTCCTGTAGAACTGCAAATCAAGCAAGACATCGACTAGCGAGCGGAAGAAAAAAGTCTGAGTCTTGGCGTAGCTACTGTCCTTCTGAGGTATTTAAATCAACATGCTGCTGATTTCTTTTTGTTTGTTTGTTCGTTTAAATAAGTTCCGTCCAATTATATACAACTGCAGTTCTGTTTCGTAAACTGAAACTTGTTATTCAATCTAAATGATTGGTAGTCACCCCTGTTTGTGTTAAAGGATAGTTTTATTGGAAGATTTTATCTACTGCAGTGTTTTCTTAAAGTAACTTGTTCTATGACCTATTTAGGAGGGATAAAAACGAAAAATTTAGAAAAGTTGTGGTTAGGACGAAGGAAAGGGAAAAAGGCAAGTTATCGGAAATCATATCCAGAATGGTTCACTTGCAAGTATTCGTTTATAATCGTCTCCAGTTACGTCGCTTAGTTTCGCTTTAGTATTCACCTCCGAGCCGATTGTAAACGTCCAAACAAGAAGTGGAGACGTAATGTGTACTAAATGTTGAAGGAATTTAAAGGGTCTTCATTCGATTGCTGAAGATAATAATGAAAACGTTCACAGTTTAAGTTGTAGTTTCTAACGTGATTTTTTAAAATTTCATTTGGCTGGCATATTTTTCGTCCTAATTAATGACCAAGAGTACTGAACGCCACAATACAAAGCACTCTAGAGAAATTTTTCTCTCCTTTTCTATGTCATGTGCAGTTTCAATACATTTTGGAAAGACATTTTAATAAGCTAACGTGCATGCACGAACGTTCAACCTGCAGAAAATGCCACTGAAGAAGCGAATCTATATCTGTCTGCAATTGCAAGGATACTTTGATGAAAAAAAAATAATGATTTTTTTTTTGACAGTGACAGTGATTTACAAGCCACAAGAAGGAATGTTGTAAAATAGCTAATTCTGTGTAATTTGGTTTGTGGAAAAGGAAATAGTCGAGGTTGCAACATTCTTTTGATAGGAAGTATCCTCCAGGAATTGCACCAAAGAAAAAGTGTTCTTGAAATGGCTAGATTTTGTTTTGGAACAGATAATTAAGAGCAATATTTAGTTATTTTCAAGAACTCGGTGTGAGATACGAAAATTCAAATTTTCTTTTGTTATACCACAAAGACGTATATTATTCCACTTAGCGTACCATAAAAATATAATATTAATGTAAACGTAGTTATAACGACAGTTTAGCATAGTTCATGATCAGTGTTTAACAAATTTAAGGTGATTTAGTCGAAGTGTATCATATCACGATAGTAGGTAATAACGAAACATAATTGTAACGTCGTTCAATGCTATGGTTTGTGAAATTGGAAAATTATCTTCTTTGCAATCAAAACTCTCGGAAAAATTAACAAGTTTCCAAAGAGGAACTTATGAAAAGTTGTTCGATTCAGCTTTCGAGATTTCTTCCTTTAAAATGTCTGCAAATGGGAGTGCGGTGACAGTCAATACAAATTGATCAGGATTTGTTTGTTTGTTTTTTTTTCTTTTGTTCAATTAATTATTTTAGTTTCAGTATTTACAAAAATTCCCTCTAGATGTTGATCTATATTTTCCTTGTTTTCACCATGTCCAATTCTGCCAACCCCGGCATGGTCTGCAAGCAAGACTTCATTCCTAAAGCAGGCTATTATCCATACTTGCAATGAATGTAAGCGTTTTTGCAGCCAGAGAAAAGTTTGTTGAAGCACAATATAATATAAGGCCTTCAAAGTAAAGTAGTGTTCTTCAATTTACTGATTTGAGTTTCAGTCAAAAGTGATGTTGAATGTGATGGTTTTATTTTTAATTGTGAATAGCTATACACTGAGCAACTGAGCGCATTACGCAGTTTGAAAGGGCTTGTTGCATCGATCTATAGTTTGTGTTGCTGAACCGCCAAAATAAAGCTGGCAAGTTATAATAAAGTGTTTCATCGGTTGTCTCACGATGTGGTCGCTTGAGCTGTAGATCGCGGCATTGCAACTGCTTATGTTTACTGCTAGTCTTCGTCAGGTGATGAGGTCGACTGGTTACGCGTCACCCTATTTATCACAGTGGTCAGATGTGATCGGTGGGTTTCGATCCTCATTGTTCCGATGAGTTGTTTCTTCAGAGGTCCAATTTAAAGTTGTTCCCTTAAGGCGGTTCGCTGGCGTACTGCGGCCGCCGTACAGTTCACTTACTGTACCTACCACAATGACTTTTCTCTGGCTGCAAGTTCCTGAACAGTATTTTAATCTTTCTGTTGGTCAGGATGAAGTGCACATTATTTTCAAGGCAATATCGTGGCGTTGATCTGCAGTTCTTGTAGAACTAGAAATCAACCGACATCGACCAGCGAGCGGAAGAAAAAGTCAGAGTTCTTGCTATAGTTATTGACTTCTGAGGTATTTAAATCAACAAGGTGATGATTTTTATTTGTTTGTTTACAAATAAGTTCCGTCCGCAATTTTGCAATTCTGTCTGTAAACTGAAAGTTAACTTGTTACTCAATCTAAATGATTGGTAGGCTCGTTTGTGTTAACCCTATTCTGCCTGGGGGGTGGGGGGCACATTGTGCCCGCGCTGACTTTAACGAATTATAACTTTTAAACAGCTGGACGAATAATCACCAAATCTCGTGACCTTTCCTAACATTTATCAGAGAAAATTTTACTATGTCAATGACGTGTATATAATGATAGACGTTTCCATAGCAACCGCCTACTCAGAAGTGTATTTTGACTATTTTCTGTCTTTTTCAGTCTTTTTTCATGTTTCCCCCTTCGTTTGTAAGAAGAAGATATTTTTTTTACTTTTGTGTGCTTGTTTTGACTAAGTATGTTTCTTAAAACAAAATCATGTATTTTTTGGTGACGCCATTGTCAACTGGATGAATGCAGGTTTGAGATTTAAGATGGCAGCCTCAAATTCAAAATGGCGGGTTTGTGACGTTATTGTGACGTCACAACACGTCATAATTGACACGCCATAAGCCCAATCTGTTAAGCTAGTGACGTGCTTAACAAACGTGCCAAGTTTCATCGCAAGAGCTTTAATACTTTTTGAGATCTACAGTGGGGGTCACTTTGTGCCCCCCCCCCCGGCTCAGAAACTCAAAAAAAGCCCAGGCAGAATAGGGTTAAGATGGATTTGATTTAAAAATTTTATTCACTGCAGTGCGTCATAAGACACGTACAAGTAACTTTCATGTGGCCTGAGGTGTTCCCTATACCAGTCAGGAAACGAAACGCATAAAAGTTGTAGTGCTGAAATTTCGAATTCCCTTGTTTTGTTTGTTATTGTTGTTTTTGTTGCTTTTCTTGAATGAATGCAAGCGTTTTCTCAGTAGAGGGTAAGGGTTCATGGACCTTATTTAGCTGGCATAGTTTTCGTGAAATTAATGAGCAAGAATATTGAATGGCACCGTACGTGATTTCTTTCTGTGGTTTGCAATGTCTACGATTGGCAGTGCAGTGTATAACTACTCCGATCTGATTCAGTAAATCTATCTTAATTTTTTTTTTTTGCTTATTTCAGTACATTTATTTAAGAAGCAACCGTTTATAGAACTGGTCTCCATTTTGCTCTGTTTTTATCATCCTTAATTAAGTGCCAAGCTCGGCAAGGTACGTCAGCAAGGTTTCGCTTGCATAGCAAGCTGTCATCCTTTCTTGTTATGAATACCGCTACATGCATAATTGCAGCTAGGGTTTGGTCTGCTGAGCCGTAAAATAATCAGAATTCGAACTTCAAAGTTTTCAAGTAGTTTTCTTCCGTTTACTGGCTTGTGTTTCAGTCACAAGTGGTGTAGAATGACTTCACTGTATCTTGTACTTCAGAGAGGACGTTTTCAACTCAACATGTTTTCCTCTGATCTTATATATATTTAAATTCTTTACCTGAATATTGATTGAAGTGGCCAAGCTATAGGAAGGCGTTACATTATTCTCCGAACTTTTCGGCGAGATGAGTCGGGGAACTGAACTTGCTTTCATCGAAACATCAGTGGGTATTATTTGGTATGGTGGAAATCACTGAACATACAAATTCAAAAAGCTTGACTGTCATTTTTAATAGCTGTCATAGCCAGTTTTAACCCTCAAAAGCCCTTGAGAAAGTACCAGGGTAGATAAACTGTAGAACTGAGGGCACAATTCAACGGAAAACAGTGCTGTGCAGTTCGTAAGGGCTAATCGCTGAAACAACAATCTGAAGTTGGCAAGCGTTTGGCTTAGGTTTAAGCACAGCCTTACCATCCTCTGTTTGACCTGAATATTAATCGCCGCTTCGGTTGTGTACAAAGGATTTTGTGAATACGATAATTAAGGCTTTTTGACAGACAGACAGCCTTTATTTCAGCACGATTAAAATTACAGTTCTGCAGCTTGTGGGGTCGTGCAAAATAATAAAAACTAAAATTAAACTTTATAACAAATATATATACATATATAAATCCTCGCAGCCTTGATCCTATTTTAAAAGTTCCCTATATATAATTAAATTCCGTACATCTAAAATTGGCCGTTGTTACTGAAAGTCTCCTTAAGAGTTAACTCCCTGAAAATTTCGATCTAGCGGATTTTCTTTGCCAGGTCCAAGTCCTTGTCCTGGGCAATAACAGCATTCCACAGTATTGGGCCTCTATGAGCGATGGCGTTTTTACCACAATTAGTGTTAAAGCGTGGTACTGTTAGCGTGTCATGTGCTCGCAAAGAATGCCCTGGGGCAAGCTTTGTTTGTTTGTTTGTAATATCCGATAGTGTCGGATATTACCTGTGGGAGTCTGTTGTAAAATGCCTCATGCATTAGCTTTAAGGTGGCTCGATCGGGTTTTTGAGTGACGATACCTCTTAACTTTGAGCAACTAGCGTACCTCAGTGAACAACCCAATAGAAAATCGATCGTTACTGCTAACCTAGAGAAAGATGAAAGTTTTAAATGAGGTAAGTTTAATCGAAATTGGAGTTACCATAGCAACGTAATGACGTCATCCCCCATTTTACATGAGAGCCAATTACTTGTCACCAAGCATGACAGGACGCATCGGGGTCGTACCGTAAGTACCTCTCATATTTTCTTAGACAAATTGTCTAAGATTCCTAACATACCTAAGCCAATACCCACGGAGCTTCTTTTGCTTTGAGACCAGCAAGGTGTCATAATCTGTTTTAATGTCATGGGCGATGTCATTA
>Ga0126336_10002833_pt1 | contig 10072 bp, 6 predicted proteins | sample SidCmetagenome_FD_92530 | JGI IMG/M metagenome (GOLD analysis project Ga0126336, IMG submission 92530) | Coral microbial communities from El Islote,Puerto Morelos, Mexico - Siderastrea C C metagenome | ecosystem: Host-associated > Invertebrates > Cnidaria > Coral | place: El Islote,Puerto...
AAAATAATTGGAATCCCTGTTAACAAAAACAAAAAAACGCTAAATTTTTATCCTGCAAAAATGAGCAACCTTAAATGGCGACTAAGTAGTAAATTTCACAAAAAAGACAAACAAACTAGTAATTGTGTATAACAGAGTTTCATTTTACAAGATTGCCTTTATTGGCTCTACTATGCAATTTAGATTACTCATTTGATTTCTTCCTCCTGACCACTGTTGTATTAGAAATCAATTATAACATGTACCTCGTTGAAGCATCCTTCCTTTCAACAAACTCGAGATAGCCAGGCTTTGGATTTAGAATTCTAGAACAAAGAACAATTTTACGCCCATGAGTCTACCACAAAGGACAATCCATGAAGTGAGATGTAAATAAAAGCCATTTGACTTCACTGAGCTTGGTACATCGCTGAACACTATTTCCAAATGATTCTGTGATCTGTAATTTGCAGGAGCTTAGCTCTTTTGAAAACGACAAACTGGTGTAAGAGTAATGGCAAAGTTTGTTTTATACCTCTAAATAACATTTTAAAAATTAATAGTACGTGTTGGTATACTGACTTGGAAGTCTTATTTCACCTTTTTATTCTTAATATAATAAATGTGAAAATTGTCAGATATCATAACTTACTATAAGGCTCTCATCCTCACAAATTAAAGCAAACTGTAAATCCCTCGCTAATATATTACAGATCTAAGCACTAACGTTTTGCTAAAAATAATGCTTTGCTAAGATCTGATTGAATCTTAGACAGTAACCAGAGTGATTTGAATTTACCAAGTTTTTAAACTTACTTTTCCATGGTTTTGATCCTCTCACTCAGGGGAACATTGGCAAGTTTTTTCTCATTAACAACTAGTACATCAAATGCAATGAAACAAGGATGGTAGCCTGACGATTAACAACAAGAAGAATAATAAAAATAGTAAATTAAAGACGCACCTTAGATCAGAAACACTTGCTTATAGAATGATCTCACATTTACTAAGAAAATGCCATGGGGGTCTAAACTTGTTTCTGAAGGGAACGTCATAGAAACTAACTGTTGATTTGTTTGTTTGCACATACATCTGCAAACAAACATGGTTTAAAACTTTCTCAAAAATAGGGCATCTTTAATGGCTGCAATAAACTGATCATCTCCTTCGTACAGATCAATATAACCACGTTCTCTCCAAAATTCCTGCTCGCTTTGCTGGCAAAAAATTCGCCGCGTTGCTAAAACAAAAACTGATCATAAACTGATCATCTTTGTTTCAAATTACATCTTACTTAAAAACCTCAATCAGAAGATGGTAACTCTCGGATTACTTAGTGGAATGTAACGGGGTTGTGCGAGAAGCAATCAGATTTCAATTATCCTAAGGGTAATTACAATACACTAACTAAAGGATATTGAATTTTTTAGCAATGCAATTGGTTCTCTTCTCAAGGCATGTGATGAAATATACCATCAGGTACACTATTCCTTATTTGGACAGCCCGCAATTCCAAAGGAAATAAGAAAAGTATTCTTCATTCTTTCCCTCACTTACTTTCGAGTCTCAGGTTACTGGCATTTTTTTTGTTGTTGAATATATTACGAAACAATTATTTCACCCAGTCTCAACGCACATAAACTCATAGTCACCTCAGTCTGTACTGCCTCCTCGGCTTTGCATTCATACAAGACTATAATTCACGGAATATTGGTTTGATCTGCCACCTGACTGGGCACTGCACAAGTAATATGTCAAGGTCGAAACAGTGTTCACAATTCAAATTGTGGAGTAAAACAACACAAATTAGTTATCATTCAGCTGAAGGTTTGATCAGATCTATTCGGTGAAGTGTCAAAAAAAAGCCAGTTATGGCTTTGTCCTGAAAGTATTTGCCAGGACATTACTTCTTACCATTTTCATAAGTAGTTAAGGATTTGACATCAACATTCATCCCTTTGGATCTGAAAACAAAAAGACAATTTGTTTCTGTTCAGATGTGCCAAAGCACACATGAAATAAAAAGTTCAAAATTTTCAGCCATCAGGATCAAATTAAACTTGTTGAGGAGAACAATGGAACTGAACAATGGACCTCTACTTAGACCAAATGTGCAGAAACAACTGCATGCACGCAAAATGTGCTTGTCCTAACTTATGTCAAAGTGAAGTTAGTAATTTTTCATGTTAAGCTGCTTGAACCCCAACTTGAACTCAACAACTTTGCAAGAGGTCGTCCTTCATACACACTGTACAATGTTGCTTAGAGCTCAAAGTATTTTATATTTTAATGTGTGTTAAAGGTGTGAAAAAGTGAAAGTCACATAATAAACTTACAGCCAGACATCTGTTGCAGGATCAAGTACAATCATTTCTCCATCCAACAAACAGGAATGCACTGAACTGCAAAAGAGTGAAGCGAACCATTAGACAGAAAGATAGCACAATATAAAAATTTCACAGAAACTCAATTACAAAAATTAATAGGGGGGAGTTTCTAAAGAAACTGTGGTGCTATGTCGGTGGGGAACTGAAACAAAAAACTTGCATTTTATCAACTGAGTTGATTAGGTAAATTGGCCACTGTAAGGAAATTGAAAGCTGACTGATTTAGAGTGTTTCCCCTTCATCAGAGTGAATCCAATTTGCTCTGATGAAGGGCTAACACCGGCAACAACAAATTTTAAATTTCCTTACAGTGGTCAATTTACCTTATCAACTCAGTTGTTAAATCCAAATTTTTGAATTACAAAAATTAATTTGACTAACTCAGAAATGTTAAAAAGAGAAGCGTCACTAATGTTCCCTTTCACCTATGTACACTTCACTTTTATTGACATAGAGCCGAAGAGTTGTAGACTCATAATGTTTTGCAGCCATTGTGTCATTCAGTTGCAAATGATCATTGACATTTTTTTAATCGAAGAGCTCTGTGAGTGCAGCTAATGCCATTTGTTAAATGAACTTCACACTTCTGTCGAAAAATAGTCAACACAAAATGTCAAACAAAAGCATAGAGGTGCAAAAGGAGGAAACGCAAAAGATTTAGGTAAAAAAAAGTGAAGGAAAGGTTTCAAATTGATAGAGGACATGGAACTCACATTTTGAATTGGCACAATTAAGGCAGGGGATTTTGTTGCTGTAGAGCAAGGCGGAAGATTGAGATGTAGAGTGGTTACAATGGCAAGAGCACAATGCAGGATACAAACACAGGGAATGCCTTGAGACGGTTGTCTTAACAGGCCAATCTTTGTTAAGGTATCAGCCACGGGAAAAAAAAGTCATTTTTTCATAAATGCGATTTTTACATGCTCGCTGAGATAAATCTCTTCGAGAGCTTTCTTTCAAACAAAAATTTAGAAGAGAATAATGGCTCAGTGGAGATTTATTAGGAGTAAAAGATTTTTCCTTGTTAATTATGGTAATTGATCGCTGGCAAGTTCTATCACACTTGATTAACTTAATCACGTGAAATCAAAGGCGCTTCATACGAAATGGTTTTTAGAAGTTTCGTTTTTACGAAGTAAAGAGAGTTTTCTTTCACCTAAATGCATCATTAAGAAAACAGTTGTGTGTGTTTTCGTCTTCCAAACCAAGAATGAAGGAAAAGAAAGCCCTTGACAAGGAATGGGCAGTGAATTGGCGGAGAGTAATCAAGGTTCATTTTATCGGCAGGAGAAGTGGTTGCGTCGATGATTTCCCCGGATTTTGCCGCGATTTTCGGCATCTTTATCAACCTGGTCAGCATTTCAAGAAATATTCGTAACACATTTTCATTGCTACCTGAAATACGGATTGAAATAAGGAAAACATTTCGTAAATAAAACGAAAATGACGAATGTTTTCTCACGTCCAAGAGCGGTGAGTTGAAAGCTAATAAATTACTTTCTACCGCTCGCCGCGTAAGATTACTCCTGTTACATGTTACCTGTCAAAGTTCTATTGTTTCAGAAAGCTGCTCACTCTCTGGTATCGATCAAAATAGAACTCACCGGACATCTAGGCGTCTTTATCTCATTACTGGCAAGACGCCGCAGAAAATACATTTTCCCTTTTTACTCGAAAGTCAAATTTTGGCGAGTTGTACGTACGTTTTAAACTACAAGTCGACAGCCGCTCGACCAATTTGGTTGAAATTTGGCCAGACTGTTGCTAGATAGTTTTCTACAAAACTGTGTCTGCGAATTTTAATCCCTCTTTGTGTTTTAAAGCTAGACCTTTTTTCCGCGCGAACTGCTATTTGTCTTCTCTGACTTCATTTGCTAATAAAAGAAGAACAAACGCACTTGTCAAAAATCTGAGACACGGTTTTTTAGCCATAGGTGTCAAGAAGAGAGTACAGTGTTAATCGCTTTGTTTTCTTTGTTTCTGGAGGGAGTGGAACCTAATCTATTAAGACATGTATGCGTGGAAAAACCTTCCTGTTTTTCAAACACGTTAAACTTCTGCCTCTTTTTGAATATAAAGTCATTTTCTGGAATTATTAAGCTGCCAAAAAATGTATAGTTTATAGGGTTTTTCATAAAACCAACAAAACCTAGAGCGATCCGCGCGCAAACGGTCCCGAAGGGTGGCTGATACTTTAATGTGGGCTTCACAGCGGTCAAACTCACTTCTGGTTTTTCAGAGCCTTGAAGTTTGAATCAGTTCAGAATTTTACGAGCGCGAAGTTCGTATGAAAACGATACATAAAATGTCCCGATAAACCAAATTTTGCGCCGATAAAACTTGTGGATGCCAGTTACTTCATTTCCAACACATACTCAACGTAAAAAGCTTAAGTTTGCAGAAACGGCATTAAGTTTTGCGGTTAAAGTGAAACTTTCGACATTTGCCTACATTTTCCTTTGTAACATTATGGCGGGAACTGCCCGCGTGTCTTCCTTTGACCGCTGTGTGAATGTGGGCACTGTTTCATTTATGCATTATGATTAACTATCAAAATTTAACCAACCTTGGCAAACCCCCAAAAAAATATGCAAATAAAAAAAAAGAGACTTTCACACTGTTCAAGAGAGTCTGAGTTAAAAAATAAGGATGCCAATTTACTTAATGTTTTATTTACCACTGCAGATAGCTTGATGTGTATAAAGTACCTTGAGAAACAGCCAGCAATGTGAGGTGTGAGAACTCCAGTTGACGATTGAGAGCCAAATACATGAGTGTAGTCATTAGCGCTACAAAAGAAATTATGATTGCAAAGGTAAGAAAAAGTATACTGATGGCAGGGAGGGTTGTTTCAAAAACATGGTCTGTTTTAACAAAATATTGGATTATAATGCGCAGGCATGACAAGATAGGCCCTATTGTTGTTACGTCATATATTGCCGGCAAACAGCTTGGAAAGCTTCCGGGACATGAAAGACAGCCCAGGAATACTAATTAAATATTTAGAAGAAATTGTCCACTCTTTCCATCTAACCTCTTGAGCAGTAGAGTAAAGAGAAAAAATAGAAACCCCAAGCTAAATGTAAGACAGAGCACAAATTAATGTACTTTTGATTCGATATTGATACCTTCTAGAAAAATACATGAAGTCATCTCCCTGTTTGTGGAGTTGCATTCTCTCTCCATCTACTTTTGTCTCAATGAAAAAGGGTTGGTTGCTCATCAGCTTTTCAACCTGCAAATGGGCAGGGAAGAATTACAATTAATAATTAACTAGAATTAAGCATAAAGTTGAGTTATATTTGTTTATGAAGGCTAAATTGTCACGCTATCCTGTGTCACTGTGGCATTCAGTTTACTAAATGAAATGTTAAATGTGTACACTGTTTATAAAGGAGGCGCAAAAAGACTCTCAGTCATGTGTGAGTGTTAGTTGCACTTAACACACACAGAATGCATATGCCAGCTAAGCTCTTCATTTTACTAACAATACCAATCCAACATGGCTACACTTGTGCTCTGCAAAGTCCAAAAAGTCTTAAAGATTTGTCATTCAACAAAAAATCCAGTGAACTCTTCAGATCCCTGCATTGTTGAAATCTAGCCATCTATTAATAATTATGTAACCTAGCCTTTTCAAAGACGAATATCGAAATCTTTAGAACCAATGTGGTTGGAGTTCTACTCTATGGCTGTGAGACGTGGATGATGACTAAGGAAGATGAGAACAAGCTAAACGTCTTTCAACACAAATGCCTAACGAAACAAAATCCTTTAAGTTCATTGGCCGATAAAGGTCAATAATGAAGAGATCAGGAAAAGATCTAATACCAGGACAATTGACGAATTAATAAGGTGGAAATGCCTAGGTCACATTTTGAGAATGTCACCAAATATCAACCCGCGTCACCAACTGTGTTAAAACAATTGAACTTTTAATTTCAAGACTTCTGCCATCACCTACATTCCCATTAGTATTTCATCATCCAGTATAGACTGCCTGGTTAAGCTGCACCAGCAAGGCAAGATTAGCAATGCAGCGCTTGATGTCGTGCTCGCAGGGGCCCAGCTGCCTCAACGGCAAACCCAGCTCCACGGCTGCAGCATGAGAGGCCAGTTCCAGCTTTGAAATCAGCGAAGTTGCAGCGCGGAAGAAACATTTGAGGAATTTATGGATCTCCTGCTTAAAGAAGATGAGCTAGCATTTGTGTGGACCCCTTGGGTCATTGGCAGGTTCTTGTGGGGGTGGCAGATGGATGCCCCAGAAGGGCATCAACTAAATGCAGACCCCAAAGCCTTCTTAGAGGGCATGTACCACCAAATCTGCCAGAAACTAGAAGAAGAAGTTCTAGCACTACAAAGAGCAAAGGCCAAGCTTGCCCTCAAACTTAAGCTCCAAAAAGACTGCCCTGACGGCACTGACGAATTTACAGACCCAGTTTTTCGCCAAAATCAGGAGGCTGTTCTGCAGGCCAATGAAATCAGGTCAAGGGCTAAGACCCAGCAAAGCCATCAACTTACATTCTACATTTGGACGCCAAGAGCCTTTATGGCTGGGTGATGAGCCAGCCGCTGCCAACAGGAGGCTTTCAGTGGGTGCAAGGCCTCGAGGAACTTGAAAGGACAATTTCAGACCTCCCGGCTAACAGCCCCGAGGGCTATATCCTTGAGGTGGACCTGGAGTACCTTGAAGAGCAGCACGGGGAGGCACACTGCTTACCCGGAGGTGCCTGAGTGCATAGTTGTCTCGAAAGAGTGGCTGGCGGAGTACTAGAGCCAATTAGCTGGCAAGGTGCTGGCTGAAAAACCAGTACCCAACCTCTGCAACAAGGAGTGCTACGTGCTCCATTACAGAAGCTTGCAGCTTTACGTAAGCCTTGGAATGCACCTAAGAAGATTCACCAGGCCTTACGATTTGAGCAAAGCCCATTGATGGAGCCATACATCCAGATGAACATGGACTGTAAAAAGGTGGCCAGTGGCTTTGAGGACCTGAATAAGCTGATGAAAAACAGGGTGTTTGGGAAGACCATGGAGAACCTCTCCAAGTGTGTCGACATCAAGCTGGTGCACACTTCTGAGGATGGCTGGCTTTGGCAGCCGATAGCCAGCCCAGCCTTTGCAAGGGCAAACATCTTTGACGATGACCTGGCGGCTATCCAGGTCCACAAGAGCCGGTTCAAGTCCAACAGCCCTATTTACATAGGAATGTGCATCCTTGACATTTCAAGGCACCTCGTGTACGACTTTTATTACAAAGAGGTGAGCACTGTTGGCTCTTGTAAATGGACACCGACTGCCTACTTCTTGAGATCGAGACGGAGGATGTGTATAAAGAAATGGCCACTAGGAGCTACTTATATGACACCTCCGACTTCCCTGAGGACCACCTGCTATACAGCACAGCGAGCAAAAAGGATGAGAAAGACAAAGGATGAGTGCACTGGTCGGCTCATTGCTGAGTATGTGGGCCTCCGACCCAAGATGTACTCTATCCACGAGGCTGACGGCATTAATATCAAAAACTGAAGGGCGTCACAAAGTGCGTAGTAAAAAAGCACATCCGACATGAGCAGTATAAAGATGCCCTGCTCAAGAAAAAGACCTTTCACCACGGCATGGATGTATTGCAGTCAGAAGGCCATTAAATCTACAGGCAGCACCTTAACAAGGTCTCGCTGTCCCCATTTGACTCAAAATGGTGGATTGCTAAGAATGGGATCGGCACATTGGCGCTCTCCCGCTCGCCCAGGCGAGTGTAGAAATTGTCGGGCGAGTACAAATCATGGATCGCTTGTCCAGTTTGGCGAGTACGATTATTATTATTATTATTATACAAAAGAGGCGTTACTTTTGACTTCCCAATTTAAAATAATCTCTCTGGCCACAAGCCAATAGCCTACCAACATTTTGAAATCTCCAACAAACCAGGTTCGTAAACAGACAAAAATGGCTTCTGCTTGGTGATTGTTACATGATGGATGCACTTGTACAAAGTAAACCCTCTGGTCATTTCAAAAATACATGTTTTAAAAATACGCTTAGTTATCCACCGCACCGCGAATGGTGGCAAGATGGCTATTTCCCGCCGCTTTTACTGTACAATTTGACACGTTGCTTGCAAACTACAGGAATTTAGGAATATGTATCAATAAAACTGCGTTTCAACTTTTGAAGTTAGTGTGTTCGTTTTCTTTATTGTGGAGTTAAGGTCTGTTTTAGGGGATTTTTCATTGAAGAAATAGATTACGCTCTGCATCGTGATCAACCACCATGACAGCACAGTAAGTGAGTTCGAATACTGGTAGTGTCAAAATGTGGAGATACCTTCCTGTATCAACAGTAAATAGTGACAAGAATACCGCTAGTGACAAGAATACCGCCCCTCCTCAGTAATACGAAAAGACAAGGACAAGGAAATTTACACCGAAGTGGCAAGTTGGCCGTCCATGGTTGCAAAATGACGAAAAAGGTATGACTTGTGGATGGTGCACTGCGCACAGAAAGCGTTAGAAACGCAGAACGTCCTCACCTCGAGTAAATTTATTGATGGGTGCACAAGCTCTTTATTCATGGGGGGAGGAGGGGGGAGCCTAATTTTTTTTTTATGGAGGAGACTGGGCTAGTGAAAACTGATCTGGGTAAGCGCAATTTTAAGGTAACTCGCCCAGATGGCGAGTGCTCAAAAATTTTAGTTTCCAACCCTGAAAGGCATTACCTTACTATTCGAATAAAATATGCCCCTGGCGTCGAGAAGAGGGTGCAGAATAAATATCAACAATTTCCAAGCATGTTGTGTTTCGTTGCCCAGCCCATCTACTTGGTGTGCCAGCTATTGGTTGGTGCAGGTGGCAGAACTTTAATTTAAAGGGCACATTTTTGTTTATTACATAGAAGGCACCCTTGTATCGCAGCCTGTGCACCTTCCTGATGCACGAACACTTTTTGAAGACCTGGGTCCCCTGCTGGCCCAGCAGTACAGAAGGTAGAAACATGACGGATTCTTTGCCTACACCTCCCCCACCCACTTTTTCTGTCCTTCAATGCCTCCAGGGCACGAAGGAGAGGCTGCTGTGGAAATATGGCATTTTCTTTCTATTAGATGACAAACAATACTACCTTGAAAACCTTATCAACCACTTTAGGGCGCACACCTGCAGATCAGTGAAATATACCTGCTTCTTGCACAAATACTTCCAAAGAGTTTGTTCCAAATCTTGGCCGCATAGGGACAAAAAACTAAGGCAGCTCATGGTACATCTGCCTAAACTGAGGCCTCAAACGAGCGTGCCAAAAGGCATTTGAAAACTGGTGGGCACCTTTACGGTTTAACGAGTTCCCCGTTTTGTTGGTTAAGACTGCCCCCCACCTCTTGAGGTAATGCTTCCTCCTCTTTTTTCATCACACGTGAATTGAGAACTGGAGTTTGCAAAATAAAGGCATCATGGGCCTCCATTATCGCCTGGTATTCTTCGCCTGTTATTTCGCGGCGAGCCTGGGTGAAGTTAGTCGCTTGACGTTACTAAGAGTGTCCTTGGCAAGGATTTGCAACCTTTCACGCCTTGCACATCCGTAATCTGATGTTAAGACTGATGGAAGTAGAACCCATTGTCAAAAGCAATGCAACGGCAATCAACGGGCGACCAACTACCATTCCAGCCCCTGTAAATGAAGTGGCTAGGCCAGAACTCGACAAAACTGTTGAA
>Ga0126336_10002834_pt1 | contig 10071 bp, 3 predicted proteins | sample SidCmetagenome_FD_92530 | JGI IMG/M metagenome (GOLD analysis project Ga0126336, IMG submission 92530) | Coral microbial communities from El Islote,Puerto Morelos, Mexico - Siderastrea C C metagenome | ecosystem: Host-associated > Invertebrates > Cnidaria > Coral | place: El Islote,Puerto...
AATAAGACAACAAGTCCCAATAAACCCGGTTGCACTTAGCAGTAAAATTTCGTAAGATCGTGCTGCCCTTTTTATATTACTCGAGCGCACCTGCCAGCCAGGGATATTCAAAGCCCAATTTTAGCTCAGGATTAGTGCAACTTTCATTCCAGTTCAAAAAAGTAATCAATGAAGACTTCTCCAAGAGGGTTGAATCACCAGGCCATTAGAATGATAGTAATTAAAAATAACAATTATTGCGTACAAATTTACTCTAGCTTATGCTACAAAAAATTGAAATTACGTTCTAACTACAGATAGTATAACTATATACTATTTACAACTGATGCTGAAATTCTAGTAACTGACTATATATTATAACTACCAGTCAAACAATAATTAAAAAGTATGCTTGCTTTTAATGAGAGCCGTGTATTATATATATTGACTATTATTAGCGTTAATCGGCTTTCGAACAACTGACCCGGACGTGGAATACTTCTGGACGGGTTAGACGTCACTCGCTGGTATAAAAAAAGCCAATATCCAAATAATATCTCCACGTGCAAACAAAAAAAAAGAACACCTGAAAAATAATATATCATTCTTGTGGGGTTTGGCAAATTTACGGTCCACAATACAATACTGTACAATACAATATTTTTATTTAACTACGTTATACCTACTCGGAGCTAATACAGCTCGTTCCGTGTGTGAGCGTTGAACACGGTCACTCAAACCGTTAATCTCAAAATTGTTCATATAATCGTTTGGATGTTTGTATGAACGTAGAAATATGGCATAATAAATCAAAATACTACTACATTAAACCGTGATGCAGTTTGCCTCAATTGCCAAGCAGTTAAAACTGACGAGCCATTTTATTAACACACTAACACTGGAAGGTACTTTCTCGTTTTCCTTCTACTCGTTCAATCAATGTAAGAGACACTTTAATTTAATAACCCAACTTATTCCAGAAACATCAAGCGGTCTTTTTCGCAACGCAAATCGACCATTTCATTTTCAACACTAAATCAATTGTTTTTCCCCTAGAGATTGACTTATTAAAAAAACACTCTAATCTGTTGGCCATTCACACACGAAACTAGGAAAATAAAGTAGCAGATTTAGATAGGTATTTAGTTTTCCTACACCGCAAAGGTTAAAGAAATGCTTACGTAAGACAAAACCAAACTGCAATGTAGAATACGGTACAGTGCAAAAGTAATGAGAGTGCATTTCATCGAAATTCATCAACTGGCGAAAAACAGCGAAATCTCGAAGGGGAAGGAAATATTCGAAATTTTTGCGAAATATCCAGATCGCTATTGTGTACTCGGTAGCGTGGCCGAGTGGTCTAAGGCGCTGGTTTAAGGCACCAGTCTCTTCGGAGGCGTGGGTTCGAGTCCCACCGCTGCCAGTTGTTTTCAATGGCGAAAAGAATTTAAATGATCCATCTGAGGGATTTATTTATATATATTTTTTGAAAATGTGCCTTGTGTCGCACATTTATGACTTCGACTTTTCATTTTGGAAACTCCTTCAATGACTGAAATGAATGAGAGATTTCACTGAGAAGCAGGGCGAGAGAGGGAGAGAGCTATTTTAGAGAGAGATTCTATGGTATTATTTTTTCGAGTTCCTCGATATTTCAAAGAGAAGTCAGTTTTAAATTGGATAGCATCTCGTGAGTTTCCTTTCGTTTCATCTTCCTGTCATTAACTACGTCTATGTTTGTAAATTTTTTCTGAGTTCCATCTGAAACTTGTTAAGCTCAAAACAGCAACTCTGTAGAAGTGTCACACTAAATTCCAATTCATGCCAGATGAATTTTGTTTCTGAGATGGAGTGCCTGAAAATCCCCCAAAAAAGTTGTTTTGCTTAACAGATTTTAATCATCCCATGACAATATGATGCCAGGTATTACACGTATTTTGGAACAAAACTTCATTGTGGAGTCTTGCGAATAAATATGCCAAAAGGTGTTCCAAAGTAAAGAGCGATGACCTTGAGGCATATGTGAGATGTAATATCTGCTAACCCGTGCTAACAAACGATATTCAAAATATATCACGCACTGCTTTACCTCCCAAAGACAGATTAAAGTAACTTATTTGTAGCTGTTGTTATCTCTCTTGTTGTTCACGGTTTAGCCGAACACAGTAATCCTATTAGCCGAAAAGGCGAGGTTTTATGGATACAAGTTGTGCTCCTGTTCTGCAGTACTCTTGGCAATATGGAGCTACGGATTGTTAAACTGAGGAATTTTGTGAATCCTCCTGTGACATTTTTAAAAGGTAAATTTTCTTGATCGTTTCCAACAATTCATAAATTTGTGCTGTACAATTGATTTTTGCCGTATTCCGCACCATAGTCCACTTGTATTTAATAGCGTATTTCAAATTTTAGGACCTATGGTTTTATCTCGTTGAAAATGGTAATTTTCATTCCTAACATGTCCGTAGTAAATGGGGACAAAAAGGTGCCACGTACGTGCTCCGCTGCTCGTTTCACCAATATATAGAACGCCTTTCAATTGCCAGTGTTAATTGAAAAGATAAAGCAGTCTAATTGCGTAGTTTGAAATCAAGCAACACATTTTCGGTTGATATATATGAAAGTTTCTCTGTACAGTGTAGATTAAATTGATTTCCATTGCGTCTTAAGCGATCATTTGATTCAAATTGCTTATAAGTGTCTCTCCCGACTGAGATCGTTGTAAAAACCCCCAGATTTGTTAACATATAATTCATTGAGCCGAGAAATAAATAAGATATTGGAAAAAAAAACAACCTTGATCAAGTAATTCCAAAATTGTAAATAAACTTATTGTTTTCCACTTTACATTTGGTTATCTTAGGATACACACTGAAGAGAAATCGTATAATTCTGTTGATTGAAACGTAATATAGTTGATCTCGGTTGAGAAAAACCCCCATGAATCGGACATTGATTTCACCTTATTATTGCGAGGATTCAACAAGACAGGCTGAAAACACTAGAACTTTTCGTAGCAGCGTAAGTAAATTTAAAGAATGTGAGGCATTCTGTAGTAGGTAATGTATTATTAAGCTACAAAATTCTAAACTATTTTTCAGAGAACTACTTATTTTCTTTCTCGTTGCGTGTCGCAACGAAAAGACTGAAATGGTGACACTTATGCGAGGGAGCTGGTTCGTCCAATATATGTAGTTATTAGATTTACAAGTTCTCCAAGTTATCCTGTGATCTTTTGAATAGAAACAGCAAATCATGGACTTTCAATTATTATTTAGTGAGTCTTCAATTTGCCAGTGTTTTCATTTTGTTATGTTAATTCGATTTTCATGGTCAATACAGATGACCCAATAACGCTCACCTTGTAGCTATGTCATGAAAAGAGCAGTATGGCCACGCAATACGACTTTACTTGTTGCGAAGGAGTTATCGATAAACACTTGAAATATTTGTCAATGTTGAAATTGCAACATTTCATCTTTTTGTTGCAAAGGCTCATTTTTAAGTTTTTGATGAAAGATGAACAACAACAACAAAATAAAACAATTCTGCTAGCGTGGCCGAGTGGTCTAAGGCGCTGGTTTAAGGCACCAGTCTTTTCGGAGGCTTGGGTTCGATTCCCACCGCTGCCAATAGGAGTCTTGTTCTCTTTTTTTTTTTTCTTTTAGAAAAATCAATGGTGAAAAATTTATGGGTAAATGAGAAGTTTAATATGCACGGGTAAATTTGCAATTGCTTCGAGCCGTTTTATTGATTTACGTGATGGAGCAAGAAAGAGCTTTGGCTTGGAGTACTATACGCTCAATTTTGGTAGTTCAGGGACAGAATACTCAGATTTTCGTATTTCAGGCTGATTTCTTCCCAAATCCACGCAGTGTCAAATTTATACATGGTTTCTGTGTACCATTTTGCACAAACAAAATCGAATAACAGAAAGTATAGTAACTTCCTGACAGCGACAAAAATGTTACATAGCACAGTCATAGCTGAGGTACCATGGCTAACTAACTGAACGGAAGATTTTAATTTGACCTGCAGGCATTTCTTATTTTATGCACCATTTTGTTCTTTTGAAAGATCAAAAAAAGTGATCTATTCGTGTCACTGGTGGAAGACTGCCACTTAATGTATATGCGGCATTTTCTCTTATTTGACCGATACAAGGTGAATGAATGTTATATAACAATAATCGTGCGTCTAAAATTGTAACCGCAGCGAGTCTTGACAAGTTTAGCCTGAAACATGGAAATGTTTTTATTTTCTTCTGTAGGCTAGAGCCTTCCCAAAGCCCGAAATTAATAACTTGTTAATCATACAAAACAAAAACAAAAAAGGCAGAAAAGATAATAAAGGGTATCATGATCATTGAGTTTTGAGCTAAAAATCTGTCTGAGCTTATTGCCTTGACTCCACACATTAGACCTCACGATCATGTTAACGGAATTCAACATTGCGGAGTTTAAATCGTTAGGAATTCACACAAGTATCTTGGGGGGAAATATTAAAAGAGTAATGCCAGGAATAAATTTTAAAAAAAAAGGTCAACTGGTTAATCAGTTACTATTTCGCAATAGTTAAGGCCAAACATACCTCACCATATTGATGCTTTAATTTTAAGAGTCGATGAAGAGGGGCGATTCTAAAAAGAACCAACGGTCATCAGTTCACGTGGAAAGCTTTCTGGTGAAGATATAAAATACGTCGAAAAGCAAATTGGTAAAACTCTAAAACGTAACCAGATAATGAAACAAAAACTATGATTGTCTGTTTCTGTACTAAAGGAGCCCTTCATTTCTCAAGAATACATTTAAGTTGGGTAATTATGTACCGTTTTACACAAACACACATAAAAAACTAGCAACAGAAGCCATGAGTTTTCCAGAAAGCAGCAACAGCAACAGTAAACTTAGTCAAGAAAGGTATCAATGAGTACTACAACCGAAAAAATAAACCAAGTATAGAACCAAAGATACGTTTTAGTGGTTTGCATCTTTTGTCCATTGTTTAAAAAACACACGCAAATATCGAGACAATTATTTGTTGAATGGAGATCTAAAATACAATATTCTGTGGTATGCCTAAAGCTCCACTGCTCAACTTGAAACATCATTAAACAACGATGCGAAATAAGCTGTAATACTTAAGAAAAGTTATTTCTTTTCTTTCAGGTTGTTAAGTACAGCACGAGTCCAAGAGCACGCGCACGTTCACGTGCACGTGCACGTGCACGTACGTTGTAAAACTGCTGTAATCATTTGCATTTAAACTGACTATTAAATGTTATCCTTACTCTTACGAGTTCATCAAAGAAACTAAAAGGTACCACATTTGCTTTACTCTTCCTTTTCTTCAGAAAGCGAAATGCAAATTTTCAAGATCTTTTCATGTTACTTGTAGGGGAACAAAAGTGCCTTCTTATATCGCATAACCAATATATGGGATGCCTTTACTACCAAGGTTATTCCATAAAAAAAAAACTAAATCGTTTTTAACTCAAATAGTTAACTATGTACTTTTATTTTATCTTTTAGAGACGTTTTAGTCCATTTCCATTTCGCCAAATCTTATAACTTGATCAGAAACCTCTTCACACATTATTACCGTTCGTTTTTTTGACACGTATATTCCTCTTAAGAAATCCTTTAAAAATAGAAAGAGCTGCAATATAGTGAGGTATGTATGGCGGTAACTCCTGAGCTCTTTACATGTTGACATTTTAAGCGCTGTGGTCGCCATTTTAACCAATATGTTGATGCGAAATGCAAAGACAGGCTAGACAAAACTAAACACTCCATTTATTTTTGCAGTACTCCCGGCCGGAGGGATGCAAGGTGATAGTTTAAAGCACTTGGCCTATTGGATGTTTTTCAAGAAGAAAGAAACATCTTTTCACATTTTTTACCCAAAAAAGCAACAGAAAGCATTAAGTTTTCTGAGAAAACAACTCCAACAGAAAAATATAGCGGGGCCTAATAGAAGAAAAAACCAAAAAAGCTGTAGCAGTTAGAGGGGTTTCGTGTTTTATTTAATTATGGTATAACAAAATTACCGTACAACAATAATCTGTTGATTGGAGACCTAGAACACAGACATCATGTGATGTGCCTAAAGATCAATTCCACAAATGAAAAAAAAAAGGTTACTCTTCTTCACAAAACCGTTGTAAACCAAATCCCTCTCATTGGTAAACTACCAGTCCGCGTGTTAATGTATAGCCAGGAAGAGTTAAAGAATAAACCTTTCCTTGTTCTGTAAAAAAAAAAAGTACAGCGTGTATTACAGAATTTGCAATCATCGTTCGTATTGAAAATGATTAATACGTATTTTTTTAACATTATAATCACAACAAAGGACCTTAAGGATGACACTTGTGTTCGGTCCGTCCGAGCTTGACCTATCAATCGTATGAAAAAAAAAAGAAGGAAAAAGAAAAAAATGTTGAAGCTTTTAAATACTTTTTTGTATTGGTTCTGCTCATGGCCCATCTTATAACAGAGACGCATCACCCATCTGGGATGAACTTGGGCAAACAAAGACGTCCATCTATATAACGACGGAAACAAGTCAGATTATCCGTCCAGTAGAGCTATCGGCTTTCGTTTCGCAGACGGACGAAACGCCAATGTATATTTGCAATACTCAAAAAACGTTTCCAGACAGACACAGCATTTAATTTTAATCTAACATGGCAATAATGGCTTCTGCCATTCAATATTTAGTTTTAGGAGATGACGATTTCAGATCGTGTCAATAATAATCTGTAATTTCAATTATAGGACGGAAATTGCATGGGAAACGCAAAAATGTTTACTAAGCACTTTTCCTTGCATGTACCTCTGCTAGAAAGTGAAGTCAAATGCCTTCGGTATCGCAGGGTTGCTTTTTTTACCGAACTTTGAATTATTTGAATCGTTTGTCGTGAAACATGTCGTATTGAATCGTTAGTGATGGTTCAGTAACAAATTGAATTAATTACCTGTTATGGACCATGACTAAGTCTAAATTACTTTAGGATTAAAAGTGTACTTTCAATTCCTTTGGGCTACTTTCCCTAACAGTGAAACAAATAAAAAAATGGAAATTCCACAGATATAACGATTTAGTGTGGTTGTATTTTTTTTTTTGAAATTTAATTCCTTCCAACAAAAAAGTTACCTTTTCTCAAATGATAGAGACAAAAAAGCAGAAGAAAAGACGATTGACGCTTACTGCATCTTTTCCACTTAATGTCCGCCTTCTTTAATCTGATCTGGAGAGATGTTCCATTCTGGATAAGGCGGAAATGCCGGTGAAGACAGCTAAACGTGGCATCAAGAGTATCCAAAACCGCTCGATTTGATGTTGTTAACAAACTCATTTAACGCATCGGGAATAACAAATTCGAGGCCATTTTTGTTGTGGTATTGTTTTGAGTGCCAGTGCAGTTTAAATCATCTAACCCCGAATTAACACCTGGCTTAGGGTGCATGTATATTTTATGGCCACGTCACTTACTCTTTGCTGGATTATTTTAGCTTAAGATTCTGAAATTAGTTACCGTTTATTATTTGTAGTACTTAGCAACATAACAAATATAAGACAGTTTGAAAAGAGGGACGTGTCGGCGAAATTTACATCTTAAGTTGTTTACTTCCACTGGATACACAGCAACCAAAACAACCGCAAAAAACAAATTATTTTGAAACGAAGCCTTTAATCATGGCTAGCAAAATATGCATTTTTACTATCTGTCTACGATTTCTTTACTGTCAAAGAAACATATCTACGTTTTTTTTTTCTGTGCAGATGTTTTACACGTGTTACTTAAACATTGTAGCTAATATCACGCCTATTACGCTTCCAGAAACTGAAGGAAAAATAATGTACTTGTGCATGGCGGCAATTCTGACCACACAGACTCAAGAACATAGAAAAAATGCGGAATTATGATGTGAAGGCTTAGAAAAATAGTGAAATAAAGCTCACGGATTACTCAGTCAGGGTGACGTGTCAACTTTATATCTTTTGTCACGGGCAAAAGATAAGGAAGATTTATTTTCAACTTTCGCCACTTGAGTCGAGATGATAATGGCTCTTGGAAAACGGTAAAATCTAATTAAGATCACAGCTAAAACACTGGGAAATATTTTGTCACACCATGGTAACGCACAGAAGAATATTTAAAAAATGTTTAATATATTGTGCACAAGAAATAGTTTAAAAAATAGTTTCTATAGAGACCTTGCAGAACACTGATATTGGGAAAGGTATCCAGAAGAGACTTTACAGTTTCATTTTATTACGGTTAAGATAGAAATTCTTCTTTGGCCGTGAAAAACAGCAGAGAATACTAATAGGGTTTTGATAAATGAAGATCTTTAAAAAGTCTTTTCTTTTCCCCTCCACCTTCAAAGTGTTTTGGAATTGCAACGATTTCTTTTTACAATATTGAAGGGTTATAAGTGAATGTTTCCGAAAATTTTCATTGATATTTTCCCGACCACTTAACAAACATAGCAACATCTCAAGCATCAGGCGAACTCGAATATTTTACTTTTATTTGAGGAGCATATAAATTCCAAAGTGGAAACAGAAGACATCATTAACCCAAGAAGACGTGGTCAGAAGACTTAGGAGAAGAGAAATGGAGTCAAAAACCTTGCTTCTTCTCTGCTTAGTGGCTCTGGTAACTCCACTTTGGAGTTTTCCTTTGCCAATGGAAAATGGTAAGCCCATAATAATATAATGTTCTCTCCTTTTTGACATTTTCGAACCACGGATGAAGTTAACAACATGATTTAACTGGCTGACGCTTCCATGAAGATCCAATCTGAAAGTAGGGAGTCCTGAAATGATATGCCATATTCTTGTAATCCCTCTGAACTGAGCTTTTGGACGTTTCGAAGTTGAAAAAGGACTCCTGAGCTTAGATCAGCTTGCTGTGTTTGACGTTTGAGCTCCAAACGGCTGTTTACTTTGCCTGATATTAGTCTCTAGATTTTCCCATCGTACACAGCCTAGTAGAGATACGACCTTTACGGTGGGACAAATCTGTTCGGTAGTAAATGCACTAAATGGTATATAATAGCTCTTTTCTTTTGTCCTGGACTTTGAATTTGAGTTTACGAAATTGCTGTCATTTAAACTTTCTCTAACATAAGAAAGGGCGTTCATCGAACTACTGGAATTCAGAAGTTCTGTGGAAATACGACATAAGCAAAAAACGGCTATGAGATTTTAAATATGTTGTACAAAGAACAAATTCGATAATTGTTCAACGATTTGTCTCTAGTGAAAAAAGACGACCCTGCTGCCAATGTGATGGACAATGCAGCGGATGACAATGGACAAGATGAGAGTGGAAGCTCAGAAGGAAGTGCTGGTAAGACTCTTCATACACAGTTTTCCTTTTTTTACCCAATAAAATTTACGAGTGAGTGGTTCGGACTTCGAAAGTTTTTTAAACAGCACTTAGCATTCAGTCGATCAACAACAGATAAAAGTCCATTTTGAAGGAAAAATGCCACGTTTTATGAAAAGAAATTGGTCGTTTTTCTTATCAGTTGTGTGATATTTTTTGGCAGAAATGTCAATGTTAAATAAAATTAAACGTGATAGCAGCGATTTGGGCTGGTCTACCCCAATACCTGAAAAACGATCAACAGAGAGGTCAGGAAAGATGTCTTGATGTAATTGGAGTTCCTAGGGACACACCTGAGCCATTAGAATTTCGATGCACGAATCTTACAAAGTCCGCATATCAACATATTGTAGAGTCCGAATCTCAACTGTGTGGGTGCTTCATTAAAAATGCTATAGAAGGCAAATACGAACTAAGATAAAAAGCAATCTATTAAGTACTCGCTCCCATGTCCAATGCAAAAAGAAATATGGTTTCTTTTATCCAAAGGGCAGCAAGACTCGCTTTTTTATAGGTCTGACTTTAATCCTTGTAAATTTCATTTTAACTTTTTTTAATTTCCATTTTATTAAATAATAATACCATATGTTCTAATTTGACAGTTCCTTTTTATATCCTTATATTAAAATCACGGTATTTGTCTTTTCCAAAGGTGACTCTCAAAGAAATTGTCAGTTATCACTTAACAGGAA
>Ga0126336_10002835_pt1 | contig 10071 bp, 7 predicted proteins | sample SidCmetagenome_FD_92530 | JGI IMG/M metagenome (GOLD analysis project Ga0126336, IMG submission 92530) | Coral microbial communities from El Islote,Puerto Morelos, Mexico - Siderastrea C C metagenome | ecosystem: Host-associated > Invertebrates > Cnidaria > Coral | place: El Islote,Puerto...
CTTTGAATAAGCAACCACATCATGTTTATTTAAGACTCTCTTCTCTTTATAGATCTCATGTTATCATGTATTATTTTGTTGGTTATAGTTTTTCATTAGCAATGCTAATTTAAACAGTGTTGCTTTAAATACAACTTCGCATTGTGAGCTGTATTCTGACGATGACAGTTGACACTGTCGAAACCACGTCAAGATTAAAAGAATTTTGTTTTATATCTCAAGATGTTATTGCTGTTTGTTGATTCAGCAGTTATTAAAATATAGGTAAGATGTATCCAAGCTTCAATAACATATGTCTTTGAGGTCCATTCTACTTTCTGCTTTTCTGCTTTGTCCATTAGGATGCCTTCTGGGCTTTGTCAGCACTTCTTACAAACAAGAAACATTTGATGCATGGTAGGTACATCTTTAGTGTGATACTTGATTTGGTTTGTTCTTATAGCAACCAGTTACATGTAAATTTGAGGTTGTTTGTCACCGTCCAGGTCCAGTGACTGTTAAGTATCGATAAAAATCATAAAAGCTAATGCTTCAAGTCACATAGTTGCTGGTGCCTTATGCTCACCATGCATCTTAGAACAGTACTGCAGCTTTCTCAAAATGTGCCTGTGGCTGGGGATTTTGCAGTGCATGGTCATTACTTTTCCTCTTCTCTTTTTCTTTTCTTTAAATACCTTTTTTTCTTGCTGCTTATCAGGTGTTAGGGGGCCCTGCTCGTAATACCTGATACTCCAGTTATACTGCCTACTATAACACAACATTTTGAGTGAAACAGCTGTCACTAATTTTGGAATTAGGTGGGGAAATGGAAGAAGTAGCCTTGTGTTGTGAATTCTTTTGTGTTGCTATCTAGCAAGAGGGGGTGGGGTGGGGGGGGGGGTCCCTGGCAAAGGCAGCCCTTATCAGAGGGTATTTCTGTTTATAGCCCTCTGAGGAGTGATGCCATCATTTACACTGTATGTATTTCTATTTAAAATGTAAATGCAAGTTCAGGTTTCGTGGTCGTGCGAAATTATATTCAGGGCAAAAAGGAACTGTCTAAAAGTGCTACTAACTACTGTACAATGTAGTATGACAGCATTTGAGATAGCCGTCAGTCATAACATGTGGGTACTGTCCAACCAAATTCATGAAAATAATGTCTAGACTGATTTCAGAATTTGTCAGGTATACTTCGTGTCTGTGTATGTTGTTAATAGATCACATTTTCTTGTACAACCATTTGAAATGTATTATTCATTGCTCCAACTTTTATTTATATGTTAATGGATTGTTAACTTGCATCCAGGCTAGACTAGACTTGGAAATGGCTGTGTGATTTGAAAAATTGCCTTGTGATGGATTGCAAAACTTACACTGTATAAACATCATTGTGTAAATGTAAGAATTGTATGGCAAACAGAAAATCAATTTTTGTCTGTTTAGTTCTTGTCGTGCTTACAGTATTACGTTGAGCCTTTGTTCTGCCACACATAGCCACCTTAATTTGTGGTGGATTATGCGCCATACAACAGGCTCAGAGTAAGTCCAGTTTTAAGAAACAGATATCAGTTCATTGGTATTTGTGCCGACAGCCGGATACAGTTTGCAGAAACAAAATGCGGTTTCATTTGGCACCTGAACTTTTCTGATTTCAAACTGGAATGTTTGGACGAGTGGAAAACGCCCATTGTTTTTACAAACCAGCATCATACCTGAGTAAGCTTCTTGAGCTAACAAACATTTTGCAAACCTTTGACAGGGTTTTTCGTGCCTGGCTTTCCAAAGCTGCTCAGATTTCAAGAACACCATGACAGAATTTTAAAGAAGTTACTATCAAGACTTTTTAAGAATCTGGTAAGTTGTTCATCGCGTGTCCAATTTGATCTTGAATCTTTCCTTCGCGAGTCAAACCTACAACGTATTCATGTATTGTTTAAGTGGTACCGTTCAAATGAATGTTACTGAGCAGCACTCTCCTATGGTGCTGTTTATTGCGCTGTACAAGGTGGTTCTCACTTTCGAGTTTGTGGATAAAATCTTTAAGGACTGTGCCTCCGTTTGTTCCTGCGCATCTCGAGTCTGGTCCGAGATATTCACTGTCGATGTCGAACTCTGACAAGGGTCGTTTCCCATACTGCAAATACCGCAATAAGCCCGATTTTCAAAGTTAAAAGTCTACAACGTATTCTTGTTTCACCTAAAACTTGGATAGAATGATAGATTAACCCTTCAATTATAAGAATCCGCTCTATCGTGTTAAAGAAGTCATATTTTTATTTTCCGAAATGATGATTTTAGTCAGTCTGCTGCGCCGAAATCACCCGTTTTCTCTATTATTATGCCGCTTTCACCGAACAATCACGCTTGAATTGTCTGCCGCAATGGCTCATTGATATGCGTAAATGTCCGACCATTTCCCCCGATGAGTTTCTTAAGGAATTTGCCTACTAATACAAAGGTATTTTTGCGCGGTTTAAGACTATGGGAAAAAAGCAGATCTTAGCAAGGGCTTTCAGAATCCAAAAAAGAAAATTGGGGGTAACCACGCATTTTTCAGAGATAATTGAGCTTATATTTGGAAAGAAATTGCCATACATTCTTTCTATTTTAGAGCTTTTTTAAAATATGGTTGTTTAATTATCTCTGAAAAATGCGTGGTTACCCACATTTTTCTTTTTAGATTCCAGTAACCCTTGCTAAGATCTACGTTTCCCCCATAGTCATAACCTTTGGAAAAATACCTCTGTATTAGGAGGCACTGTCCTTAAGAAAGACCGTTCAAATCAGTGAAAAATATTGAGCAGTACCTTCCTTTTGCGCATTTTATTGTGCTGTACAAGGTGGTTCCATCTTTTAGTCTGCGAGTGAAATCTTTGGGTGACACCACTTGTAATCATTGTAAATAGGAGCCCATTAATAGCGTTTTTCAAAAGATAATATGGAAAGGGTATCTCCTACCCTCTACATGTATGTTGGCTTACTTGACATTTGTTTCCTCTCACTTTAGGAAAACGAAGGTTGTCATTCCAGCCTTTACACTCTCAAATGGTTTATGCAGTGTTTTCTTGATCGGGTAAGTGGATGTGTCAACAAAAGGTAAAGTCTCATACGAAGCGTGTGCATCCGATGATGACAAAACACATAATGCTCTCGTAACCGAGAAATGGAATTTTGATAACGCTGAAACTAAGAACAAGGTTGAGAAAGCTGATGCCGTCTTTGGTAGCCAAAAATTTAAATAATTTTTTACTTGGATTGTACCCCAGTTCCTTCTGCTGGAGATGCAAGTGTTGTAGTCTTATGTCAAAATGTACTTGAAAGGTTACTGCTTGTGGCCTGTAGGTTTCGTCAGTGAATTGTTATTATGACCAAAGTTTTTGGAACATGTGAGTGCTTCCTCTTTTAAATCTTAAAACTCAGGCTGCATTTTTCATTCCTCGCATCTTGCATGTCTGCCATTTTATTAGTTTTGATGAACAGAATATAAATTTTGATCTATGTTAGATCTCAAAGGTGCGAACCTTTTCGTATCTTCTAGACACCATTTACCTTAACACTAAGACTGTGGGACATCTTTATGCTGGAAGGAGACAGATTGTTAACTGCAATGGCCTACAACATCATGAAAATGCACAAAAGTAAGAGTTCATTTTGTTGTGTTTGTGAATCTGTCTATGATGACTACAATTTCGACGTTTTAAAGTTCTGTTTTTTGAACATTTCCGCGTTAAATAGTCGGTCCTGAGTGTAGCCGTTTTATAGAAGAAAGATTTTGGGAAAAAGTACTCAGTCTTTGTTTTGTTTGGTTTGTTGTTGTTGTTCTGGCGTTTTCACTGTACCGGCACAAGACTTGCACAGATCTACGCTGCCCTGTCACAGCGGGAACAAATTTAGATGCTTTCATGCAAAAATTGGCATGCCATTTACATTTCACCAAGATCCAGTAAGGCGCTCACACTGTCGACGATGTGGATCCAAAAGTAGACCTGTTTTATAGCAGGTCCAAGACATTCAAGAATAGGCGGACCAAACCTAGAGATCCTAAATGGGTCTTGTTCAATGTAAACATGCATACATGTAGCCTTAGGCTGGGGGCAGTGTTGTTTTTCCCACGGCTGTCGTCGAACAAGAAGCAAACGTGCAAGCAAGCATGGGAATTGCGCGGCGTGGCTAATATCCTTGCGGAAGGGATTGCCTCTAGTTTACTGTTATTTATTATTATTAATTTTTTTTTTCACCTTAGAAATTTTCGTCAAGATGGGTCTGGAGGAAGTGATCCAGTTTCTCCAAGAAAAGATGCACTCTTACCCGTATGATGACGACGAAGTTATAGAAATGCTCCAGGCCTCCATGTTCGAGTTGAAACGCTTGGGACTGGACACCCCACCACCGCCTTCTAAGGAGGAGTTCCCGTCACTCCCACCTGGCGCATCTCTAAGACGAGGCGTGTTCCAAACTGCTTCTGCGCGTGCAAGAAAAAACAAGGAAAAAGACAAGATTATCCGTGTGCCAATGGATAGACCGCCCTCGCCGGAATCTCCGGAAATTTCTCCTCTTCGAGGCGTCCCGACGAATCTGTCTCATTCGCCTACGGCTAACATGAATCGGAGCGAGACCTCGGTTTCGACATTTTTCGGTACTCCGACGGAGCACCGAAGCCAAGCTTCGGTTGCTACGATTATTGAGATTCAGCGCAATCCCCCTCATGTGCATCATAATCCGCCAAGGTATCAAGCGGAGTTGAATCATCAGCGTGTTGTACACGATGATGCTCGGTGGTTAGACCACCGCAAGAGTGATGGACATAACATGGACGTTTTGCGATACCCGCCCACGGACAGTCGAATGGTGTTTCGGTCCGAGACCGTTCTTTCGTCGCCTGACGGCTCGATGGACGATAGCCTTCGAAGGCGAAGAGCTACCGACAGTGCGTACAACACGATGTCAACGTTTCGACCAATCAACGGAGACGTGGATGCTCTTGTGATGGCTTCCAAGCCTGGCGGTTCGCCCATTTGGAAACATCGTCCAAACGAACACCAGGTCACTTTAACTTTTGTTTAATAGTGTACAGAGAAAGTCAAGGGTGAAAACGTTACGAGGCTCGTGCATGTTGGCCATAAAAAGGCGGCAAAAGGCAGCCGGTTGCTAAACAGCTCACCACGATTTGCAAGTTGAGTAAGGCACGAGAGAAGTTTGGTCAGAAAATTTTAACGTTCAAATTACCATGTTGTCAAGGGCAACTTGCTCCGTTTCCAAGGGAGACTGCATAAATCGACCACGTCACGTCATGCAAAAAAGCGATTCATGCAGTCTCTCTTGGAAACGGAGCAGGTTGCTCTTGACAACATGGTAATTTGAACGTAAAAACTTTGTGCTCAACTTCTCTCGTGCCTTACTCAACTGAAAATCATAGTATTTGGACAACCGTGAAGTCTTGCACTCGTTTCAAAAAAGGCGGGAATTCGCTACACTAGGGCCGTCGAACGCTTGCACTCGCTTTAAAAACCCAGGAGGCCCAATTATGCTGAATAGGGAAACAGATTATTTTTCAGCTGCCCTCGTTTTCAAGTTGACGAGGTTCCTTGAAAATGAGGTTTTTACAAGTATAGTTTTAGCAATCTGGAAAGTCGTTAAGTTCTAGGCGATGTTGAATCGAGGAATTTTTGACATCCGCGGCCATCCTGTCTTTTTCGTTTACTCGATTAAACTAACCAGGAATTCACTTACATGTATTTTTTGTCAGCCATTAAATGGCGTAAATGGCCGAGCTTCTTGGCAGTTGCACGAGACCAGCACGTGTTTCGCTGTTGCCTCAACGTAATAATTAATTTTGTAGATAAAAGTTTTTAATTAAAATTATTCATAACTCGCGGATATATCTTAAATGTTATTGAAGGGGCGCTTAAAGTTAAACTTTAAAGTTTTTAGCCGTAAATGTAAAGGACAGCTACTTTGTAGCTATGTATATGTTTATCTAACTTGTTTAATTGATATTCGGCAGTCAATTTTATAGTGTTAACTAATGCTAGGATTTGACAAAATTATCTATTACATAATTATGCTATTAAAGTGGATAACAAAGTAGGCAATTTGGTGCATTTGCACGCTATTTTACCGGGAAATGTTACTGTGGTTGCAAACGTATAAAAAAAAAAACTCGGAACTGCAAGTCATAGAATTTTATTATACTGGAGAAATTTACGATTAAAATTTTACTCGATAAGAGTGAAAATGTTTTTAATTTTCTTTGACAAGTAACCTTCCTATGCTAGGAATACAGGAAGGTTTGATCAACTCAATGCTTTTGACTGTGAACTGGTCAAAATCAATCATGGACTTTGAACAAGGTTTTCAACTTAACAGGTCTTGTTGTACTGTAAATTATTTAACTTAGGAAACTCACTGACGCTAGTAACTTTCTCAGGACAGAGAGAGGTTTGTACCTGAAATGTATCCCTCGGCACTAGTATACTGAAGGAAGCGAGTTATTTGAAAGTTGATTGGACGCAACACTATGATGTTGCGTAATCAGATTGCGTGACACCAATGGTTGTTAACTCGCGAGTCGCGCAGTCGTTTGCGTCGGCGATTAATTGTACATTTTGCTCGGTGTCAGACTGTGGCGATGTTAACTGTTAATGATATTTATTATATACACTTTTTTACTTTTGCTCTGTTAACAATACTAAAGCAGCCTTAATGGTCTTAATAGTGACTCAGTTGATAGTAATGATTACAGGTAAACTGAAAACTCAGCAAGTCGTGTTTTTTATACGTATTCTTTTAAAAGTATAGGTTCGATAAAGCCAGTAGTTTTCCAACACCAAAGCTAAAGTTCCTAAGCGGTGGCTCGGTTTTATTCTTTCATAACTTCCGATTCATGTTTTCTGGGGTGACTAGTCCTGATTGTCACGATGTCGTGTGTCACGCAAGACATTCTCTACTTTTCTCTATACTGCTCAACCGACTGCAAGCGCACGAAATAAGAACAACAAGGTTGCCAGATAAACATTACAACGGTTGTTTTGGTTGTCAGTTAATGAAAGGACATGTCATTAGCCAATTGAGCTTAACTGGACATTTCTCATTTCTGTAAAAATCCAGTTTGAATCCCCACTTCTACAGTAAGCATAGAAGCTCTTTTACTTGGATTGGTGGATAAAATGAACAAACAATTGGCGGTGAACACATGACTTTGTAGATTTTAACTTTCCGCTTTTTGCCCATTCTCACTCCAGTAGAATAGGAAAACTAAAAAGCAACTTTTCATGGATGTAATGATCGTTTGTCTTCTTGTAATACGTAAACAGATTTCAGTTCAGCGCTGGGTAAAATGTGAGCACTATAGCTCAACTACTACATTGACCTGATTGTACATTTCAATTCCTAGATGCAGCCGATATTTATCGTAATCAAAAGTTATATAAGTTTAACCGTGTTTGTCAAGATAGTTTGATACATGGCACTTGCAAGGGAAACTCTTAGCGACAACAGAAAACGAAACGCTTTTACAAAACTGCATTTTTCCATACTTCACTTAGTGGCTAATTCGTAAAGATTTAGACCTGACTACTGAACTGTTTAGAAGACTACTGCACCATAGGATCTGTTGAGTTTCTTGACAGACTTCAGGACGCATGCTCAGTGGTACCACAACTTTGCACGCTTTACCTCCAGTGGGCACCATAAGTTCTGGAATCACGCTAGGAGACAAAAGGCAAGTGAAATATTTCACGCACATGCAGTCTTTCACTCACCACATAACCGACAGTCTGATGCTTTTAATCCCTAATATCTTCTGCGAGTCTTCACTTTTAACGTTTTGACTTCTAATTGCCATATAGCTTAATTTTGATCATTTGAGAATTTTGCAATTTTCGCTTGCCTTTCGATGACTTCATTTCTAGCAGTTTTGGCTTGTGTATGTAGGTTACAGACGTACTGTACCATTCACTGTGTACTGTGACTGTAAAGAAAGTAGTTAAGCGAGTGGTGTGCTCTGTGATTGGTTAAAACTCAAACAACGTCTCTTAACCGTATACTTTACCGCGCTTGGCGCAGAGTACATGAATTTTTTTGCTTTCGTACGCGTTCTCCCCAACGTAAGGTGGATCAGTGCGTTCTCTTACACGATATTTCCATTATTGGCAGAAGTTGCATGTTTCTCTTTCTTACTTAACGCGAGAATTTGCCCTTAAGGCTTTGGCTTTCTGTTCCAGCGTCGAGTTCTGATTGGTTTATTTGAGTCATTTGCGTTTTTCCTCACTCTCTTGTTCTGTTATTAAATATAATTTGTATAATGTTGTTTTGTGGTTGGCCAGACGTCAGTGTCTCTAATTTTAGACTCTTATTTTTTTTTTAATGGAAGTTTTCTTTATGAATCTTTTTGTTTTTCTTTTAACAGAATTCCAGCCGGCGGAGTCTGCGTAATAGCCGCACCGGAAGCCAGTCGAGTATAAGCAGCAGAAACAGTCAGTTCAGTATGCAGAATGTCAGTTGGGAGGCTTCTAAGACCAATCTGTATGGCATTACAGAGCTGTGAGCTACGCCATACGCCAGACTGGTGGCGAAAAGACGACATAACAGCTCGACCGCGGTCAAGCTCGATCGCCATCTTCATTATGAAGCTCATACATCAGCTTCCCCCCGTTCAAAACACTTAGAACACGAACAGTGTTGTCCATCGTAGAGTCATAAAAGTACCCATTCTTGCTCTTTGGAGCTGTAAAATGATATTGAGAAGCCTTACTTTCCCAGTATTTTCAATTCGGATCGCTGTAGAATCGTCTGCTTGGAACCGTTTTAAAAACATGAAGATACGTCCGTCTTTACGTTGAGTCAAGTTCCCTGGGAACCAGAGGGTTCTCTAGCGTTCTTTTGAGGTGCGGTCGATGCGTGCGCGAGAAATGCCTTTGGCACCCAGGGTAACCCATATCTTCAGCTATTTAACAATTATCCCACGAAATCGAGTCGTACATTTACTCATGGCCAATGAGGTGCGCCAAATTTTTATTCTTATTTTAAAGAAAACCCTTGACACGTGACAGATTTTTTTAAACCCATTAATTGTTATCTCTATCGCGCGTCTTAATGGGCTGACAGCCTGTTAGCTGGGAACTAACCAGAGAGCACGCTTCCTCGTATCCAGTGGCTGTCTATATGAAAAAATGACATATCAAATGCTGGATTGAAAACTCTGTGACTCCCATGGCTAGTTTTGTTACTAACATCTTCCACTTTCTACATGACCCATTTCTCCCTCCTTCCTACTTTTCTTTTCCATCGCCATTTTTCAGGAGAAGTACCGTGTGGTACTAAATTTTGAGGGGGTTTTAATTTTGCAGGAACTAATTTTTGCGATTGGGAAAGACTGGTTTTTCTTTCTGGGGACTAATTTTTGCGATTTTCATGAGGTGGCGTTCAATTGGGATGATTACATTTTTGTCTCTTAATTGAGTACGCACAATCGAAATACAAGAAACAACGTGGAGTTAAAAGACACTTTAATCAGTTAATCAATGGAGTACCTTCGTGCAGACGATCCGTTTCTGTAAAGCCTTTAGCAGCTAACTACTTGTAGTGTACCAACTGCAATTTTCGTTATATTCCTGAATGTTTTGTTTGTAAGTTCGTTTTGTTTCTGAACGAATAAGGGCGGCATGTAAAAGTTGATATGTTTGTGAATAATTTCGACAGTAGAGTGAAATTTTTTTGTGGATCGTGAAAAAAAAACGCAAAGACGAGAACCCGCAAAAATATTTGTGTCACACGGTAGGCGATGTTCGGTCATTTTAGAACGATAGATTGTGCAGTCAAGACCAAGCTAATTATTAAGGTGGTGTCCCTTGTGCCGTGCTTACGGAGGCGTTTTTCCTTCGTTCGCTCTGGTCTTTGTACGTTGCATTGCATTGTCCTTGCTTCGTTGCCCTTTACCCTATGGTATAATCAGTGTTCTTAGTTCGCGCTCAGCCAACCTCTGCAGCATAATACACTGAGTGTTAAAGTGGCAGCCAATTTTTGCGCTCGCACACGTGCTTCGTTTTAGTTTAATCGGGCCGCAGAGAAAAGGACTGTCTTGTAGTTTAA
>Ga0126336_10002836_pt1 | contig 10071 bp, 2 predicted proteins | sample SidCmetagenome_FD_92530 | JGI IMG/M metagenome (GOLD analysis project Ga0126336, IMG submission 92530) | Coral microbial communities from El Islote,Puerto Morelos, Mexico - Siderastrea C C metagenome | ecosystem: Host-associated > Invertebrates > Cnidaria > Coral | place: El Islote,Puerto...
ATAATAATAATAATAATAATAATAATAATAATAATGATAATAATAATAATAATAATGATAATGATAATGATAATAATAATTATAATTATGACTTTATTTAAACAGGGTAACTAGAATTACAAATTAAAGTAATTTTCATCTAGGCTCTGAACTACAGATTAAATAATAGTAAATGATATATAGTTAAACAACTATTATTATTATTATTATTATTATTATTATTATTATGATTATTATTATTATTATTACTATTATACTACCACTGCCACAGAAAATGACCTTACCGCTTATAAAGGCTGAAAACTCTTTCATGTCAGTCCCAAACCTGCTGGTGGCTACGAAACTGTAGTTTCCATCATAATCTAACGTGAAGCTTCCAGTAGTGTTTGTCGTATAAAACAATAATGTGGAATTGTGTGTCAGCGCTGTATATATGGGACGAGTTCCAGTGACTGACCATGTCCGCTGATAGCCAGGAAATGAGCGCACGACCGGAGATAGTTCACGTAAAGTTAGCTTGGGTAATTCTAAAGGAAACAAATTAAGTTTGAGGTTTATCCTTTCAGGAAAAATATAGGTTTTGTGGTTAAATGGTTCAATTTGACTATTGAAAAACAAGTACTGTAAAATAATATTACTTCATTTAGGTATCAACGGTATTTAGCACAGAGTGCTAGTTGGGGACACCACCAAGATTGAATTGGAATTTGGAGATATTGGTTTTTGAGGAGACAGCAAAAACAATTAACGTGGAAACAAGGTTAAACCTTTTTTATTTGGAATTCGTTCTAATTTCTGACGTTTAACTGTCACCTATGCTTATATTTCCTTACACTCGAAACGTCATATAAGCTGGTGTTTCGAGAGTAGCCCTTCGTCAAAGCGAACCATTGCAACAGAAGGTATTCAAAACACCAACTTTTGAATTTCCTTATGATGGTCAATTTATCTTAACAGTTAAACTGACAAATCCAAATTTTCATAGCTGGACCAAACTAGCCTGATATGCGGCCAAATCCTAACAAGAAGGTACGATGAGGTATGAAAATTTACCGCTCGCACTGAGTGGCATGCAAGATGCTGTCATGATATACAAGCTGTATAGTTATCGACATGGGCGCCGTTTGGATTCTAGACATGGGACATTTTTCTCCTTTTATCGGCTTTCTCCAGTTTTATTGTCTTATTTTGTTGTTTGTTTGTTTTATTGTTCGCTGTTTTCGAAGTTTGTTTTATACTCCCAAAATGGGGAAATATCCAAACGAAAGACATAAGAAGTCAGTAAGAATAATCAAAGGCATCACGTTAATATTTAAACTATTCTAAGAAAGTTATGCCTGTAATGTAAATGACCGCCTCAAAGGAAAATGGCCATAAAACTGAGCTATCTCCTCCCTTAAATTACAGTGGAACCCGATATAGCGAACCCTTATACAACGAAGACCGCGGTATGACGAACCATATTCTTTAGCCCAATAATGGTAAAATGTATGAAAAAGAATCCAGATACAACAAACCCCCTGTTATAACCAATACATTTTGCAAGTCCCTTGGCACTTCGTTATACCGGGGTCTCATTGCATCGGCTAATTAAGAAACGATGAGGCTTTCACTCAACTTGCTAGCACACGCCTTAAGACACTGTAAATGGACAATACTATTTACGTATTGGATGCGTGTTTCCGTAACCTTAGTGAAAGCGTTTGCCGCCTTACCGATGCAGAATCCGTATTTGCGGTCCAAATTGAATGATGAAGAAATTGCACACCAAGGCCTACGGCTGCGGCGGGTTGTGCATTTTGTGTATCTAGTACCATAGTACATAAAAGGAAAAACACAACAGGCGCCATTGAGAGTCGGTACTGTTCCACAAGTCACTGAAAAAGGTAGAGTTAAACACTGTGTTAGACAGCTTAAGCCAGCCAATTTACAAGAGAGGTTCAAAATGGTTCAATAAAAAGTAAGTCAACCTTTTGTCCCATTCATGCTTTATTTCAAATGAATTCGTCTTAGCCTCTAGATCAGTCCCAGGCAGTTAATGTAAGCTTCAAGAGTCGAACTTGTATCTTAAGCAGCCCGCTTTATTTGGGCCGTCACATGCATCGCTTCTTGCCTGGAAGTTATAGTCGAACGTCATCAGCATCCACGCTGATATATTGTGTTTTCTTTAAGTATGGCCTGGCACTAGATGTTAGCTTGCTTGAAAAAAATCTCCAAAGTGATTAAAACAAGGAAATATAAACTTGGGCTGCAGAATAGTGGCTAAGATAAAGTAGCACACGAGCCAAGCAGGCCCACACGGCCGGAACGTAACCCGGTTCCTGTAGCTTGAAGCAACGGAGGGTATTGCTACTCCCCCCTGGGTGGGATGCTAGTCCATCACAGTGTTACCCCAGCAGTATGTCGCCGGTACCCGTTTCATACACCTGGGTGGGAGGAGAATGTGGGGTTAAGTTTCTTCTCTAAGGAAACAACACGATGACAGGGATTGGGCCTAGAACTGCCGACTTTCAGATCTGAAGTCTAACACGCTAACCACTACGCCACGCGCCCCCAAAATAGTGGCTAAAGAAACTGAAACTTTCATCAGAAAAGCAATTTTGAATTCGGGATCGCCTGTCGACAGAAACTTGAATTTAACGAACTACTAACCAGTTCCACGCCTGTAATTCTGAACGTAATCCCAAAGCTTTTTTTTCTGGTTTGCTCTGCGGAATATTTTTATTCAATTCTGTTGTATATTTGGTGGCATTTGGCAAAATGACATGGAAATTTGGTAGGCAAAATGTTATATTTTGCGGGACATTATCCCTTCAAAGCTATTTTCTTTCTGTTGTGCTTTTAAGTTACAGCGCTAGCGTATTTCACTGCTTTTTACTACGGCTCCTTTCAATAAGATAAGTTAGCTTAACAGTAAAGTTCCTAAACAAAGAAATATCTAAAGCAAGTAGTGTACTCGATAAGACAATTGACGTGCTCTGCAAAATAACAAACAAAAAAAACACGGAAACAAAAAGATAGAGAATTCCATGTTAAAAGAAAAAGACAAGTAAAACAACTAGAATGCGAGTCAATGAGCGACGGATGGAAATTGTTTGAAAGTGCCTGTGCCATGCTACTGAGACCTTCGTACAGCATCTTCAGCCTAGAGCGCAAAAGTTTTCTTTAGACGTGGATTGACGGGGTCTACTTATGAATGCTTCAACCACCCGAAGGGACTTGCATAGCCTTTACCTATTCCATAACTCACGAGCTCACGAGTGCTCATAGCCACGAGTCTGATCTGCTATGAACAGAATGTTAGTGAAAACTTACTGAGACAATAGCCCGACTTTTTATCTCGATCATAATTGCCTGTTTTAGCACACCAGTGTTGTAAGGGGCTGTCTTCTGTCGTACATCCATTGAACGTCTTTGCATTGTAAACAAAAGGAAATACACAGCAACCTCCATCAGTTGTATTCACTGTAGCGCATGGAACCCCTGGGGAAATAAGAATGTAGGTTCTCTATAGGCAGACTCCCTTGAGCAGCGGTCCTAACTGAGTAATGTAAGGAAACAAGAAGTTTTGGAGGCAAGAATTGTACAACTTGACTAAGTTGAAGTTGTAAAGAAAGATGGCCGGAAGTGATAGCAAGGTGCACGACGAAATTAAAGAAGACAATAAATAGGGGCTCTGATGAACCTGACAACGACGATATAGACACTATCACGTGCACTGACCCAATCCAGCGACTGTCACAAAGATTTAACTGTCAACAAACTTTTATTCAAGAATAGGAGTTCGGCCTTCTAAGACTAAAAGATTCACGTGCCAGAGAAGTTTGGAAGAGGCTATAGTACGCATTATTCAGACAGTCCTGTATGTTATGATTATTTAAAGCCCTCTTTTAAAAACACTGGAAAGCAAAGCCTCCAAGGAATTACAACGTTTCTAACTTCCTTGCATTTTTCCTTTGTTCTCTTGAACTCCTGTGTAAATTCATGTTTCTTTAAGTCTTTTACCTTGCTTGTAAAATTGGATGCTCTCTTAATGACTTTGTAATAAAGTCGAAATATTAGCAACCTTTTCTTCTTCGTTTTTGCATCGTTATAATATCTCAATTTTAGATTTATGGTGTTAAATTTATCCCTGCACTTTTCGTACGCTTCTTTTGGCCTTTCTTTTGCTTTTGCTATGGGTAAGTATTGATATGGTCTGGTCACTCATCGATGCAAAACGGGATGCTTTGTCTGTCCTTACCTTGTACAGCAAGAGCGCCTCCCTTGAAATTCCACATTATCATGAATAAGAAGAGAACCATTTTCAAGATGTAGTTGTCCATTATCACAAATACGGTGTGCCTTTACAACGGAAACATCATTCCTGATTACATTGGAGAGAATTGTAGAAAAGAGATGTTATATTAATTTTGAAAAATACCAGCTTTTGCTCCGTTGAAGTGATTTTCAAGTTCAAGTAAGAAGAGTATAAACAACGTGTAAAAGTGACATTTGGTCATTTTTAACGTTTACGTATTTTTTCATCGGTCATTAGCAATTCTGCTAAGCGGTCATTTAAGGGATGCTTTGTCTGCTAGCTCTGCTAAGAACTTGATGACCGCTGCAATTCGCAGCGGTCATCAAGTTCTTACGAGGTATGTTTTCCATAAATTTACGTTATAAACAAATACAGATGGTTCTTTCTTAAGAAAATTAGTAGGCAAAACAATACCTCACCTTTGGAAGTAACACCCAATCAGCCCAATTTCTAGAACAGTACAAAAACGAAAAGATGACAATACACACAACTTTTGTTTTCTTTTGTTTGTGTATGCATACTGCAGAGAAAAAACTTTTCTCGATAGTGTGAGTTCCTTCTAAAGGCGCTATATTGTTTTACCACTTGTTTTCTCTAAGCAGGCTAGTGAAGAACATGCGCAGACGGATGTGATCAGACTATCTCCAGAGACCAGCGTCTTTATTAAAACCGACAAAGAGCAGTGAGAGATAACGAAATATGAGTATTTCACGTTGAAAAAAAATTTGGTTCCATGCAAGTTCCAAAATTAATTAGCTCCAGCAAACATTTCGTGCCAAGTCTACATGGTAGAAATACGAGCTTTCATGAATGAAAATTCCACTCCTCGCCTTATACCTTCAATGTATATTTCCACGTTTACGGTGAGGTCATCGAACAACGTAAACTAATAACTGCGTTGTCTTTTGCTCTCGTGTTTCCTCCTCAATGTTGTGTGTGTGTTAATGCATTTTAAGCAGCCTGTATAGATTGACATTTTTGGGACTGATCTGCCTTTTATAAGAGCAACAAGCAGCTTCTCATGACGTAGTTGCATTTGCGTTGCTTTTGAAGAATATCAAAGCACCCGTATATTTAAAAATAGGACTTACTGTAGAGTGGCAAGTACTAGACATGTTCACAACAGGTGAAATTTTTGTTTTCTCTCTAACAGAATAAAGCAAAATATCTCTTGTTTCGCAAACTTTCGAACTTAGGGGACTTAGCAGGGGTAATGATCGAGCAAAATAGCTACTGTAGGCTTTTTTTGGAGGAGAATGTGAACAAACCCAGTCGTAAGTTTTTTAAGTCGCCATTCAAGAACCGTTGAAGTTCTGTTGGTTATTAGAATTTTTGCTCATCGCTGTCAAAATCCTTCAGTTTTCATCAGTCCTCTTTCGTCACTGGTGGTCTCAAAACGTACTACCGAGTCCATTGTTAAAATAAAAGACAGTTGTCAATTTTAATAGTGCCTTTGAACTCACGATGAACACTTTCCCATCAAATAACACTACTATGAGGTTACGAATGATGTTGCCATTGTCGTTTGGTAAATTTGCAAGCAAGATTTCACGCTCGAAGGAAGTTAATTGACTTCGATGATGACATTCTGCAGCCGGTAAATAGGAACTCAATAAAACGCCACATATCAAATGAAAGCTCTCGCACAGTATGAGATTAATATTTTCCCTCTTGCAATTTTTTCATTCGAAAGGGACTATTCGCATTCAGCGTTTATCTCAACTGAGCTTTAATAATGACATTCTGCGGTAAATTGGAACTCAATAAAACGCCACATATTAGATGAAAGCTCTCGCACAGTATGAGGTAAACATTTTCCCTTTTGTATTTTTTTAATTCGAAAGGGACAATTCGCATTCAGCGTTCATCTCAACTGAGCTTTCGGCGGTTCATATGTGGAAGCATTCACTGCTACAAAAAACGAGTTTATTTTGAATATGGCTTAAAACAAACCCATGAGTAAGACTGACAGAATTTTCGTTTTCCCCTCCTTTTTTTTTTACGCGCCGCAGTGATTCGTTAGAGTGTGTCCAAGTTTCTGTAAAAAGAACGACAAAGTTTCGTGTACTTACTATTTCAACGGGTTCAATGTACTCAAAATATTTTAACCTCTCAAATTCACTCGCCTGTTTTGGACGAATTTTGATAAGACTTGGAAAATACTTGTGTTTGGAGCATTTTGTTTTGCCAGGTTTTCGTGTGTTTAAAACTGGAAGACACACCCAATTCAGTTCACATCCGCTATATTTTTAGTATAATTTAGCAAAGACTTGCCGTTCTCTATAATACTTGCTGAGTTAAAATGACCCACTAGTATCATCGGTTTTTTTTTTTGGTTGCAAAACAAGGTGGAAACAAAACTAAAAGAAAATTAAAAAGACTCAAATATTCAAATCAGCCGTAACTTGACTTTTCTTAGAGTCTTGTCCAGCGACGAACTTTTGCTTTGAATGATCAGGCATTCGGGCGAATTGAAGTCAATAACCTTTCACTTTGGTCAAAAGTTGAAAATGTTCTTGAATATATAGACTTTCGTTCCTTGCTGATAACATACGATAAACTGTTGTGGCGTCGCGGTTGCATGTCGAACAGCTCACAAGTCACACCATAAAGGAAAATAGTATGCCAACTCTACTGGCTTAACAGTGTATTTCCCCAAAAGAAAGTCACGGTTGTTTAGTGGAAACTATCTTACAACTTACTTACCAGTACAACGACGATTTTTTCTTGAAGAACTAAAGCTCTCTCGCTCTTGTTGTAATAAATGACACTTTCTCAGAGCCCTGTCAAAATAAGCACCTGTGCACTGGAACAGCTAAACAAACACCTATTGTTACGTAATCTTTGTTTTTGGTTCCAAGTTCGTAAATCTCTGTATCAGTTTTGGATAAAGAGTTACATTGTTGTTGCAGATGGAGTAGTTTTACTTTACCCGTGAAACAGCATTTAACAATTAGTGTCTAATAGTCAAAGTTGAACAAACGAAAACGATGGAATCAGGGAGTAAAACTGCGTAACAGTTTAGTATCTATTTCACGGGTTTAGTAGAATCACTCTAAGCTGATATGAATTCGTATCAGTCAAAACTAAAATTATAAAAGCAAATATCTCTGTCCATCTCTTTTCAGTAGTTTCGCAGAGCTCGGCTGAACCTTGTCAGAATCCTTGCTAGTTCCGAAATGCAGTCAAGGAGGAATACTGACATAATAACTTAGCAACAAGCTAATTCAATCGTGTTTTTTTATAGCGAACGTTTAGGCAGACAATACAAGGTCGTTTTTGTAAAAGTGTTGTCAATGTCTGTAACGTCTTAGGTCCTCCTTCAAGCAACGTTAGTAGTATAGACCTTCAGTCAAAAAAGCGTATTCAATCAAACATCTTGAGGTTTCAAAATGGCATTTTTTTTCGAAACACTGAACTAAATCCCGTTTTGAAACCAAAAGATTATTGAATATGCTAATTCTCTGCAATATGGAGCAAACAATCTCAGCAATTACTTAAACCATTTTTAGTTTCAAAACAACAAAATGCCATTTCGAAGACACTAGATATTTAATTGAATACGCATATTTTTAGAAACTCGCTAAAAATGTACTATTTAACTGGAGATGGCAGCAAAATCGTTTGGCAAAGTTTTAAACTTTGTTAGAGATACTGGGTTTTAAGCTAATATACATGTTAAGAGAAAGGATCTTCACCAAAAACTATACCAACCATGAAGCATCTCTTTGTTGAGTGTAAAATCCCTCAGTTTAATAGTCCAGTCAAGAAAAAGGTCATTCTAAGAATATTTTCTCACAGCGCCCGAAAACGTAGATCAGCAATGTGGAACGATCTCAAGTGGCCAGCTACATATATTACATAACATACATACAGCATTTACTTCTGAAAAGAAAGGTTTTGCAGATTAAGTAGTCCGGCTGTGAGGCATGAACGCGGCTTACCTAAGCTTTAATAATAATAATAATAATAATAGTAATAATAATAATAATCTTTATGGAGAAAGCTCCCGTCACAATGCTCCCGTCATAAAGCTTTCTGACGGAGTTTCGTTTATAACAAGTCCCTGTTGGCTTCAGCAACATTTTCTTATGTTAGAGAAGAAAACAACAAAAAGACAATTATGTCCTCACTTGTTGTACGCGCCCTTCCCCACTTGGGTTTGATTTGACTCTTGGTACACAGTGGTAACCCCGCTAAAAACTGTGGGCCGACTGTGATCTTCGCGGGCTCTATGACGGCTGTTTTGAAGTGTTATGTAAGTTTGTCGATGGACGGTCTTGTTTAATAAAGTCACAATGTATTTGCTATTGACCTTCAACAAACATTGCTGAAGCGTGAAACACTGAGAAGTTCACTTTCGATATATTTAAGTCAACTTAGTATGGTGCTTAAGGTATCACCCACCCTTCAGGACCGTTTGCGCGCGGAACGCTCTAGTTTTTGTTGGTTTTATGAAAAACCCTATAAACTATTCATTTTTTGGCAGCTTAATAATTCCAGATAATGACTTTTTATTCAAAAAGAGGTAGTAGTCTAACATGTTAGGGAAATGGGAAGCTTTTTTCACATATACATGTCTTCATAGATTAGGTTCCACTCCCCCCAGAAACAAAGAAAACAAAACGATTAACACTGCATACTCTTCTTGACACCAATGGCTAAAAAACTGTGTCTCAGATTTTGACAAGTGCGTTTGTCTTTCGTTTATTAGCAGATGAAGTCAGAGAAAACAAATAAATTGGCACTTCGCGCGAAAAAAGGTCTAGCTCCAAAACAAAAGGAGGGATTAAAATTCGCAGACACGGTTTTGGCAATAATCTGGCCAAGTTTCAGCCAAATTGGTCGAGCGGCTGTCGACTTGTAGTTCAAAACATACGTACAACTCGTCAAAATTTGACTTTCGAGAAAAACAGGAAAATGTATTTTCTGCGGCGTCTTGCTAGTAATGAGATTATGACACCTAGATGCCCGGTGAGCTCTATTTTGATCGAGAGATCGAGAGGGATCACCTTTCTCAAAAAAAACAGAACTTTCACACAGGGTCCAGAGGAGTTAAATTTGTACGCAAGAATTATCCTTCGTACATCTTACCATATAAAATACATAACCAAGTCATTTGATCAATAAATTTGCCCAATGCAACCTTTGTAAATCCAATTTGAACGGCGTTCTTCTCTTTCCATACGCTGTATTTCTCGATCTTGATCTCGCTTAGTACGCCATATTGAAAATTGCTATTAACCGCAGACCATTCTTCCGCGGTCGCCTAACACGTTGCCCGAAGGGCAACGGCTCTTCTTCGGAAAGCGAAGCTTTCCGAACGAGGCACGAAGTGCCGAGTAAAAATAAGGACAAGGGAGGAAACTTATACCACGTGATCTCGATCGACGTGCACTGCAGCACATGGTGACGAAAGTGATCGTTACCGGAAACGAAAGAGCAAAGTTCAAAACAGTGGAGGGAGTTTTAAAAATGGAAAGCTCCGTTACAAGAAAACCAGCGTGAGCGGAAGAAATCGAAACTATCGAACAGGGAAAAACACGTTTTCGTATCTAAATGGTAAGTGTTTCGATAATCTGCTTTCAAACGCGAACATAAAAATACCATATTTCCGCGATCAAACGGCCCCTGAGACCAATTTTAAGATTTAAAAATTTATTGCAGGCTATCGCTGAATTACCAGATAGACCGCCGAAATTACACAGCACTGAGTGGAATTCTTGATTATTATAATGTGAGCGGCTGTGAAAAGGAAAATTTCGTTTTGA
>Ga0126336_10002837_pt1 | contig 10070 bp, 5 predicted proteins | sample SidCmetagenome_FD_92530 | JGI IMG/M metagenome (GOLD analysis project Ga0126336, IMG submission 92530) | Coral microbial communities from El Islote,Puerto Morelos, Mexico - Siderastrea C C metagenome | ecosystem: Host-associated > Invertebrates > Cnidaria > Coral | place: El Islote,Puerto...
CCCGTGTTGGAGGGGGGGGGTCCCCTTTTTCCCTGGCGGGCCCCCCGCCCTTTCCCGGGCCCCCCCCCTTCCCCCGTATCCCCCCCCCCCCCCCCCCCCACCACCAACACCCTCATAGCCCCTGAGAAATATCTGCTGGGCCAGTTCTCCAACAACTTGTTATATTGCCCTACTCAGATTCACCATAGGGAGAAGGACCTGAGAGAGTGGCACAAGTCCTGAAGACACAGGAAAAGAACTGATACCAGAACTTCGATCGTGGGACAAAATCATATAACTAATCAGTTAGTTTATCTTACCAGCACTGGAATCGCAGTACTTTACACATTCCTTGGACTCCTTCGTGTTTTTCAAGCCTTTGCAGCTGTAGCCTGTCTCTACTTTACACTCTCTTTCGATAACAATCGGTCCGCCGCCCCCCTCTGAGCACTTGCTACACTCACCGTCTTTGGCCTTCCAATCCGTGAATTCTACTCCTACAGAATAAAACAACATTTTATTGGCTGTTGTCCTGTGCCATTTGCTGGTTGACTTAACCAGTTTACAAGATGTATGGGCCTGTCTTTAGAGCTCAGTGTTTGACCAGCAGGGTTGAACACAGATTTTTCACATAAACGGAGACAATTCGTGCTGTTTGCATGGCACAAATAACTGGCAGCGACAGTTGGAAACAACAGTTGCGAAAAGCATGAAAATCCCAAAATAGAAATTTAATATACACGTGACCTGTCTGAAGCGTAAACCGTCACCTCTCTCCAGCCCCTTAAGGCAAGTAAGACGGCTGACAATTCAGACTACACAAACATGAATGAAACAGACCTTGCATTCACCAAACTGGAAGTAGTTGAGGTGTATGCGCCGATCTGTAGAGTTTGGTGTTTGATTAGCAGGGTTTGGACACAGGTTTCAGACATTGAACGAAGGAAATTCGGCTGTTTGCATGGCGTAAACAACTTGCATGTGAGCAACAGTTGCGAAAAGCGTGAAAAACCCAAAAAGAAGCCTTAGGAAATCGATATACATGTGACCTGTCTGAAGCGTAAGTTGTCACCTCTCTACAATTCCTAAGGGCAAGTAAAATGGCTGACAATTCAGACCACACAACAGTATGAATGAAACAAAGCCTTCGTTCACCAAACTGGAGCCATTTGGGGTGCTCAGAAGTACAGCAGGTGCAACCCTAAAAACTTGCAAACAAAACAAGACTGCCAAAGTACGTTTCACAACGAGATGATCATTAAAAATTGTGGGGGATCAATTTTTGTGTAATTTTAAGCAAAACAGAGAAATTCCGGTTAAATTTCGGATATAAGTCCTCCAGTTAGATGTTAAAATCACGGTTTAGTAATGTATTATTTTTGACAACAATAAATAGTATTTATTTCAGTTAAGTATAGACTGATTTCAAGTTGAAACATAAATTAATCAGTGTCAAAAAGTGCTTTAAAATAAATGGCAAGATAATTGGGTATCAAGCAATTGAGCTTTCTTGGGTCCTTGATAAACAAAGTAGGAGAGAGGTGCTCCAGTGAAGTTATACGGTGAAAACTAACCTAATGGCGTGAAGACGAAACTGCCTTCTACGACTGGCACGGTCATGAGTTTGCCATCCTCCAACTCCTTTTTAAAGACATCCTCGATAACTTCATTTTTCGTTAGAAGCAAGCATAGTTGAAGCCTCATGAGAACTCCCCCTGCATTCTGTTGGAATGTCACATCTGATATCTTCACCTCGCTGTATTTGCTGGAGTCATTGAACAAGCTTTCAATCTGTAAGAATAATCACAATCTTATCCTGAGTACTGATTAAGGGGGTGAGTGCTCTTTTGAGTCTCCACTGCATCCTGTTTATAGACAGACGTCCAATCAAGTAACGAGAAACTTGAAAGACACTATACCCAAATATAGGCAGAATTACTCCATCATAGAGCAGTTTAATGTTTTGAAATGTAAACCATCCACAAAGTTTTTTTAATTATTCCAAGCAGCTTTAGGCATATCTCTTAGACACATTTTGACAAAATTTTAGTGGGAAATGGTTGCTATGACTACGAGATATGACATCATATGTAGCAGGCGGTGAAGCCACTTTTTAAATACGTGTTTTCACCTTTTTAGTGAAAACTGAAAAGCTAGCACAAAATGTTGACAAACTTCTAACTTTTTGGATCAATTGAACTTTCTTTCCATTTGCTAACTAAGGAATTGAAATTCAGACTTTATTTCCAACAATGTAACGTCCATTTGTTGTAACAGTGGAGATTCCCTTTTAAGTGTCAACATTCGGCTTCATCTTCAACCTTGATACGTACAAGAAATGTCACAGCCCAACTTTGGTACAGGGCTGCTGGTACACCCCTTGGCTGCTTAAAAGTTAACCGATTTAAAAAGGGTCACATTAGCCTCTAGGAATACCTTAATATCAATTTGTTATAACAGTGGAGGATCCCTTTAAGCAAAGGGAACAATGAAAAGTGAGTAATAAAAATCATTCGAACCTTCAGCTGTTTTATGTGCTCGATTGTGATTTCTAAAATGAAACAAATAAAAAGGAAATCTAAATGAGGTTTTCACAATTTAGGTTTTATTGGCGGACCGGAAGAATCCGAGAGGAAATTTGTCCATTGTTGACGAACAACTAACAGAGGTTTTATAAGCGAAAGACAGATACGCCAAGCAGATACACATTCTGTGATGGACTATGAAAAGCCGGGGTCCAAGACAAACTTATTATCTGCGTCTCAACGTTTAGCTCACTTCTGGCGTGATATTGCAAGGCTAAAACTAATTACACAGAGCTTGTGATTGGTTAGCATAGTTCCTGTAGGAGTACAAACTCGCGAGAAATTCAATCTAAAACTAACTAGGTCCGAGAAAACGCTGTGACATGAACATACGTTAGTTGCTCGCGTTGGCTTCTGGCTTCACCATCTTGCTTGCCACTAAAACAGGGCTTTTATTTTCGACGACAAGCCTTAGCTGTTGGAACCCCCAACAGGTAAGAGCTCCAACTGCACTGATCCGTGTCTCAGTACAAACTCACTTAATTCTCAAAACACATTTAATCCTTGGCTTCTCAGAAATGATTTCTTAATGAAGTTTCTGTCAGAATTTCCAGGGTTTCAATTGTTTCCATATTAAGTGCACCCTTCTATAAGTTAGCCTTCGGAAATTATTAGCTACTCACTACAGTCCCCATTCCAAGCTTCAATATCTTGTAACTTGCCGACGATTTGTTTGCGTAAGACTCCTCCCATTTTCCCCGTAATACAATGCTGAGGTTTCCACAAGCTGAAAATAAATGAATTTCAAAATAGAGAGAGATCACCATGTTATTCAATACACTGAAAAAAAAAACAAATAATAATAAAAAAAAAAGAATAAAAAAAGATGTACAGTCAACGATTACTTACAAGCTCTAGTTTTAAAAACGTAGCATTACTGTCAGCGACAAAGGGTTAGCGAGATTCCTAAATGTTTAACATCAGAGGACCATGAAACAAATCTTTTCCAGAATTACGGGTTAACACGGTTATTTTGAGGTTTTTTAAAAGGATGATGAGAAGAAAACCTAATTCTTTCTTGGTCTCCCTGTGTTCTTCCTATACCGTTAGCATAAAAGCGTAGTTATACACTAAATCTTCTCATTCGATTTCTTATATGAAAACAACGAATTAATTGAGACTAGCTAGAGACGACAGACGAATACTGACGTATGTCCGGCGTTGGGCAAGAAAAAAAGGGCAAGGGCATAGTATAAAGATAATATTTCTATTTATGTTGTTGTAAAAAAGGCAGTCCGTTTGTTTGTGTGTTCATTCCTTAGTTCGCTTTTTAGGTGGTTTGTTTGTTCCTTTGTTGTTATTTGGTCCGTAATGTTTTTCATATTCGTTCGTTTGCTCGCTTGAATGTTTGTTCGATCGATCGGTTCATTCGATTTGCTTCATTAATTCGATTAATTGGACTTCCCTTGACCTTCTCTGTTGGCTGGTAGGTTCTTTTGTTTGGTTTTATTTTATTTTCATCGCTTTGTATAATTACTTGTTACTTGTACTTGTTCCCGTAGCCTCTTTTGTTTGTTGGTTCGTTTGGTTTGCTTTGATTTGTTTATTTGTTCGTGTGCTTACTCTTTTCTGAAGGGGTCGGTTCTGTCGTAGCTGGGTTGGTCGGCTTCACTGTCTCGGAAGCTGAGCTGCCAGCTGTCATGGAACTCTGAGAGGCTGGTGTCGGGGTTATAGTTAGTGACAAAGCAGACTGCGCTGAAGCAGACTGTGAAAATGTGGATGATGCAGCTGTTGCGGAAACAGAAGATAAAGGAGTGGAGGTGGTGGTGGCCTGCGCTGAAACATCTGCAAATAAAAATTAGACAACTCGGCATTAGGTACCACATCAGATATGTTTGGATTAGACATTTTTAGATATTAAAAATCCATTTAATTCCGAGAAATAGCTTGCATAAGTAATGGTTGTGATACATGTATGCTACTTATTACTGAACCTTATCAAATCCTACTGTCCTTTCTAGGCAATATTTCAATGATTTCAGGTGTCTGAGGAAAACGGAGGTGGTCCCTTTTGCTAACAGGGTTATTTGTAAAAGTCCTAAAACTAGCACAGTGTATTATGTAACATATACTGTTGTGTGCAGTTCGGAAAACGTGTAATATTGGAGCGTGGGGTTGGAGGTACTCCCTATAGTCGACTATGTCGGGAGCATCCGTCTTTGTTGTTTTAGTACTTTAAAGGGTGGCCAAATTACATGCACCTAAACTAAAATGGATAAAAGCTAAATCTGAGTACTAAAAGGATTGGCAAAATGTTGGCAAAAATCACAAAGTAAAAAGTATGGAAAGCTTACAGCATTTGAGCAACTAATGATCTAATGTTTTTAGCTTCTTTTAGGCATAGAAAAGGCTCAATTGTTTTGTTCTAGGGGTATTAGTATAATTAAAAAGGATAAGGATTAGAATTCGGAGCCGGCCTCCCCATATGCATACGAGACTTTTGGATGTGTTTCGACACACGTTAAAAGAGCTATTACATCATTCAGTTTAAACACCTTCGCCCTAAACCCACCCCCTCCCCTATCACGAAATTGTCTCGTACGTATGAGTAGATTAATTAATAAATAGTAATAATAATAATAATAATAATAATAATAATAATAATAATAACTTTTAAAATTAACAACTTCCCGTTGAGGGCTTTTTAGGGAAAATGAACTGATGAAAGAATAGAAATGAACATAATATCTTTAAGAACACAACTGGCAGGAGGCAAACCAGCTGGCTATTTAAAAGCCTGGCCGAGGGAGTTGAACTCGGGTATACCAAGAACAACCTATCTACTGCAGAGGGCGGGACTTGAAACCAAGGCCTCCGGTTTTCAAGACCGGCGCTCGACCAGGCTGCCTAATAAATAAATTACAATTCCTTTGCTACCAAAAACAAAAAATGTTGGTGAGAGTGACCTGCTTTTATAATTGATTTGTTTAAGAGACAGCAAGAGATTTCCATTCACTCATGAGCTCAAGAGTAAGAGTAAATACCACTGTCAATAATTATATTAAACCGCTTGGTATTAGGGAAATATTTGATTCAAAAAGTCACTTCATGGACATTATGTGTGAGTGCGATCTTTCTTGAACGTTGAGTTTGTCAGCGACAAACCGACTCTAGAACTAAAAGACAACGGTAATGCCGTGCAAAGAGAGCCCAATAAAGCGTACCGATAAAATCAGTTACAGAGAAAGTTCGCTACAATACGATAATTCGGATAGAAAAAAGATTGCGTTTAATTTTCTTATTTTTTAAATACTACCTCCTTACTTTCGATATACGTTAAAATTTAACAACTCTTTAAAAGATAAAAATGTCCCCGTTTTCATAACTAAGAAGGGTAGCAGGATTTAGGCGTAAACTAGTAACAGCCGCTTGTAACCACATCTGGGAAATAAGCCGGTCGTTTCTCTGCGGAAATTTTCTGCCATTTAAATCATAATATTCAGCTTATAAGACTATAAACACATAGAACTGTGATGGCCATTCCACAAATATCCTTAAGGTTATGGCCCTAAAACGATTTGAGAAAAGAGAAAAGAAAACTGAAAGAACAAAGAGAATTGCCGTTTTCGGTTCAAATTGCTGTCTGGGTGCCTCGGAAAGTAAACAACTGCAAATAAACGTTTCTAACCTTGTGAGATAAACACCACCAATGAGGCAATCAAGATAATCGATCCAGAAGACATTTTACCAACAAGGATTGCTAAGGCGATGTTGAACGTTAACGCGCAATTTCAAATCTGGAAACTCCAACTGCAGCCGGTTTGATCGAAGAATGTTTGTCGTGAGGTTGTTGGGGTTATGTTTCATGTTTATCCGTTTCTATGTAACTTTAACTTTGAACGTCGACGTCAAAAACTTTGCTAATGGCTTAACCCTGACAGTAGACAAACATTGAAAATCTCTCGGCTCTGTCAAGTTTACCGGCGACTTTAGTCGCTAGCTTTGTGTGTTTTTTTTATTCCTACAGTTACGCCTTCCTTGTTTGAGGGTGCTAAATTTATGGATAAAAAACATATACCTATAACATCGACCATTTTTAGTTTTGCTTGCAGGCGATGAAAGCCAGCAAAACAAATTAACTTGCTTTGTCAGTGGGCTAGTTCGATGATCATTTTAATTATGTAAATTAAATATCGGTAGCTCTGTAAACTTGGCAAAGCCAATGATTTCGCATTTTTATTCAATTTTGTTTGCCTGCAAACAACAAAGTTGTTTGGTTGCCAAGAAACGGGTATAAAGTGGATAAAGATGCCATGTCAAATTCAAATTTCAAACTTCTCTAACTTTGAACACTTGCGATCTTTGTAAACCTAAAGTAGTACACTGGCGAACTGACGGACTTAAAATGTTCATGGGTGACTCAGAAAATAAGCTATGTTTTTGAAAAAGGTCAAGCTAACTATGAACTGTTGAGTTGGAAAGCGAACACAAGCAGATAAGCCAAAACGTTGCGTCAATCACAGTAAGATAATTTAAGGTTCACACTTTCTTGAACTCTGATTGGCTAAATCATGTCATAGTACCTTCAGTAGGTCAACAAAACTCAAACGCCAACACTAAGTCAATAAATTTCTATTAAGGTTTTTTACATTATTTAAAAATATATATTTTTGCTTCAAATTTGTTGTTCCAGCAAAAAAAGATTCGGGAAAAGTTCGAAATCTATACAGTGGAATCTCGAGTTTTCGAACCTCATAGGGAAACGGAAATTGGTTCGAAAAAACGAAGGTGGCATGAAATCACGCTTGATTTTCGAGGTATTGTCTTACAACAACCAGGAAAGCAAACAGAAATACCATGGCACTCTTGTACACTCTTTAGCTTTCATTTGAATGGTCACAGTTTAGCATTTTACTCAAGCCTCGAAAGTTAGAACCACCTCGTACACATAATAAGCAGCACCCGCAGGAAAGCCAGGCCTACTGTGTAATAGAGGGTGGTTCTACCTTTTGAGTCTGAGAATAAAATCCTGAAGGGTGACCACTCAAATGAAAGCTACTGAATAGTACTTTCCTGAGGATTCGAGAAATCGAAGGTAAATTTCTTAAAAATTTCTTCCATGGGAGGCAAGAATTGGTTCGAAGTATCGGGATTACAGTGAATCGAATTACAGTGTTGACTGAAGCAAATCCAAGGGCAACGTGCCGTGGTGCGAAAAATCGAGGGTTCGAAAAATCAGATTCCGCTGTATTTGTTTACACCGTGAATGACGGGTGATATATAACATAAGTTCGCTGAAAAGAGCGTATAATGCGAAAATTTACTTTTCACACGGATTGTCCAGATTGCGATGCAAGATTGTTTTGCACCTTGATAAAAGTTTTAGGTATAATAATAATAATAATAATAATAATAATAATAATAATAATAACAGTTTTCATATACGCATTTCGAGAGCCTCAATGCGTTTACCAAAAGAAGCGCGATCTTTGAAATTCAGCTGGAACTGAGAGAAAACTGTTGATACCACTTAGTTAGAACACCTTCACATAGGAAAACCGGTTATATGTTTATCGTTATACGCTGCCTTTATGCCGAAACTATAGATATAGGTGCAGGTTGTGGCCAAAGTAGGGAGCTGCCTGCATAAGGTTACTTGTATTTTGCTTTGTTAATTTTAAGCCAAAACAGTTATTGATGTGTTCAAGAAACAAACAGTTTATTGAGAGCAACCCAAAAACAAAAAGCAATACTTTTTCAGTATTTTATTAAAAATCAGCAATGGACAATTTGGAAATTAATACTACAAAAAGCAAGCATGGTTAATACTGAATATTAGTTTATCCGGCACAAAAGGTACAAGTACAGCTCATTTGTTCGACGAGTGGTCCTGTGCATTCAAAGGTTTTTGTCTTTTATAGCTAGTAGTCACTGTAGTTCTCACGAAAAAAAGCCGAAGATGCAAGAAGATTATACAGCTTCCGGATTATTATTATCAATTTTTTTTTGCTTTCAAGAGTCCGTTGTAGACGATAGCTAACTTATGGTGAAGAGAAAAATGTACTATCTAAGATAGGGTGATGCGAATTTCAGTAGAAAAACCAGAGTAAGCAAATGATGGCCTAGATGTAGAAATTTTGGCTGGTTTTCTTTATGTAACCCCCGAACCGTCAAAGAGCACATGTGAGGATAGGACAGTAAATTGAAAAACACCATATGGAATGGTTGATCAAGACAGGAGCCCATGAAACAAAAAACAGTTCGGATAAAGAGCAATCAGACGAGATGAGAAGCCCAGTATGTGTCACTCGAGTACCCAGGGCCTGTGGGCTCTTCATTCAGCGGATGGTTACCTGGCGAGATTCTGGGATAATAAAAAATATATATTCACATAATTGCAGTAACGTTGTCATATAAAAATATTTAGCAATAAATTAGGCATCAGTCTACATTCAGGGCTCAGTCAGGAGCCCTAACTCAGCTGATATCAATTTGAAGTATTGTACCATTGCACATGCGTGCTTTTTAATCAACGGTTTTTCAAGGCGAATACAATTATTGTGATTGGCTGTTGCTGGACAGTTTATATTGTTTGTTTAAAACGAACAGCCAAATATATATATTTTTGTCGATTGTCCAAAAGTCTTGCCAAGCGACCAAAGGAGTTCGCGGACTCTTTACTGCAGAAGATTGTCGAGTACGACGTAATTTATCAGCCGGCTGAAATATTTTGAGAGTTAGGTCTAGAATACGAATAGAATGATGAAAGCGGTTTATTTTTCTTACAACAAACTCTCCAGGATGGTGTTCTTTTGGCTACTACTGTACTCGGTATATTTGAATTCTTTTTGTCAAAACACTCATAAAATGCATAGTAAAATAGCGTATTTACAACAGTATATGCACAGTAACTTGAGAACTATAACTATTACTTTTTCCATTGTACTAAAATATACGCTTGGTCAAATGAAGGTTAATTGCCTAACTGACTTAACGCCACACTTTCTCTAGAAACTAACCACTTTATCATGTATATTAGGGGAAAACAGTCAAACAGTCCTTTTCATTTCTTATCACAGGTATTATAGACTTTGAGGCAGAAGGTTTCAGCAGATGAAATTTTCTCCGAAAATCGACAAGAAACTGGGGGGAGGGGGTGGGGGCTGGGGTCAGTTAATATATTTGCAGGATCTAGCGGCTGAAAAACCTGGGAACAGTCTCAGTTTCGAAGTGCGAACGCGGCGTCGTTGAGGGAAATACTCTACTTTTTAATTCTTAACGAACAAATCTGAGGAGCAAAAATAGACCATTTCTTTATACCACTTTTTACACTTTACAAATATAGGCTTGATAGCTTAAATTACACCTTTTCAGAGTCCAAAAACGGGATGCAAATGATTATGAAACTGCACACGTCCCAAAACATTTAAAATGTTCATATACTTATAAAAGATTCTGACTAGGGGGGGGGGGGGGGGGGGGGCCGACTCTTTTTGTCGGCCCGTCTTGGGGCCCCTCCTGTGTCCCCCCGAAAAAAAGCTTCTCTCATATACACAAACACCAACC
>Ga0126336_10002838_pt1 | contig 10068 bp, 4 predicted proteins | sample SidCmetagenome_FD_92530 | JGI IMG/M metagenome (GOLD analysis project Ga0126336, IMG submission 92530) | Coral microbial communities from El Islote,Puerto Morelos, Mexico - Siderastrea C C metagenome | ecosystem: Host-associated > Invertebrates > Cnidaria > Coral | place: El Islote,Puerto...
AAACTATGTACAGATGGGTTTCACGTTTTCAGCAAAATCCATAATCGAGTCACTTGACGTTGATAAGGACGGCTGGAAAATTTATCATGATGTACAACGCGTTTGCAAAGCAACGTTCTCGTTACCGTTGCGGCGGTGGTTTTCAAAACACCCGTTTGCAAATTCAATTATCGGAACAACTTGCAAATAGTGAAAAAGAAACTAACTCTTTTGCAAAAAAAATAATAATAATAAAGAAAAGAAAAGACACATATCAACGTTGTTGTTTGTTCTTCTAAGCGCGAATTTGCGTTAGCCTTTCTTGAGGCCTTAATAGCCTTCGAGCCCGCGACCCTCAGACTTTTTTAATTAGGAGGGAGGGTGGCTATTGTATTGTAATTACGCACTGCAAGTTTTTTCAGCGTCGTAGGTTATTTTCTCATGCATTCTTTCACAAACCGTAGAATGGCGTTTATAAGGCCCTTCGCTCCCCCCCCCCCCACAAACACCAACTAAATTGGTTAAAACAACGGTTCACTACCCAAATATTTCTTACCTCCCAATCATAGAAAAACCCTGACGTAGTTGTATCAGCCCACGGTTTACAGCCGCAATTTTAAGGTACATGATACATGTTATTTGGAAGGAGAGGGGAACCTCAAAAGCGTTATAATAAGTAATGGGATAATGCAAGAGCGTTAGTCAAAAATGATTTATATTTCAAGGATCAGCTTTTCCCTCTTCCTCGTGATCTGTCTGATAAGCTCTGTTCCCTTAGTTCATTTACCTGAGAACAAATTAAAAGCTCACTTGAATGGAATGTCAAGAAAATGGCTACCACGCGAGAATGGGGCGGCGAGGAACTTGACGCTCGCCTTTTCTTTTTTCGCTCCTGAAATAATACGTTTGAGATCGAATCTCTGTTGTGAATTTTTCTCTTTCATACACATGGCACAGGCAAACGTATGACCTTTATCGTTCTCGCGCGGCATAAGATTGGGACGAGGCAACGCCGTTGCGTCTCGTCCCCAGTCTCTCGCAAGTTGAAGCATTCCCGGTCACTAAATTTCCTGGTAAGTCGACTGATCCAGTTGTCCCAAAGTCCATTGCTGTTGACAACTAAAAAATTTGAAAAGACTTCTAGCTCACGCACCTATCGAAGACTTCATACATGTAAACATGTAATCCGCTTTGCAAATCCGTTTTTGCGGGGAGAAAATTTAATCGAACTCAGAAGTGTCCCGAGTTTCGTCGAAATTGAAAGGCGGTCTTTTCCCGAATGATTTCAACTTATTGTTTGCACCATTACTGACAGCAAATGAATTAGAACAAGTGATTGAAACTGTCAAAAGCAAACAGTAATAAGATTGGCTACCCCTGGCTTATTTTCGGTTCCCTCACAAATGATGCATTAATTTACGGACTCAAAGGCTAACTCTCGTTGCGGGGCCGTATGTTACGATCCGCACTTTCAAAATTTTAAGTTAAAAAAACCTTTGTGAACAGTATTGCACACAACTCGCTCATACCGTGTTCGCTCATACGTGATACCGTTTGCTAGTAAAATTCACACTTGCATCCTGTCTCCCGCGGGATGTGTACGTGTTTCCTTTGAAGAGGTAGACAGGGAGAGCGAAGAAGTCAACCTTGCTATATCTATTAGGTCAGCGAACAAAACTCCGGATGACTCTACTGGTAATACAATTAGTACTTTAATCGGTATGCCTGGATAAACCTCAGACCTAGAAAAGGAAAAGACAACTGTGAACATGATCTTTCCCATATCAAGATCCTCGTAGCGTCCTCACTTGTTCCTTAGCGGTAGGGATTAAAATCCCCGCAGATTTTCTTGGAAAGGGTAAATGTCAGCTTATGTTCTTCGAAGCGGAAATGTTTCTTCGCGATATTCTTACTTGCTTTGATATTATTAAGACGGCAAATCCTTGTAGAAAGGGGACAGCAACGTGAAGTATCGGTATTGTTCCGAGTCAGTTGGCCGATAGCAAGGTTGATATCTAGCCTCGTGCGAACTGAGTGAGCGAAAATTTCGGAACATTATTCCTCTTCTTCTATTGGTCGTTCGCTTCTTTAACTAGCCGTTGCTGTGCGCCATACTACAAGCAATAATCTACTCATTTCAGTGTCTTATTAAAAAAGAACTGCTTTCAATTCATGGATCACAATTGAGGATATATGACCATTCCCCTTTCAGACCTTTCACTCGTTGTGCCTTCGCTTCTCTTAAGTCCCCAAACGATTGAGCAATCATTAGCTTTTTGGATCAAGGCAAAAGTGCAAAAGGAATAATAGCATCTCGGATGATTTCGAACGCATGGAGTTGTGCGTACTTTCAGTTACTGTTCTTGCCAGGTGATTAGGGGCAAGCAGATCAGTCATTCTCCGGGCCGCTAAGACTATTTTCGCGATCTCAGACTTGTTAAGTTGTTTGCTACGCAGGCTTATCTAGTTCGGCAAGAAACGTTTACGAGAAAAGAGAACACACAGTAAGCGAAATAGAACAAAAAATAACGCTTCCCTAGGTCCTGTCGTGTACACTGGAGGAATTCATTCCTTGAAAACGGTATCGCAGCAACCCATGGTCACGCTGGGAAAACCCCGCGTAATCGTGTAATCGACAACTTCCATCAAAGTCAGTTTAGAAAGGATAATTTTGGGAAGAATTATCGTTGGTTCAAAACATGTACTGTCTACGGGTGAGTTCCGTCAATTTTGAGAGCAAAAGACCTCGAAAACAAGAGTGACCAAACTTCAAATCATCTGTCCGTGGCCAAACGTGGTACGGCATAGTTTGTCGGTGCGCACTTCGAAAAGCGCTTCGCGGCGTTCCGCTCTCGAAGTAGAGTTTGGGGGGCTGAAATGTTTGTGCGGTAACTAGCCCGTTTAACAGCTTTGAAACTCGGAATGACACTTCATTTCTTGAAGTAGCTTTCATTTTCTACAAAATAATCGCAACTCGCAGTGAGATTCTTCGATCAACCGTTCGAAGCGACGCGCCGGAACTCAAATGGCGCATTGGGGAATACCCATAAGGCCTGGTCACTCAACCGATCTGAAGGGACCCTAAGGTATTTCGCGTCCTTATGAAGCTTAAATTTTTTATTAAATACTCGTTACAATCTGCCAGATAGCTTTATAAAAGTGGTGTAAATGATCAAACGATGCCAAATTTTGCAAAATTCATTTGTTTATACGGTTATTTCCCGTGAACTTGTGCGGTCGTGGCAGCACGTGTGGTTTTTGCATACTCATGCGCACTTCGAGGCAATATGGCGCGAATAAAGTTCCCTGGAACTGACAAGAGACGATCTTCGCCCGAGAAAGAAAAGAAATTAAACATGTCTGGCAGCAGGAAAAAGGAGCAGTTAGCCGAGAAGCAGAAGGGCTCTGTTATCCGGCCAGTTTTGATAAGCCTTCGAAGATATCGTGAAATATTTGGAGATTCCGATGAAGAGGTGCTTCACGATTTGCCATGCACATTTCAGTGTTTTGTTTATCAGGTCCTTTCAGATCTTTCAGCGATCTCAAATATTTCTTTCTCATGTTTTCATTTTTGCTTGTTGTAGGAAGAAGAATTTTATGGTTTTCAAGCAGAGGAACTGGGACTCAAGGCATACCGTTCTTTTTCTGTTCAAAAATATTTGGATGGCAGCGAAAGAGTCAGCTATCGGAAAGATGGCGCTCGCGATTCTCATTCACGATATTCAATCGGTGAATCGCCAAAATCATGTCAAGAATCTCCTCAGCGTAAAAGTAACGCAAAAGAGATGGAAAGCAAGCCATCGAACGCCTCTCCTAGTGAGAACATTTACGCTAAACAGTACAGAAAACGAGAATCTTACGAGAGGAAATTCGCGCGTCCTTTAGCAAGGGTTGCACTCGACAAGCCTTGTTTGTCTCCGAACGTGAAATCAACAACCCAAGTCAGAGCAAATTTTGTTCCACGAATACCGAAACCCGCCCATTTAGTTCTTGGCAAGAATGTGAAGATATATGAGAGAAATTTATTTCCTTTTGCAACTTTTACGAAGAAATCAAACGCACGGGTGCCCTTAGCGAAACAGTTGTTGGCCAAAGCCAAGGAGGGCCAAAGGATTCGTAATCAGAAAGCTTCAGTAAACAAAGATAGCGAACAAGTGCGGTCGCGCTCCGGGCGAATTGTGAAGAGTAAAAAATTGGATTATGATGATGTCACGTCACCGAAGTTCAAAATCAAGAGGGAGGAAGCGAGATCTGAGCCATCAACATCAAACCAGCGTAATCGAGGACAAAAGAGACCTTTAGAAGATGGCGATCGTGAATATCCTCCTAGCAAAACCCTACGAGTGGCCGAGGTGAAGGTAGAAAAAATGGATTTACCATCTGATCAGAGGGTCTACGTGAATAATCCAGGTATTTGACTTGTTTATTGTAGATTAAGTAGTCTGCTAAACATTTGTCAGGTTGTCGTTGATTTCAAAACATTAGTGGTTAATTTCAGGAAATGGGGATAGCAACTTGACAATGACATGCCCCCTCCCCCAGCTTATTTAAAGCCAATTTCATTGTTGTATGCAGTCCTAAATTCCCGAACCTGATTCACTGGCGATGTTACCCAATCATGATTTGACCAAGACCAGCAATGAAACTGGCTCTTAGAGATAAATGTAGTTCAGTTGGTGAGTAGAAATGACAAGTCTACGATAGAAGCATATTTAGCATTTTGATTTTTATGTGATAAGAGTCACTTTCATTGTTAGAAGTTCAATGCAGTGCAAATCGCAGCCATTGAATCTTGTTGGATCCACGGAATATATCATTACATTTCTAGTGCCTTGCGAAGCAGACATGCAATGAGAATTAAGAGAATCATCAATTAGGAAATGTCTTTTTGTACCATAAAAATTCTTGAAAAAAATTATGGCATTAAAAAAATGTATTACCCACTTGTGAAAAGTAGGGACTTATTTTTTTTGGTAGGATCTAATAGTTTTTGTACACATGGGTGTTATGTTAATTATACCCCTCACTGTGAACAAACAGCACTTTATATACACATATAATTTCAATGAAATGTGGTAAATATTTAAATATTCAAGTTTTTAATGTCAAGTCATAATGTATGACTTGATAACAAAAACTTTGTTATTTAAATATTACCATATGTATGTAATCATACTGTCTCAGAGGTTAATATAAATGGGTCTTGGACGGCATATCAAACAAAGCAGTGTTTTCTGCTCTAATTTACCTTGATTTTTTTATAACAATTTTTTTTTCCATATTATCATATTAAGCCACCAAATTAATTTTATTGGGTGTATGATTTAACATTTTTAATTTTCCCATAGTCTTTTCGTTTTAAATAAAAATAGCGTCTGTCTTTTTGCCTCGCTCACCATGAGTCCCCCATAGCTCAGTAGTTAGAGCATCCAATCGGCACCTGGAAGGTCATGGGTCCGACTCCCGTTGGGAGGACTCAGATTTCTTGAGTAAAACAACTTGAGAACATTTCTTTTTTTAGTTCATTTCAGTTGTCACTCCACTTGTCATGATTTCATTTATCACATTTGACATTACTGAGCCTTGCAGTATCGCAGGCCTGTGTCACATTTGAACCTAGTTGTATGGCCTCGCTTACCATGAGTCCCCCATAGCTCATTGATTATAGCATCCAACCGGCACCTGAAAGGTCATGGGTTCAACTCCTTTTGGGAGGACTCAGATTTTTTCTGCGTAAAACGACTTGAGAACATTTCTTCTTGTAGTTCATTTCAGCCAGTCATCACTTATCATAACTTGTCTTTATTTTCTGTTGTTGTTTTTTTTTTGCTTGGGTATTTTTTGGAGGTTGTGATTTAGCACTGGGTGGTAAAGGATAAAATTATTTTATGATGAGCTACAGTATCATGATAAAGGATGAAATAATGCTAATCAGTGACCAAATGGTTGATCATTGTATCATAGTTATTTGCAGACTGGATGTAATTTAGGTATCCTGAAAAAAGGACCTTGAGGATATCTCTGCTAAATGATCCTTAAGAAACATGCATACATACAGACACCAGACCACAATACCCTTGAACTCATGCAGTAGTCTTATCGAACAATTTTATGGCTTCTTTTACATCCTATTCTAATTCATATACATTACATGAAGGTGAAGTAAACAATGCCAGTGACTTAGCATCCCTGTCCAAAAACAAAAATTCCTCTCCAAGGACGTGAAATGTGAGCTGAGATTAGATCCCTTATGCGTAGCATAAAGCACAGTAGCCTTTATGCATAGTATAATCTCAACAGGTTTTTAAAGATTTTGCTTAGAGGGGTCACCTGGAATTGAAACCCACAACACCCTATCCTGCAATAATTATTTGTTTCCAGCCTTAAAGTAACACAATCCGGTTACTGCGCATGCTCCACACTTTGTTTTCCGACAGGATGTCGCAAATTCAAAAGACGCTATAAGTTACATCGAACCTTTAAAATCCCTTTTCATCGTGCTCAGTGAATATCGATATTGCTGTAAACCTTTGCAGAACTATAGATTAATGATACATAGTTCCCATTAAGTTGCAATTTGTGTGAAATGAGGATTTTTTGGCATTGTTTTCAATGCCTTTGGATGGAGGACCGAGAGGAGGGAAGTGTTATAGTGCTGGTCGAAGGCTTCTTTCTCCCACCAGCTTCCGTAAAAGCTCAGAAAATTGTGAAAGGAAAAAGCAGAAATGGAACCAGCAGCATAGTAGAATATCGATATCTATCAAGAAAGCAATCCATGAGACATGGAAACGACTGAAGGGATAGTGTCTGTATTCGACCGACACAACCATAAAATGGGTTGGAAGGCCTGCATGACTTATACTTCACGTATTTGTACGCCGCGCCTTATCTTGGTCTTTTGACCAATTTTGCTTCTTGTGTTTTTATAGCGGGTTTAGTTTGGAGGATTTTTAAATGTTGACTGAATTGAGGCGTTACAACTTAGACATCACATTCTCAAGGCTCTATCGAGGTCATAACTGGTGGATTCTTTTGGGTTTCGCCATTTGTTGTTCTCCATTGGTTTGACTTCTGATCATTTGTTAAGCGACTTAATGTGGTTTTTATGCCGCTCTTGGCACAGTAGGTACATTGAATTGGGCTCGTTTAGGAAATTTATAGGTTTTTCCGCCTTTCATGTTTATACTATTGACAATAAAGGACCTGAAATATTCACTGCAGCATGACGAGTTTCCCTACTGATGTTTGTAACGTCGGGCCCGGCTAATTGTTCTTAATTCTGTTGCAGGGTTTTGTGTTTCGCATCACGCTCTGTTAAATCTTTGTGTATAATCAGTGACACACAACATGAAAATTTTAGCAAAATACTTGAAAGATCATTTCCTGCTTTCTAAGATTGCATCAGAGGTTTTTAAAGGCATATTTGTGTAAGCTAAAACAGACTGATCTGTTTGGATTTTTTAGCGAAATATTTAGGCGGCAGAAAATTTTAAGAAGCAGAATCCTATCCACGAATTTCCGAGCTGCTGATGGCTCTCTGAAAATGCTAGCTGACCTTATTTTGCACTCTAAACAACATATTTGTCCCTCCGAAAACAATAGGAACTAATAAGTCCTCTTGTTACAAAAGCCCTACGTGATGTTTTTCGCCAAAGCAATCTCTAGGTTTCACTGTAATTAAAACCGAAAACCTCCGGTGATTTATATTTTGTGTTTTGCATCACAGAGTGTGATCTGTAGACCCTTTTCATCAAGAAATTTAAGTTGTAGCTTCCTTGGAGCTATACAACACGAGCAAATATTGAAACGGAGGATGTAAACAATGGATCACTGCGTGGGCCGTGGGGTAATCTTGTCGTATCAATGTGACAGTTCTTTTGTTTTTTTTAAGATAACAGCTGAGGTTCACGCATGCGCATTATTGGGATAGTGTCCCTTTAAGTGGTACTTAGATTGACAAATGGCTTGGAGTGTAATTTAATATGCCCAGAAATCCATGTGGGCCAAAATTAACCTAAAAAGAATGCCACTTGGTTTATACTTACAGAAATAAAAATAATACCATACCTTTTTTGTATTCAAAAAAGTAAATATCCATTAACCCTTTTTGAGGGGGGTGTGCAGATTAAAACAGTTATTGCATCAGCAGCTTTTACGTCAGCCAACCACTTTGATAAGGAATAGATTTAGAAAAGAGAGGTCTTTGCACCTGTGCATGATTTTGGATATTTTGGCCAATTTTTCCAGGGTTACAAACAAAAGACCTTTAAACGTTTTCGTGCAAAATTTGATGGCAAATTTAGTTATTCTCCTAGTTCTCTTTCCAGGATAGGTTTCCCCTTTTCCTAAAAGCTGACCTTTTTTTAAAACCACCAAAACACCAGAATCACCTGGTAGAAGTACTTCACACTCCCATCACTAAAACACCCAAGCACTCCCCCCCCCCTTCTCCCTAGGCCCCCAATCAACTGAAACAGTAAGGCAGCAATAAATGCTGAAGAGATGTGTAATCTTGAGTTGACAAAATAATAACGATTTGCTTTATTTTTGCAGAGTCACCCACAGGATTTGACATCCAGCCTCTTAGTGCTGCTGAAATGAAGGTATGAAAAGTGACACACAATCCAAACTTGTGAAGGCAACCATCTGAGGTTTTATAGCTGATATGCTTTATAGCTGATATGATTTAATGCTATATGCATACCTGTGATTACGTGATTTGCTGGTTTTGATTCACCCATTATGATTCACCAATAATCACAAAATGGTGAAGGGGATTTTTTGCTAATGCTTGGTTATATTTCAAAAAGTTGGTATTGAGACAGATTCCACTCAACGTTTGAGCAATAAGTGCAAAAAATATTTACTAAAAACTACTCATAGCACGGTAACATTTTCAATACTATTTAAAACATTCCACCTTAATTCACTTCTCCAAGTGACCCCGCGATTTAATTCTCAAGCATTCTCGAGAAAATTAATGTCAAATCTATTAAAAGTATGCTAAAAGCAGGGGCCATCTTGTTTTGAACTGACGTGAAGCATCTTTTTAATTGAAAATTTTTTATTTGGATAACTTCAAATCCAATTTTCTCTCATGGGGTCAGCCTGGGAGCAAAAGTATCGATAAGTTCTTCTTATCTGTTCTCAAAATGTGACTGCTGTAAAAATATTTTTTGGTAACTTAATTTTTTGCACTTATTGCTCGAACGTTGAGCGGAAATTGTCTTACTCTAGATTAGTTTCATTCACAAATTTTTCTTTCACTTTTTTTCGCTGTGGACAAATCATAACACATGTAGATGAAGCATGTTTGAAAGGTCTGGGCCTGTACAGTGCAGTGAAAGTAGCTGCAATAACTTTTTAAATGGAATCTCGACCTCAGCAAGTGAAATATTTATGAAAACAAAGTTATCTTTACTGTGCGACTAATAAAACTGCTGGTACTAAGAATTATTTTTGTAATGTTTATTGTGCTGCAACGAATAAGACTCAAGATCAATCCAGAAGAAAAAAAATCAAACTACAAAATTTACATGTATTACAGTTTACATGTATTACAGTTTCAGTATCTGATTGATTTTCTTTCCAAACACAGTAAACATTCCAGAAATAATCATGATGTTTGTGATTTTCCCAGTTTTGCTGTAACAGCAATCAGTGATTAGAAATCAGTAGGGAGAAAACTAAGAAGCCTAGAAAAAAAACCTTTCAGAGCAGGGGTTAAAACAAACAACAAATTAAACCCAGATATGGCGTCAACTCTGGATATTGGTGGGAGACAGGGTTTTCACCACTGCACCATCCTCACTATCCACCCGACTTTTATTGTAAACCCTTAACATATTAAATTGTGTTATTTTGCAGAAAGAACTGTTTGGCCCATTGTCATTAATGCCGCATTTTCTAATTTTCAGGACTCTAAATTTCGATTCTCAGACATATCTGATGGAGAAACATCCACATACAAGAACTTTTCTCTCACCAAGAAAGCTCGTATCAAGAATGCCAAGAGGATTAAAAATGCTCTCAATGCCAGGAACCATTATCAACAAGCAACATTCCCCAGTCGTGGAATGCAAAGAGTAC
>Ga0126336_10002839_pt1 | contig 10067 bp, 7 predicted proteins | sample SidCmetagenome_FD_92530 | JGI IMG/M metagenome (GOLD analysis project Ga0126336, IMG submission 92530) | Coral microbial communities from El Islote,Puerto Morelos, Mexico - Siderastrea C C metagenome | ecosystem: Host-associated > Invertebrates > Cnidaria > Coral | place: El Islote,Puerto...
ACTTCTAGTGGATTAATTTATGATGTCCACAAGATTAAAATCGTGGATTCCACTTACTGATCACATCAGCGTCTGTGTATCCCGTCAATTTATACTTGTATCCCAGCTGAGGAGTTGACATCCCAAGACTTGAGAGGAGCAACGAAAAGATTATTGAAGAAGAGGTGTACAACGTTAAAACAAAGACTCCTTAATTTAAAGAACAGAGGTACTAGAATATTCTAATGTCTTCCTTATGTGGTGCAAGGGTCCATGTGTGGAAAATGGTTTGTGGGATTCTTCTTGTAAAAGTATGAAAAGAATTTTATTAGATGAACAAGCTTGGAGGAGAATAGGAAAGAAACATTGTGAACAAAGTTCATTCCTCTCATAGATTAACCCATAAAAACCAAGAAACTTTAATTTCGGAGCCTTAAAATAGTGCTATGATTACCTAAATGAAGTTCCTTCCAGACCATCAAAGTAGTAATTCATGGTGCGTTTTACCACTCGCAGCTGAAAATGAGGGAATCAGTCAACAATGCGTACTGCCCATTGTCAGCCACATATCAGAATGTAGCGGTTTGCAAATAATAGTAGCTACCACAAAATTACGTGGTATATGTAGTGACAAAGGGTATGATTTTGAGCTGTTTTGGCCAAGACAGGGAACAGATTTTGATAATGCTGGACAAAAAATAGGGTATCTATTGCCAAGAGAGTACTACCCAAATTTGCTTTTTTGGCAAAAAAAAGTAACAGTCAAATAGGGTGAAAGAATTACGTGCCTTGTTCTGAAATAGGTTAAAGGTTTCAAATTCTGGCTGGCAGACTCCATTTAAGATTCCGAGGTGTATCTCACCGGGCTTTATCTGTCATCTGTCCAGTGTCCATGTATATCTATACTTGAAGGGTTACTGAACAATTACCTCGTCAACTGATACATCATAGACTTCGAATGATTGGCTGTTGGGGCCACTGCCGCGAGGTGCCGCAGTAATAGGAACTGTGTCGATCATAGCTTTTCTGAGCTGTGGAGGAACAATCAAGCATGCTTGCTGTGTTCTAAGTGGAGTTTATTGACAAGATAATTCACAGGCCTGATAACCATGAGTCATAACAACAAGTTTGTAGTGCAAGTTGAAAAGCATGAAGTGAATTGCTTATTGTCACTGATGTCCACTGGAACTGAAATTAAGCCACCTTAAGTTGGATGCTCTATCTCAACGATTAAACTAATTAAAAGCATTTCATTTCTGATTGCTTTACCTCTAGAATTTTAGTGTGATTTTCTGTCAACTCCACATCTGTAAGATCAACACCAGGGGGGTCTAGTAAGTACCCATACTGCAAAACAGTACAAATAAACTTATACAGAGTTTCATTCAAACTTCAGAAACAAACATCGTACTTCAAGCAGGAATGTTTACATAACAGGACACAACATGGCATGTTTCACACCAAATTAAGTTACGTTTTTATATGACAGGACCACACTGAGAAGCAAAGATGGTTACCACATACCACAGTTTTTACCCTTGGGTGGAATATTATCATTCCATTGTTGTTAACTGCAAACATGGATCCACTGGGTCCCACCTAAAAAAGATGTCAATAAAGAACTGATGATAAGCCAAAAAATATTAATAACAAGGGGAATCTCTGGGTCTACAGAGTATGGACTGTGTGACAAATGTTCTAGATTTTCACTTAGGAAAGATCAGCAAATGAACAGCACCACAGAAAAAGTACTGCTTTCATTGGTCACACTAAGGATTCATCCAGACACCAATAATATAAATTTTACTGACCAGAGGTTGTAACATAAACTCTCGAAGATAATCCAGTGGGACATCTGTACCCATGACTCCCAGGAAATGATCCTTAGTCTTCTCTTCCTGTTGCATTCCACCTTTTGACTGACAAACAACAATACACATACACAACTCAGTGAATTATGCTACTACTGCTGTTGGGTTCTATCTAAAGGGTAGAGACATCAGAAGCTTCATTTCAGCATCCTCCCAAAAATGTATTAATCATGACATACCTACAACGTAAGTAAGTTGTCCAGATCAGTGCCCTGAGTACAAAACCCTTTATCATGAAGTGACTATGAAGTGACTACTGATTCACTACGCACAAAACCCATTGTCAGAGTACAATGATACATGGCCCTGTATAAAGTGACTAGTGATTCACTATACACTAAGACCTTTGACAGAGTACAGTGATACATGGCCCTGTATGAAGTGACTACTAATTCACTACGTATACACTAAGCTCTCCATTAAAGGACGCTTGATGCACGGATCGCTAACTGCTAGGTCAGCATTTCCTAATCCCAGCGTCAGATCGGAGTACCCATGGCCACTTTAGTTGAGGGGAGGCTTGAGTCCACAACTAGAAAAATGATTTTCCTTAGCACCTTGGTTCCAGATATTACAGTATCATTCTACACTCCTGGACTAAGAAAAGCAGCAACTGTATTTACATGTACTTACACCACAGTTAGATGAGCCTTTGATGCGATGAAATACAGGCAGCGTGCCAGTCACCATCATACCCAGCCCCTATGAAACAAGAGCATGACATTTATCTTCAGTATGACACATACTGACATTACTGCTTATACTTGGCAATTCAGAATGAACCCAAGAGAATGTGGTCCAGTTTAGATATCATGGAAAGTTTTTTTTACACAGTTAAATTATGTTGTTAATTGTTCACAAGTCATACCATCAACCACTTGTGTTGTGTGGAATGAGCTGCCAATCAAACTGTACTATAGTACTTTTACGTGGAATACAAAACTTTGAAGGTACCACTAACCAAGGCATCCAGATAAACACTTGTCCACACTGTGTGGTCTGTAGCATTCTCCTTAGGGGCCATTGCCATTGGTCGTGTCAGCACACGGATGTAATCCTACAAAAGAGAAGTCATTGGATTAAAAATTGAGATAACCAAGCAAGTTTGTAAATTTAACTGTTCTAACTTTATGATTATGTACAAACTGCTTATGCCTGGTAGTAATCTGGCTAATTCAAATACCCCAGGAATGCTTATTTTTGAAAACAAACTTTTGTCACCTAATGATCATAATTATGTTGACATGGCTAGAGAATTATTACAAATAATTTTTATTTCTATAAAGGGAAGGCAGTTTACAAGATTGCTCTTCATTATTTTGTAATATGTTAGAAAAGTACCGGTACATTAAATTACCTCACTGACTTCACGAACAGCTCCAACACTTTGAATACGTGAAAAATAACCTGGTCATTAAAAATATATTAAATGAATGAATTCAAATTAATACAAAAAAGTTTTAAACACCATCTTATAAAGTTTCATTCAAAACACATAAAACACCAAATAGCACATAATTATTCACTTCAGAATCTTCCAGTTTACAACACGGTTTTTTCATTTTCTTTACCTCTGTTGTTACAAGCCATTTGCCGTAATGCTTGAGTACTTTCGGCAGGGGGACCCACAGCAAAAGTAAACACACGAACCTGAGGGGAATATCATATTTTAGTATAATTTTAATGCTATATTCACTGCGCTTCCTGGTGAACATAACATTTCAAGGTGCAGCTGCTAAGCTAAGTTACTTTGTTCGTGTGTTGTTTGTCAAGTTTTAGCTCGCTTTTTTTACTTTTTGATGTCCACATCTCGAAATTATACTAAAACAATTATTCACCTCAGGCTCAGTAAATATTGGCAAATATTTACCTCATATTCAGCTCGGTAAATCTTCGCCAATTAATTTACTTCACCTTCGGCGAATAATTGTTAAATATAATTTATACATGTCTTTTTTCATTACATATCAGGTATTTCTTAACTTTTGTACCAGAACATTATTCTTTATCTACTCAGCTTTACTCAATTGCATGCACAGGGCACAATTTCAAATTTCATAAAATTTACTACCATTTCCCTTAATTTTCAAATTAATTAATTAAAAATGACTTTTAGCTTTAGCAAACTATTTTCCTATAAACTTACAGAAAATATGAACCTGAATCCTTTACTTTTAACAGAGGGATATTTGCTACTGATATCAAATCTTATGATTTGTAGCAAACTTCTAAACTCACTCCTGAGTTGTCTATAAAGTGATTAACCTTTAACTAAGGTGCAGTGATAAAGCAAAGTGTGCTGGAGTCAATTTGGACATAAGGGGTTCAGTGGTTCAAGGCTTAGTCTCCGCATTGTGTGGTGTAGTTTCTTTACACATGAAACATTTCTCCTTAGTGCCTCTCTCTACCAGGCCCCAGTTGCTCAAAAGTTGGATCACGCTATCCACCTTTGGAACAACTGGGGCCAGGTGAATGAATGGGTAACTGTAAGGGATTCTAATGAAATGCTGAGGGGTAATCCTGCAATGGGCAAACATTCCAGATGGTGGACACTTGTGTTTTTCATCAATTTGAACAACCTATTACATTTTTGGGTTTATAAGGCATCAAACATTAAAAATTAAGCACTGTTTTACTGTTTGGCTCCAGGAAAAGGTTGCAACTTATGTTGTTGAGACAGACAATTGGTTGATTATTATTAGAAAAATACCAGTGTTCGTATATTGCAAGGCATCAGGATATAAAGGTTAATAATAGGCTAGTTCAAGATGATAGTCTACATTTAGCGAAGCAGCCGAGATTTGGTTTGAATCCAACCAATTTTGAGTTGTTTAAACGGTTGTTTTCTTGTTTTCTGCTGAAGACACCAATCAGCTGCCACTTTGAAGTAAGTATACAAAGAAAATAAGCCAGGGGAGGGGGGAGAAAATAGTTACAGTTGTGTCCCTAAAGTCACTTCATGTACAGAAACCGGAGTTAACCACCAGCTTTGATGAGCCAAGTGACTCATTCAATCCAGGGAATTGGACAGAAGATGTTTACATCACCCATAAGTGCCAGTCCCAAACAACACTAACTAAACTTGATGTGAAGTCCTATGGGTCTAGAGCCTTCGCTGTTTCTACTCCTGACCTTTGGAACAGCTTACCTGACAACATCCTTTCATGTGACAATTTGAGTTCTTTTAAATCTAAACTTACATGACATGTAAGACCTATCGTTTTAAAAAAGCTTATCATTCCTAGTAGGGTTAATTTATGTTTTAGCATTAACTTAGCTTTTTAATTTATTCTTAACCTTTTGTGAAGTGCCTAGAGCAGAATTGAATAGGCGTTTTACACATTTTAATTATTAGTATTATTATTATCCTTCATTAAACATCCCCCCTACCTTTTTGTCTGGATTATGTTCCTTAAATAGGTCTGACAGACTCGACGTTGTGCCATCACTAAGAACCATGATGGCCTGCTGGCACTGTGCACATTTATTTGCCTGAAATGCCAAACATTCCATCGCAGTTAACATATTTATTCCAGGGCATGACTCAAGGAAATCCTTGATTTGATTGACCATTAATGCATTAATAATATTATTTTACTCACTTCAAGGCAATGTACATTTTTTCAACTGCAGGCTCGTTGTAGAGTTTGATTTTACCCACACAGATCAAATGTAAGACTGTATTAGAGGGTTCAAATCATTAATGCATTTTATCATTTATCACCAGTAATTGCCGTTTCACCACTTTGATTTAAGGTGATAATTATTACACAAAATATGAATTCAAAGCTAAAAAGTGTACTGCACAAGATTAAGAGCTTAAATTGGACAGCAGTTAAACCCTGAGTCTTCCTGATTCTTTCTTTGGCTTTGTTAACTCGACTTAATTGTTTTCACCTTTTTTAAAAGTTCAAAGGCTTTGGTCATCCCATGTTTCCACACTGCAACATCACCATCTATTATGTCTTGTAATTTGCTCTTCACATACTACAAAAACAGAACAACAAATCAAGTTTGGGTCAACAAACATGAGGCCTATGTCAAATCCTGGGGAACAGGGGAATGGTCATATTTGTTTAAATATAATCAAGACAAGGGTACTTGGAAAATTTTTTGTGCCTTGCCAAGGGAAATTAGGGTTTCTTCCTTATATATGTAAGCTTTACAAGTGTAACAATGGGAATCTTAAGCATCAGATCAGAAGGTTTATTTCTGAGCCGATTGTGTAGTCCCAGAATATATCCATACTAGCTCCCCCATGGAAGGTTTTTTGTTTTGACCCCCTTGCCCCAAGAAATTCCAGTTTAGCTTCATGACTTTGCTTCCAAAATTTTGGCTTTTAAGACCCCCTCCCCCTAGGAATTTCTGATGACCTTCCATGGGGTGGGTATGGATTTCTTCTAGAACTACTGTACACATTTCGCCTGAAAAAGGATATGGATTTTTCAACAAGGTACACATGTTTTCACTGAATTTGGTTCCATTTCAATTCAATTACGTTAAAACACAACTACATTACACATACATTTGTTCTGGGAAGTATAGAGTATTTCCCAACCAATATTACCTTCATCAAGTATTTAACAGTAATAAAATTATTAAGCTATTTACAGTTCCTTGGTGTCTTCCCTAAGAAAAATGTGACAAGCATTCTTATTTGGGAAGGTTTTGATATAGAATTTTTTTCAAGGAGACCACACTATATTTATTTTCTTGTTAAATTGCATAATTTCTCCACTGTTAGACTGACTGTTTTACCTACTGGACTGAAATGGGTATGAATTCTTGCCATTTTAATTGGTTTGTAAAAAGGGAAAAATTTAGGATCTGGTCTGAAATCACAGACTTTGGCCCAGCCTGGACCAGGATTGGAGTTTTGGACCCTGAGGTGCACTTCTGCACCCAAAATTCTATTGGGGTAACCTCAGAGTTCAATCCCCCTTAAGTTGAGTCAAAAGAAAGCTGTTTTTCTATTTTCTGCTCCAAATGCTGTAGGGAATCCCCCCCCCCCCAACTCCTCCCATCTCATTAAAATGCACTCAACACTGCAAACTAGCCTCTACATTAGTATGCATCAGTTTGAGGTATCAAATTGTGGTTAAAATAAATGCCAGTGATTGGTATGATAATGACTAAAAGGTTGCAGCTAAATCAGTAAAAGTAATATCTAAATATACTCACAATTTTGTTTTTCTTGGTGGCTTGTAGCAATGTTGGGCCAGTGTCAGAACAACACAGCACATAAGCATCTTTATTAAACTAATGGGAACAAACAATAAATACACAAATTATTACATAAATACTGAACGTTTTTTAAGTTAAATCTTATGTCATAAGTTTTTGTTAAACACTCTTGATTTTTAATTTTCCTAAATTTGATCAAATTCACATGATTAATACTTCTCAAAATTAAATGACTTGAATTTGAAAGACTGCAATGAGATTGAAACTATTACACAGCCTTTAAGTTTCAATTTCACATAGCCTTAGAAAGGTTGTGGTAGTGACAAGAAGAACAGCAAACCAGGTTTGGATAGAAACAAGTAAGAAAAATTATTAAGAAGTCTGCAGGTACACTCTGACCTGCATGAAGCCATAATATCCTGTCCCTTTGACTAAATTCTACCTTAATTGTAACAGACAGTTTACTCACATAGACGACATTAAAGAAGTCATTGTCACCAAAAGTGTCAATAAGATTCTGTGCTGATAATTTTGCTATTCTCATGGGCACGCCATGCATGCTTCCACTTGCATCAATAAGGATGACGATATTCTTTGGGGAAGTTGCTCCTTGAATAAACCATGGCCTTCTTCTTGCATCAAATAGATCAACTTGACTCAGGCCACTGTCCCAGTGTTTAGCTGAAAGCAAGGAAAATATTACAAGGATCAAGGCAGGCCTCCATAGTGTCTGTGTTCTTCAACAAAGTTGTTGTTCTTGTTGTTCTTTTGTTGTATTATTTTAAGTAATTGTTTTTACATTATTGTGGGAAATATTTGCAGTCAAGTCATATTTAGAAGTTAATTACAGGAGATGCTCAAGGGACATGGATGTTGTGTCTATAAATCATAATGTCTATATTGTTGAGGTGCATCTGTATATAATTACACAGGCAGAGTTTGCATGAAGTTTGGTCTGTTTTGGACCGAGCAAATTAAATGGTCATAATAAAGAGGTCAGTTCACATCACAGAATCACAGAGGTGTCTATAAGGAGAGATTTGACTGTAACTCAGTTTATTGATGACTACTGGCCATAATTTGGTAGACACAAGCCATTAATTAGCTGATTGCTGTCATCAATTTCAATAAAGTTATTAGTAACTTCATAGACACTAATTAAAGTTATTGAAACTGCACAACAACAGAACTTAAAAAGAGAATCAAGTAATTAAGTTCATACCAGGATACGTTCTCATGAATCCCTTATCTGAACCAAAGTACTGCCATGACAAACTGGGGTCGTCATGTCTGTTCTTGTCAAAAACACTATCTAAGGCTGAAGTCCACCTGATTCCGTTAACAATTTCTGCAGCTGCAAATGAAAGAACAACCCTTTGAGATACAAGGATATCTACAAACTAGTATGATCAAGACATTATGCCCAAGGGATTAATATATATTTCTTTATATCCACCTGAGTCATCCGCACTAAGAAGAGGGCAATAACAATGAAGAAAGCAATCTCACCACCACCCCCAGTAAAGTGAGTTCAGACAAGAAAGAGACAGACACACTATCTTGGTGTGATTGAAGCCTTCTTAAGGGTGCATTACACATGTCTGAAATAATTTTCTCACCACCAACCCCAGCAAAGTGAGTTCACTCAATGAAGAGACGAACACATTAGCTTGAATATGACTGACGCCTACTAAAACTTGTTAAGAGCGACTTTCAGTAAACATCGAGCATTTGGCGGCAGAAGTTGAAAAATCAATTTCTTTCATATTTTGCACATAAATGGGTATTGGTAAAACTAGAAACCTGATGTGGTTCGTTTTCCCCGGAAGCACTTTATTTTCGAAAAAAATGAGGAAATCGATTCTCGGGTTCGGGAGGTCAAAGTCACAGGAAATTAATCTTGAAAATCAGTACTATTAACTTGCATCGCACTGGCAAACTAAAGTGCGGAGAAAAAGATAGACACTTCTTATTAACAGAACAAGTCTTTTTCATTAACTAGACAGTTACAAAACAGCAGTAGCAAAATTTAATGAGCACAAACATTTCCAAACTAAAAGGCAGGTTCTGATGTTTACGTAGAAACTGATTTGGAACCTAACTTCTGTGAAATAATTTAACATGTGCCACAACCCCAAATGGTCTCAATCCTCGTTCAACAGACAGTGGAAACATTGAACTAGACTATACCTTGAAACTGGCTTGGGTTATCCATTCTGCTATCTTTAGGAAAACTTCGAACATAGCGAATTTTAACAATCAGGGGCTTAATGAAGTTCAACTTTGCCGCATCCAGAAATACACCAAAATTTCCGTGTTAAGCTACACAATCTCTCTTTTCTTCATCGTTCAAGCATCAAGCAACGTTGCTTGATGCTTGATGATGATGGCTTCAAACTAAAATGTTCGGTTGATCTCAAAAAAGGTAGAGGGGAAAGAAAAAATTGAACGATACTGGAGTTATCGTTGTGAGTCTCTGTGCAAACCACGACAATACGTGATATCTAATATGCTACACCTGTGACATCATAATTATATCCAAATTTTGTTAAACAATTTAGTCGTGGTATTTGGTAACGCCATGCAAACAAATGTACAAAGAAAATTTGCACACAAAGGAACAGAAGTTTGGAAACGTAAAAATCGCCCATTTCAGGCTTTTTCTTCCTCTTTTTGGAACTCAAAAGAAAGTTAACACTGGAAATTAACAAGAATGAAGTAGAGCAAGCCCGTTTGGTCTAAGAAGCAAATTTTCCCGTGTTTTTGTGCACGGCAAAATTCAACTTCACTAAGTCCCATTTGTTATAACTTTGCTGAGTTCGAAGTGGTCCCAAACAAAGTAACCTGAAATCATGCCCTCACTCCCTACTACTACTGTGGGGGAAGGAGGGCATGATACATTTGCTTGTTGAAACTCATGTAAAAAAAACAGATTCTGGTTTTTTGTCTGATTGGTCGAGAAACAATACCTATGAATCGATGTGTTCTGATTGGCCCTTTAACAATAGAGCTGTCAACGGAAGTAAATTGTCG
>Ga0126336_10002840_pt1 | contig 10067 bp, 7 predicted proteins | sample SidCmetagenome_FD_92530 | JGI IMG/M metagenome (GOLD analysis project Ga0126336, IMG submission 92530) | Coral microbial communities from El Islote,Puerto Morelos, Mexico - Siderastrea C C metagenome | ecosystem: Host-associated > Invertebrates > Cnidaria > Coral | place: El Islote,Puerto...
AAGAAGCCATGGCATGCTAGTGAGTGGTTGTAAAAAATGAGAGTCCCTTACCGCTTCCTGTACATATCTTGACAGATTCAAACTGGCAAATTCCTGTTCTAAAGGTTCACGCTGGGATTCGGTAATTGTTCTCTGCATAGGTAAAACATTACATGTAAAGAGGAGACTGAAATGTGCAAGACAAGAAGAAACAGTATCCTATTCTATGGCACTGAGATAAACACTGCAAGTTTATTCTAGGGAATGTGGAAGACAAGTTTTAACACACAGCATACCAGTTTTTTGATGAATGCAGAGTTTTTCTTAACCGAAGAGTCCCGCCCTTTGAAGTAAGATTCCTCTGGTCGTTGCCCTGCAAAACAGCATCAACAAGGTTTTTTAAGTCAAGTTTTGGTTCATGTACATGTCAAAGACTCTTTGAAGGGGGTTGATCTTGTCTCACTCTAAGTACAAATGTCTCGTAGTACTGATTTTATAACAAGTAGTTGTGACAATGCCTTTTAACAGCTGAAAGTACTGAAAACCCACAATCCAGACTGGAGGAGAATTGAAGTGTATACACACCCAGCTTTTTTCAAGATGTTACTGACAACTAAATCAGATGTAGAGCTGATGTAAATTATTTTTCACACTAGATGTAAACCTGTCAACAATCATAAAAATTAGCATTGACCGCAATGTTTTTAGCAGCCAACAAACCCTTAACATGTCTGATAATCTGTTTACCATAACCGGTGCACAGAAGTACCACGTGACTAGTGGATCTTCAAAGGCCTTACGCAAGGGGCACCTACATGTAAGGCCTTTTGCTCAGTGCATTGCTGATCATTATGAAGCAGATGTCCCTCTAAGATGAAAATGAGGCACTTTCTCCACTGACGCCAAACTTGTTAGGTAAACAGAGATACCTCTCACCTCTCACCAGTGCTTTCTGTCCCCACTCCCATCCCCCCTACCCCTCAGCCAACACACATCCCCACACACTCACACTTTGCATCACCTATCACCTCCTTATTCGTGGTAAAAAGGAAATTCCAAGTTGGGGTTAAATAAAGATCGTTCACAAAATAGTCCACAGAAACAGCTATCTAACTAACCTACAGCAGCCAGATTTTTTTCACGCATTGCAAGCTTCTGTTCAACTTGCTCTCTTGCTTCCTTCAAGGCCTGTTGCTGAAATTACAACACAAAGATTTAGTTTTTCACTTTAACATGGGCACTGCACTCCCAAGGAAATGTGTGTGAAATTTCACTGAACATCTGCTGAAAGACACAAGGCAATCCCACTATTAAACTAGGATGCTTGTTTACATGAACAGATCAGGAGGGTTGCTAGATACAGTGGAGACAAAGGTTCTTTTAATACTAATTTTGAGAATATTAGCAGCATTACCACTTCTTCTTCTTCTTTCCTCAGTTCTTCTTCATCCTCTTCTTGTTTCGCTTTGGTTGTCGCCTCATTACTCTCCACCTTGAAATAACACAAACACAGTCATGCAAATTCAACCTTTCTTTACAGATTAAGGATCACTTTTCTGGCTGGGTTGTCAATTGACAGCTAGTTTCAGCACTCAAAATTAAGGGTCCTCCACTCATCTAAAACAAGTAAAAATCATCTAACGCAAGCAGCTTTTTTTCCTTTACTCATCCTATGAACGGGACAACTTACCCCTTCCCATGACAACATTCCATTTTAACCTCACAAGAAAGAACAAGAAATGCCAAATAGAACAAGGATAACTGTGAAAATGCTAATTAAACGCAAATTAAACTTGGACAGGTGTAATTTGCTCATGGCAGCTACAAGTCAAGTCAAGAAGCATTGCACTTGTTTGTTTGTTGTTTTTTTGTTTGTTTGTTTGTTTGGTTTTTTTTTAGGAAAACTGTCAAATACTGAAACAGGAGAGCAGGTGGTCAAGTTAAGGACCTAGTAGAATGAAGTAAGCATAGACCAGCAAGGACAATGATGTGACATAAATCTACAAACAAAAAAAACTCAGTAAATAAACTTAAATAAATTTAAGAAACAAGTGACCAGTGACTTTGTTTCTGGGACCAGCCCACTGGTCCTGTGGGAGACCAGACTCAAGAGTTAATTTCGAGCCTTGAGGTTTTCAACTACACAACCTACTGGTCCTGTGGGAGACCAGAACCAAAAGTTAACTTTCAGCACTGAGTTTTTTAACTACACGACCTAGCAAAAAAGAAGCTTTATCTAGAAATCCATCTTTAATGGTATAACTAATATCCAAAGTTAAAATTCATTGATATCAATGCTGTAGGTTAAAATAAGTTAATTCAGTTCAAAATGATTTCAAACTAGTTTGATTTGAATTTCCTTTATTTTATAGTCATCATCATAAAATGGAAACAAAGGAAAATTCAATCAAACTAGTTTGAAACCATTTTGACCTGAAATTAATTTAACACTAAGTTTTACCTTAGCATCTTCCTGGTTTTCTGTAGCAGTCACTACCGCCACTTCTTCACTGAAATGACAACAAATTTTTGTTCCAGTTGCAGGCTATAGCTAAAGAAATGTGACCGTGAATGGGAAAACGTACCTTAACGCTTATCCGTTAAACGGGCAATACCGTTAAGCATCCGTTAGTTATCCGTTAGAAAGCTTTCTCAAAAACATTAGAGGTGTTAGCCTAACCATTAGCCGTTAAAGTTAGACCGTTAGAATGGAAGGTGAAACCATTAACAAAAATTCTGTGTCCGTTAGCCGTTAACTTAAGGCCGTTAGAACGGACCGGACAGCGCAACCGTTAACAAAAATTCTGTATCCGTTAGAACGGGTAGCAGAGCCATTAGGAAAAATTAGCTTCCATTAAATGGGTAATGTAGCTGTTTGACATCCGTTAGAATGGCATCATTGCTTGAAGTAAAGAATAATCAAATAATGTGCGCCTCGTTACATACACTGTGTAAAACGCAAGCCAAAATGGAGAGGAGCCATGCATCATCACACCATGAATGCGTCTGTGACCTCTTTCGAAGTTAATAATTATTTTAAAGTCCTACTGTGTACTGCGATCAAAAATACACGTCTTCTTTTTCCTTTAAATTTATTTGGAAATAAATAAAGCATAATTTGCTATGACAAAATGGTCCCAAAACGGAAGAGGAACTTTGTTTTATTTCACAAGTTGCCGATCCGAAATTTGCATAAAGTTGTTTACTGTGTTTGTTGTGTAATTCGAAACGCGCGAAATAGCCATGTCGAAAGTTTGACGATTTTTTTAGGTTTGATGCGCTGTTGACTCTAACTCTGAATAGAAAGAAACAAATTCTGAACAAAGTGACAAAAACAACTTTCTTTCTGATGAAGCCAGCGCCAGCCGAATTTCATTCCAGTCGCTCGTCGCTATAAGTGATGTGACTTCAAAAGTTACCGCTTTCGCAACAGTATTATGAAACGTAAACTTTCTCGCGAGCAAATTTGAATTGGGTAAAACGCTTTTAAAACTAAAGAGAAAACCATAATTCCGAACCAGTACAAGCGTCATAACTATTGTTTAAAATGAAAACTAGTTCACTAAGGAGTTTGCTTACAAGCTAAGCACATTGAGCTGCTCATTAGTCGTGATCGGATTATTCCGCTTGTGTGACATCCAGAAATTTGCATCAGATTACATTCAGCACTTGTGTAGATGGGTGTATACAAAACCTGGGCTAGGCCATGGCCCGGGCCATGGCCCACCCTATGGCCCACCCACAATTTTGCAGTTTCTACAAAAATAACCAGAAAAAAAGCCAAACAAGCGTAAAGGCATACAAAGTAAAACAAACACACGTACAAAGAAACAGATATATAGAAAGATAAGAAAAGAACTGTCAACTTCATTTCCAAGAAATTCTGCTACTATACTTCTCAATAGTAGTAGTAAGGGGCGTCGGTATAGCGTTTTGTATCGAAAAGAACCACGCCTCGAGTGATGACATCATCAGAATGGAATGTGGTTTGGGACAGGCAGACCGCTGACCAGTGGGTGTAGGATCACGGGTGCAGGTGGCGGGCGGGCGCGCACGCACGGGGGCATCGTGTGGGGAGGTCCAGTGTTGTGTTTTTTTGGAGTGAGCGAGTTCGAATCCAGCCGAGGTCGTGGGGAAAAATTTTTTTCTTTTTTCTTTTTTTTTTTGGCCAAGATTAACTTTTTCTCAAGGAGGAATTGGGAAAAAAGGATTTTTTTGTCTAATCTTATAGCGCTTTTGGTGTTGGCCACACGGATCGAGCGCAGATATTAAGTTTTTTTTCGAAGGGGGAAAAAAATCACCGGTGGGAACTCCGTGGAGGAATTCCTCTGCCTTTGAATGATGTGAACTCAGACACGTGGTGTTAGTGTGGGGTAGAAAGCGTTGGGGTGAGAAATCGACAAATGTGCAGCGTTTTTTGACCAATTTTTTTCGTGGAGTTTTTGGTCGAGCTCGACGTTACCTCAACTGGTTTTGTTGTGTTGTGTTGTGTTGCATTTTGTTGTCTGCTTCGTATTGTGTTGTGTTGTGTTGTTGTGTTGTGTTGTGTTGTGTTGTGTTGTGTTGTGTTGTGTTGTGATGTGATGTTATGTGTTGTGATCTGTTTCTTACTCTAGTTTGTTGGCTTTAAAATTTCTCAGTTTTCCTGTTCCTTCGTCGCATGTCTCCACGCAACAACTAGCTACAGACGGACGTACAACGGTTCAACCAGCTTGACCAACTCGACGACTTAATCCACTGTGTATTCTCCACAGGCAAACACCATTTTCTCTGAGGAATTTTCGTAATCACGACTACTTTTTTATGTGCCTTCAGTTGCCCTCGTTAAGTTAGCCAAAATTTCATCTCTTCCACTAACGAGCGCGTTTTGGTGACCATTTCATATGCTAAAAAAAGAATCGCTAGCCTTAAAGGGGCACCGTAAACAACTTTTAGGATTGCTATAAAAAGCTAAAAGAGATATATTCCTTTATTCTGTTAATGTTCTAGGAGCATTTCGTGTACAAGAAAAGATATATGAAATATTTTTTAGAACATTCTTCTAACGAAATCCAGACTTGAAAATCACAGTGACAGAGCCCCTCTAAATATGATGCAAGCTTTAACAAGGCACCCCTCCACCCAAAAACTTAATGAACAAATACTATATATTCAATTGCAAAACATTGGTCTACCTTTTGAGTAAAGCCAACGGAGTTTTCAGGGTTGAAAGTTTAATCTTTTGGAAGAATATACTGTTGAGTTGGCTCATAGACGAAAATAAAATGGTGAAAGAGTTAAGATCAGTGGAGTTTGTTGAGCTGGTCGTTTGCCGAGTTTACAGTGTTCGGTGAAATCCGTCTGTTGACTTTGTCGAGTCGCCAAGATGCCTTGCCGGTCGGTCGAGTTTGTCTAGTTGGTTCGCGTGGTGGGGTTCGTACTCTCTTATCGTATGTAAGGATTGTTGATCGATTTTTTAGTAAGGCTCGTTGTGTTTGTCGAGTTGTGTCGAGGTCTGGCACATTTCGTCTGCCAGTGAGTGAGGTTTGTCGAGTATGTCGAGTTGTGTAGTTCTTACTGTCTTAGAGAAAGTGAGCATTATTGAGTTTGCCTATTTGGTAAGGAGTTGCGTCGAGGTGTGAAGTTTTAGTCTGCCTCAACGGGAGACAATTAGTCGACTTTGTCGAGTTGGTCGCGTTGTGGGTTCGTGCTGTCTTAAAATAAGTGGAGATTGTTAAGTTTGTCTGATTGGTAAGGGTCGTTTTGTTTGTCAAGTTGTGTCGAGATGAGGAGATTTTTCTGCCAGTAAGTGAGAGTTGTGGAGTTTGTCGAGTTGGTCGCGTAGTGGGGTTCATACTGTCTTAAAGTAAGTGAAAAATGTTGAGTTTATCTATTTGATAAGGGAGGTTGAGTTTGCCTAGTTCTCTGGTGTAGAGATTGTCTGCCAGTGAGTGAGGTTGGTTGAGTATGTCTAGTAATGTACAACTTTAACATAGACGGAATACTAGAAATGCTGAACTTGTCAACAACGCAACACAGCACAAGGCAATGCAACACAACAAATCACAACGCAACCCAACGGAACGGATCACAACACAACACAACGCAACGGATCACAACGCAACACATCGCAACGGCAACTCAACAGATACAACATAACAGCAACTCAGCAGCAACGCAAATCAACAGATACAACATAACAGCGACACAACGGATCGCAACACAACACAACGCAACACAACGTAATGGATTACAACACAATGCAACGCAACGCAACGCAACAGACACAACACAACAGAACTAACCTCAACATAACAAAACAGGAAATAAAAACCACGCACATATGCTAAACAAACCAGTCGAGGCAACGTCGAGCTCGACCAAAAACTCCACAGACAAAAACGGTCAAAAAACGCTGCAGGTATAGAAATCGAAGCGTGTTTGACTTGACTTTTCGAGGAAGCAGGCACCATCTTGAAAAATGGTGACATCATGCACGAAGGGGTTGACCAGATTCAATTTTTCTTGTATGAAGCAGAGATTCCCTGGTAGTGTGGTTGCATGGTGCACGCCCTTCATAACGGAAGATGCATGGTTCGAGCCCCATTGCCGGTGTATGTGTGTAAGTTCCTTTCTTACTCAATTTCTTTTCTTCGGAAAAAAATTTATATCATTTTAAAAAACTTTATGCATTTAAAAAAGTTGTCGGCTCATAAAATTTCTAAAAAGATTGTTTTAATTTCTTTAATCTACTTTTTCTTACATGCCATGGATCGTTGTTCCCCAAGGTCGGGTAGAGGTACCATTGTCATAAGGCATCACATTTCATGGTAGCACAGTATCCTGTTTCATGATCTGCGCAATCTTCCGCCAGCTCCATACCGCGCTTGACTAAATTTTGACTAAATTTTCCTGACCGTGCTATTTTTGTAAAAACTGCAAAATTTTGGGTGGGCCATAGGGTAGGCCATAGGGTGGGCCATGGCCCAGGCCATGGCCTGGCCCAGGTTTTGTATACACCCTGTGTAGATGATCCTCGAAGTCAGACGTGACACTTTAATTGCATTTTGCTTTCGGTGGAAGCATTTTTCATTCAATTATAAATGGAATCGGCAATTCGTGAGTCGTTTTATTTAGCATCATGATAGATAAGATTGTTCGGCAGATGTGACACTAACGTCCTATTAACCGTTAGATACTTTCACGGTATCCGTTAGATTTTTTTCTCAACCGTTAAACGGGTCCAGCCATCCGTTAGAGCAAATTGTGCAACCGTTAAAACGTTTTCAGTATCCGTTAGGCATATCTAGTTAGCCGTTAGAACGTTAGGACAAAACGTTAGAACGTTTTAAGGATCCGTTAGACACAACTCATTAGCCGTTAGAACGTTAGGATAAAGCGTTAGAATGCTTCGAAGGCCATTAACTATCCGTTAGTTTTTACCCATTTAACAGATAAGGGTTAAAGTACATTTTCCCGTTCATGGTCACAAATTAATTAATTATGGGGCACTCACTGTTTAGCACTACAGCTTGTGAGAGTTTTCTTTGCAGAAAACAGTTACTGTTTATGACAACAGTAGTTAAAAGCAAAAACACAACAAATGTACTGCCAGAAAAATATAATATTTGAAAATGTACTCAGACATTCTAAAAATCATATAAATTAATTTAGTTATTACGCGAACACTTACAGCTGCCACTCTGAGACCTTTGACGAAAGGTCACAAGCTGGCAGCTGAAGGCTCATTTTTTACAATTTTCAAGCTTATTTTTGTGTTTTTGAATGAGCCTGCAAGAGCACAGCTCACCCGTTGCTATCACCTCTGTTGTCTCTGCCTTTGTTTATTTACATATTTATTTGTTTTTTTGACACCTTGCTACATGACCTAATCATAGGCATGCACTAAGTGCAGAACCAATGACATGTTTGGGAAAAGCACAACCACTCGTTCTCCATAGGATCAGAACTCAAGGTTATTTAAAGGCACACGTTCACAGTGCGTTTAATAAGCACCAAGAGCTGACAAAAAGCGTTGACTATTTCGCTCAGAAAAGTCAGCTACTTTTTGCCCTTTATAACATAGAGGGCAAAATTACTGAATGCTGATTAGTTGAGACAGAGGGCATTTTTTCTTAACTTTCTTTCGGACGAGGGCAAAATTACTAATTCGTGATTGGCCAAGTGCCAAAGTTACTCGCATTTGAGTGGCTGAGCGCGAGAGCACGCCATTTGCATTTTGTAGGCGTCTTGAAACGAAAAATGCATTTTGAGTTGTTCAAGAGAAGGATCGCTTCAAAGTTTGACTTTTAACTGAGAAGGTAGGTAAAAATTGGTATGGAAATCGGGTGTTTGCTCGAAGAGGAATTCGAAAAGGTGAACCTATACGTGTTACGGGAAACAGCAAATTGTTATTTGTTTTAAAACTACTGAAAACTTACAGCGACGTGGTCGATAGTTTTTCCAGCGAGAGGAAGCTTCACAACTCAGGTGAATAAAATTTACTTAGTTAAAGTGCCTATGAACTAAAAAATTTTTTGGCACATTTTGGTAGTTCATGATGTGTTAATTCCGAAATGGCAAGAGAAATTGGATGGCAAGAAACAAAAATCCGTTTTTTGCCGTTGAAAGTACCCAAAATGACCAAAATCGTGTCTCCGAAGACTGGGAACAAGTTGGCCGAGGAAGCGGGCCGTATGACGTCACAAATCGCGCAGAATGTTTGTCTCTTTGGTCTTTGTCTTTGTCTCTTTGGTGTTTGAGCGATGAAACTTGCATTTTCCTTGCTAATATTGATATACAATGAAAGCTACCGATGACTGAGGAAAACACTAAGATTCAGCTCGAGGCGATTTCGAAGATGTGCAGTTTTTGGGTTTGTCGTCCATGGATAAAGCCTAAACAACGACAACAACAATCTTGCGCGAAGCAAGGTGGCGAATTGAATTGTTGGGATTGACTAACATTCAGCTCTACTGGCTTGACTGGCCTTGAAGGACAAGCTTATAGAATTGAATGGTCAGTACCTTTATGTGTTAATAATGAGAGATTGACGCAGCCTTGACTTTACTTCTTTTGCTAAGAGCGTCATTGTATGTACTTCAATTATTTTACTCAAACCGATACAGACAAGCTCAAGTTTACGGTGTACTTGTTTGTAACTTAATTTGTTCATCTTTTCATAGGTTTTGCGCCAAGAGAAAGATAGACTCAGTTGTTCGGCTCTTTCGAATGAGGACTTTTGCAGAGAGAACACTGATAGAGCGCTTTTCAAATGAGTGTCGTAAAACCAAAACCAAAGTAATTACCCCAGCCAATCACAACAAACACAAATTACCCAATGAACCAATCAGAACTCAAAGCAAATACATGTAACCGGTGCCAAGCGCGGGAAAACGCGTGCGAGCAAGTCGGGATTGGTTTGAATTTTACTTCTGATTGGTTGAGAAAGTGGTGCGACTTTTTTTAACCAATCACAGAGTGAATTACAGCAAAACCAATGCAAAACACGAATTACTTTCGACAGTCAAATGAAAACCGCGCTATAAACTTATTAGTTAGTAGGAAGTATTTTATACATTGAAGATAAGCATACCCAAAATTTGCTTGAAATATTACATGCCTAATGGCGGAGACATGAATAGTAATTTCTAAAGAGCGTGTTTTATTTATTATAATCAGCAGCTGCAAATGATTTTCAAAGGGAAGTGCAGTGCTTTTATTGTTGTAAATTTCAAGCCATTTATAAGGGAGCATCTCAAAGCAAATAAATAAGAATTTTTGAGTATGGTGCTCATTTGTGGTCTTTTACTCCACCTGGAGGTGCTATGGGGATGATGACTGTGATAAGTAAAGATGGACATTGTATGATACGCGTGCAAACTCAGAATAGTGTGACTTCAGCTTTGTCCATGTAATAATCCATCACTTCTGACTATATGAACTGGTTTAAGTAATTGCCTACACAATATTTAATAGACCAGCTAAGATTTTTGTCCTTCTGTTCAGCAATTTGCTTGAGGATTTTGGTTCATACCAATTTTGTGGAAACATGCTATGGCAGGTGAGAGCTAGTGTGCTGAGTTCTTACAGGCTTTATGTGATCACTT
>Ga0126336_10002841_pt1 | contig 10065 bp, 2 predicted proteins | sample SidCmetagenome_FD_92530 | JGI IMG/M metagenome (GOLD analysis project Ga0126336, IMG submission 92530) | Coral microbial communities from El Islote,Puerto Morelos, Mexico - Siderastrea C C metagenome | ecosystem: Host-associated > Invertebrates > Cnidaria > Coral | place: El Islote,Puerto...
CATGCAGCATTGCACATAGCAGAATTTGATTGATTTCTTTACTTGCAGATGTTTACTAGACCATGGAGCTGATGTAGCAGCTGTCAATAATGAGGGGGAGTTACCTCTGGATCTTGCAGAGGAAGAAGACATGGAGGATCTTTTAACAGATGAAATTGAAAAATTAGGTAAGTTACTGCTCTTTTGTTAGCACACAGGATTTAACCCTTTTCACCACTACACACCAGTTTTCCGGAGAAGCAAAAAAGGCCGGAAATCCGGCAAAAGAAAAAGAAACAAATGAGGCCGAGAATTTGTCATCCAAATGAAGTAGTTTTCTCTGGAGGGGGTCTTACTATTCAGGGCTTCTAATATTATGAGAGGGTGCAATTTCGCACGATTGACCTCAAATCGCACCCGATCGCACAATTTACTGATATCTGCACAATTTTTGAAAAATCGCATAATTTTGGAAAAATCACACAATTAAAATCTTTTCTCAGGTAAAAATAAGTTTAAAACTTTTAAAAATCACTTCTGGAGTATGGAGAAAGATTGGTTTATTACATTTTGGCGTCCCTTTAAGTAATCTCACTGTTTATGTCCAGATTATCGATCGCTCAAACCACAGAAAGCGTCTGAAAGTCTAATGTGCAATTTTACCTCTTAGATGGTATTCACGAATGTCATCTACCTGTTTGAGCATATGATAGATCTTTCTATTGCACATTATATACTTTTTTAATTCGTATTTTGTCAGTTTTAAAAAGTCAGTTCATAGAATTTTACAAGGATACAAGCAACATATTTTGACTCTCGATCGTAAGGCTTAGTAACCAGGCATGGATTGGAAGGGTGGGAACTGGACCGGACTCTTTCATTGTGAGAAGGAAGAAGGAACCATTTCCAGATGTGAACGTAATTTGTGCTTTTTGGCTAATGAAAAGCATTTTTCAGCAAACATGTTTTTTCTTCTGATGCCTCAAGTAGAAAAACTAGGTTCAAATTAACTTAGAAAAATTGCATAATCTGTCGCACAATTGGCCTTCTTTTGCCACACAATTCAGCCTGAAATGACGCATAATTTCTCAAATTTTTTCGAACCCTGTCGGAATCTTTGACTATTTCAACTGGGTTGGCACGTGTCTGAAAGTCAAAATGGCTGCCAGTTTGATGAGCTGAATAGAAAAGGCATGCACAAATGGAAATAGAAGTTTTTGAGCAGGCTTTTCACCATTTTGAACAACAACCACAATGAATGTCAAACTTCAAAGGAGAATTTTGGTTTTGTTTCTATGATTTGAGGGGAAATATTTTTGTGATTTGATCGATACCTGCTGAAGAAACTGATTGACGAACCTTTAGGACAAAATATTTGCTTTTCTGTGCGATTGATGCCTGAGACATTCACGTCACCTTGTGGTGATAGTGGTACCACATTTGTACATCCCTTTGTCCATGTTTTGAATGAAATAATGCTTAGTTTTTGGGCACAATTGTTCTTCATGAATTTCTCTTCAAGGTTCCTTTTTTTGGTGAAAATTGATTGTCTGCCATTTCTGCTAGCTTTGTTTGAAAATCCTCTTATGCCATTCTCTGCAATTTTTTTTTCAAAACTGCCCTTGTCCCAGGCACTTTTGCCGCAAGCCAATGGTCAAGGGGTTAAATTTGAAAATTGAATGAAGATTGTGTTTTATACTGCCATCAGTGACATTGACAACCAATGGAACACTTAAAAAGTTTAAATGTCAAATGGATTAAACAGTTGCTTAAAGCATTATTGAAACCCCTGCAGCACTAAGGCCACGATTTTGGAATTAATTCCTAGCAAGGTACCTTGTGAGTAACCAATTTATTTGTGGAGATGGTTTATCATGGTTAGGTGATTGCAACCATGAGGTAAAAATCTACAGTCTGTTCTTTAGTAGGTCATAAAGCAGGAGTGGAAGAAAATGGAACTTAAACATGGTCATAACACAAATTTCAATGGACCTCAGATGTGTGTTTTCAGTGTTTTTACAAGCACAAGTAGGCACAGAGAACATGACTATTTGGGGTTGCTGTGATTAAGTTGCATGCCGGATGCCAAGTAAACAACCAAAACTGAAATTTTCTGATTCGAGACTTCATTTGCCAGACTCTTACCTGTCATCAAAAACAAAAGTCCCATTTTTCTTTCAGTTTGAGACTCGTTCCTGTGCCTGCTTTTTTGGAATTGCTCCAGCCCGCGTCAGTTCTTCTACTTAAAGACGCATGTACCAGCTAACACAGTTTTTTTTTTGTGATTTGCAAGTCACTTGCATGCAGAACTTTTGCAGCAAGTGACGGATGTGTGTCTGCCTGCTTTTTCCTCCCTCTACTTGGCACAAATCATAGGGAAAAAAATTTGGGCAATATTCTGTGAATGAACGGAAGGTCCCATGCAAAAATTCAAGCAGCTTGGAGCAAAGAAATAAAATGGCCTAAAATTTGAAACATAAGGCAGTTAGGCTCTCAGCCCTTTAGTTGATTCATCATGATTCAGCTGTTCCCTTTCTTTGAGCTTTGTTGATGGTAATTTGCTGCTTAATACTGTAGATTGTCACTTGTTGGCAAAGGTAGACACATGTAATGCAGCCTTGCCTTGGGTGAACTGGCAGTGATTGAAACCAGACAAAATGAAAGTGGTTTACTGGAATTTCTTGGGCACAATAAATGCTGGGCCTTCAAGATTGCAATTTTAATAAATGTGTCTACAGTACTGCTCAAAAGTAAGTTACAGTACTACCCTCTTGTGAGATGATAACTGTATTGTGCACTATGAGATTCTCGTAGCGCGAGACGCAATTCTCGTTAGAGAGTTTTAGCTTTAAATTCTTAGAGGATTTTGATTGCCTTTTGTAAAGTGATAGTGTTGCTAGCGGTATGATTTGTTTCGAACAAAATAATTGACCGTTCTGAGAATTCTTAGTGTGTGTGTATTGCACATAAGTTTACAGCAGGTTATTACCAACTGCAAATCCAAATGAACCTTGATATTAAAATGACGCATCCGTAGGGTAGTTGTTACTTTAAACAAATGGAAGCAAATCCACAAAATTAAGCTTTTTTTTTCGATTGATCGAACCACATTCATGTATTTTTTCATCATTGACACATTACTGTAGTGCATGCAAGGCTTCCAATTTCACTTCAACAGGCTATTTGTCACCAAAATCTGCTGGATTAGTTTACTGAAAAATCATGCCTCTCGTGTGTCTAGGTTTCAAGTTTGGTAGGGATCATTTAATCAATCATACACTTAGTAGCTTTGTTAACACGAGAAAAGCCCCAGGGGCATCACCCCTGTGTTCCCCCGTCCCCTCAGGGTGTAAAAGATATTATGGTCACTCTAGCCTGTGTAGCAAAAGATGTAACGAGAGGTCTGGGGCAAGTGACCACCAAAAAAATGGAAAATAAAAAAAAAACGGGTATTACTATACCCCGTCCTGACGGCGGGGTAAAAAGGCTTGTCAACTTGCTGCTGTTTAAAGTTAAAAATCAATACAATCAACTTTGGTGAATGAAAATGTTTGAATAGGGTGTGAATTGACTTGTAATTCCTTCAAAAGTTCTTGGTTGTAGCCTCGTGCTAGCAACAGGTTTCAAATTACACGTGCCAGTTATATTGAAGTTTATTCAAATTTGCAAAGTGAAGCGCAATTGTGAAATCTCTTTCTTGGTGTTGCAGCAAAACACTGAAGTGTCTGAAGTGTAGTTGTTGACCCATGACAAACTGATCCGTTAAATTAATGGTTTCGGAAAGAAATCATTTGTAATTTATGCCAAAATTGCTGCTGCAGTGACTCGTGTAGTGCAATGTGGTTCTCCTAATATGCAATGCAATTCATGCAGCACGCAAAATGAGATGGCACTGGTAACGTACTTTTGAGCGGTACTCTTGTATTCATTAGAGGTTGAGCAGCGATTTTAAAGTGGTTTCAGCTTGTTAACACATTGTAGTGGATATCTGGCCAACTTTTTGGCGATTTCTTTCACCATTGTACCAAACCCTTTATCCCTAAGTAGTTGTTTAACTTTCGATTCGGATCTTTTACTCTTTTTTTTGTAAATCAATTTTTTTATGGACAGTGCTGAAACAATTTTATTTTTGCTTAGCGGGACACATGTCCTTTCAGACTTACAGTTCGATTGGACACATTGCAGGCGGGTCATCCACCCTCTTGGAAATTTACTCAAGACACATTTCATCAGCATAGATAATGTACGGAAGGGTTCTTACAAAGACATTTTTAACTTTCAATTCAATGAGGTGTTTTTGTCAGAGCAAAAGATGGAGCAATGTGGCTTTGAATGCTAACAAAATCTTGAAGAGAGAGTCTAATATGTTCAAAATAAGTGGGACATTTTAGAAATTTGTTTGGACAATTTCTGTTGTGTGACTGCTATTGGTAGCACTCATGTAAATCATCTGTGGGCCAGTAACAACTAGATTTTCTAAATTGTTTTGTTCTTTTTTTCAGGAATTGATGTAGAACGAGCAAGAAGTATAGAAGAGAGAATAATGTTAGAAGATGCTCAAAGTTGGATAAATAGTAGATCAATAAATGAAACTAAGGATAAATCAGGTACACTCTACAGTTCATAATACTCAGCATTGAGATTATTTTAGAGTGAAAAATCATCTGACTAAGCAGGCACAACCAACTCTTGATGTCAGTGTCACCATTTGAAATCAATGAGTTGTATTGACAAGTAGTCAATGCATAATCTGCTGAAGTTAGTCATTGGTTATTGCTGGTGATCAGTGAGTCATTAACTATTTGATTTATGTAGCTCACAAAAGTTTGACTTATGGAATAATTTTTTGTTCAAAAATAACATAAATTCAAATAAATGTCAAACTAATGAATTTTAAACATTTCACTTAACTTTCTTAACTGTTTTAATAAGTGGAGAGTGGGGGCTTTGCCAGCCCTTCCCCCTCAGCAGTGCCTAATTGACAAGGTTTTAATGCCGATGTGAAGTATGTGGTCATGGCTTGTTGCCAAGTTTAATAATGATTTGTTAACTGCAGTTAAAATACCAAGATGCATTTTATCTTTTTAGGTGCAACTTCATTACATGTTGCTGCCTCAAAAGGATATTTACAAGTAATAAGGTACGTTAACTTTGTAATGTCCTCATAGGAGGTAGATGAAGTCATGAAATGAAAAGGACCTGAAAAAATATTTTTCATGGGGCAAAATCAAGGTCTTGGGATAATCTTTGGTTTTCAACATATTTTACCTAATGTGGCAATTAAATTTAGTGCCTAGGGTGAGGGAGGCACTCATTGTGCTGTACACAGGTCACTTATCAAGGACAGGCCACCATTTCTGTTTTTGCATAAATATCCAAGTGTGTAAGAAGAAAAATGAGTGATAATAGTTATGGTAGCAGAATGAATACAGTAAAGGTTGTTATACAGGTGAAGTGAATGTCACAGCACTTCTTGTGCTCCTAAAGTTCAGTATTATGCTTCCTGTTGTCAGCCTCAAAACTGGAGGTTTATCCTCCACATTATGATTGTCTACAACTATTATGTTTGTAACAAATGCTGAGAAAAAATGCATATCCCCTCCCAGCTCTCTGGGTAACATAAGGAACCAGGTCTACAACTGCTTCTGAATGCATTGAATGAGAGCTTATTGTTCTGCACACCTGACACGTGGCCACCCCACTTGTCTCAGTCTCACACAGGGCTTTCATTAAGTTTTGAATCACCTGTTGCCTTGATCTTTACACCCGCAACAAACTTGTTACTTTGTGAGTAAATTGTACCGACAAGAACCAAGTTCACCCATAACACTGAGGTCCCACCAAGCATACTCAGCCGTAACAGGTGTCGTGGGTTACTGTTGCGGGTTACGGCCCTTAACAACAGCCCTGTTATATACGCACTTTATTTGAGTTGTACCGTTAGCACAAATGTTGTGATGCAGAGGTATAGAACCACGCTAGAAAGTCAAACTTCTATGGTCAGCACTTGCCTGTTGTTTTGCCCCTTCCTTTTGAACTGGTTTGTGTGTGGGGATACAATATAGGTGCTGGAGATTTGTGTGAATAGTGCATACAATTATTTCCACGTGACGGCATGAATGTAAGTCAGTCAAAAGTTGATTCTCAGTGTCCACGCAATTACATGTAGTCACCCAGACTGGAAATTACAAGATGTACTACAAATTGTGGCATCCTCCTCCTTGGTAACAATACAGTTGAACCCTGACATAATAAGGTCCCAAGGGACTGGTAAATGTGTACGTTATGACAGGGGTTGATTTTAACAGGGTTCTTTTCCATGTTTTTTACTATTACTGGGCTGAAGAATAATGGTTCATTACACCTGGGTCTTTGTTATATAGGGGTCCCTTGTATTGGGGTTACTTTGTGGTATCTAAGGGAAATTTGCTGGTAAGATGGTCCGTTCTAGATAGTTAACCGTATTTAGGTGGGTTATCGTAAGTAAATGAAATTGCAACATGTCAGTGGCATTGGGTAAAATCTCAACAATAACGTGAGGACATCTGCAATGGCCTGTACCTTTTGTTCAACATAAGCCATCTGGTTTGCCCCCAACTATTCTCCCTAACACTCCCTGGACACCACCACTCAAGCTGCTCGTCAGGAAACCTAGAGTCAGCTATGTGATGGTCTCCTACACCATCTCAGCCTCAAACCCTTCTATCTGGCGATGCTCTGTGGAAATGTAAGATCAGACTACTACCTGGTGCTTTCTGAACAACATGCAAGGATGTTTAGATCAAACTATGTGATGGATTCCTACATCACCTCAACCTCCAACTCTTCTCTGTGATAGTCTTCTGGAATTAACTCAAGAAGCATTCTAGGAATCCTAGTGTGTGGATCCAACCATGTGGTGGATTCCCACACCTCCTCACTCTCCTCTTGAGAGGCAGGACTGATCATTTACTCTGTAGTAATTGTATGACTTCATGACAGGGAACTGGCAGAGACCATGGCCTTCAAAGTGATCAAGCTGCTTCTCCTGTTGTGTCTCACAAAGTAAATCAGGCTCAGAGCATTGTCAATGAACTGGGAGGATTTCATGCTCTATGCAGCTTTCTGCTTCATACCTTAGAGAGCTGACCAAAGGCAACGAGTAGATCCGTTCCGATAGTTCGCAGTTGTTTGTTAAGATGTTACTACTATTTTGTCCCTGCTCTCTTTGTTGTTCAGTGGGTTATCAGGAGCAGGATTTGGTTCATGGTAGAGAGCATCAAAATTAAGAATAACGGGCAAACCAGGGAGACCAGGACTGACGGGTTTAGAAAAAGTAATTCAGCATTTGAAAAAAAATATTGTATCCTGAGTCTGGGAAATCGTTGTTCTTTTTCGTAATAATAGAACCAATGTAGAAAATATTTTCATTGTTGGAGAGAAACAGACATTGAGCCAATTAATTTTTGGAGTGTTATTAAACCATTATTATTATTATTATTATTATTATTATTATTATTATTATTATTATTATTATTATTACTTTCATCAGAAGTTGTTGGGAAGGTTTGACCATGAACAGAATTTTAGTAAGATTTTATTCATCTTGTCTAAATATGCCATCATGACTTAGTCTCTGTCTCTATTTGCTGGTCCCCCCACCCCCCATTTCAATGTTGAATGTTTGCCAGACAATACTGCAGAAGAAAAGTTCATTGAAATCCAACATTTAAAAGGGGGGAGGGGAGGGAAACAAAGGCATGTTAAAAATTAATGTGACAACCTTCCCAACAAAATTGGCTAAGGTTGTAGTTTTTGCTTGTATATAAGTTGTTTGAGTGTATTAAAAACTTGAGGTTGACAGACCATTACACTTTCGTGTCAGAAATCATGCCAACATTACACCTATGTAAACATCTACTAATTGAATTATGAAAATCAAATTAAAGTAGCTTTTCGTGCATGGAAAAGCTCATGAATTAGATCATTTTAGATTTTCTGCCTAAAAAGGTAAGTGAGAGAAGACAAAACATTTTTGCAGCTAAATGACAAGAATTTGAAGAATCTTTCTGGGATCATCATAAACAAACATTGTTTGGAAAGTTCAGAATAACGAGTTACATCCTCAGATCAATGTCATAACCACGAAGCAAGACATTCAACTGTGGGAACTACAAAACTAAACTGGCATGAATTACAGAAACCAAAAACATGGTTGATTCTGAAAAGCCAAGAGAGGAGTATCCTCACTTGGGAAAGCTCAATAATGGGAACGAGTGACGACTCTTCTGGTAAATGAAGCATGGAATATTAATTTATTAAATTCAGGGAAAATCCTGGATGGCCAATAATTCTGGGCAACATATATATCAGTGTAAAATAAACGGCATAAATCTCAAAGTGAAAGCTGTGAAAACGTACACAATCTCCCTCCGTGGACTTTATTACAGTTGAAATACTCAGCGGGTTCCGCTTATTATTTGGAATTGACTTTCATTAATCGGGAACGGGTTGCATTACTGGAATCAAAGTTCCACTTTCAAATTGAATATTGTAATGTTCCAACAGTAGCCTTGTTCCAAATAAGGAATGCTGATTGGTTTATTATTGACATCTGGCAAATGTTCACATGCAAGTAGCAGACTGTTGGTGGCCAGAAGCATATTATCTGATCTGTTTTTGCTCAACAAAACATTAATCACAAGTACTTTTATTTGTGAAGAAATAGTCTGCTGTTATAAAACTGTGAAGAATAATTTCATGAAAACAAGTGTGCTGTAGATGCACAAGAAAAGTTCCTGAAAATTGAGAAAAATTCCCTGTAATGTCAAACCGGCTGAAACCAACAGCCGCCAATGGTTTTGTATTTTGCGTGTAAACCTTTGGCTCATGTAAGTAACAACCCAATCAACATTCGTTACTTCGAATGAGTCTACCGTTGGAAGATTTCAATCTTTAATTGAAAATTCCAATAATGCAATCCGTTCCCGATTAATGAAAATCATTCCTAAATAATGAGCGGAACACGCTGAGTATTTTGACTATAATTTATTTCAACTCATGCTTAAAGAAATGTTTACACCTGTAGACTGGAAACATTAACACATAAAGACTTCTTTCCAATCTATTCTGTTTTTCGCCTGCAACCAAATTTATCAACCCACTGACGAATGCTAACCGAAACTGAAGACCAGAGATTTATAACTCTCTCCTCCAACACGCACCTCAGTCTCTCATCCGTGGTCTTTGGAAATCAAATATTTTTTATGACGACCAGTATGTCCAAGGATCCCAACTTCGCACGAATTCTTCATTGATAAAGACAGCACAAAACTTCGTAAATAGCCGCATAAGACTTACCTAAATATACTTTGAACAATTCTACTTTCAACGACTTCGCTGCCTTGTTGCCTCAGTAAAAGCTGAGTTAACGTAGCACAACGTTACAGGACTGTTTACGCCAGGACAGCTCCAATAGTTCAGTTGCCATAGCAACTGCGAACTAAAAAGGTAGCTGATGCTTAGCTAAAGTGAACTTTCAGTTGTTCATTCAGTCTGCTGTGTCGGAACTTGTCTGTATTGACTGCTTCCCCATCAGGGTGTCTTTTAACCTTTATTTCCCCAATCCCTGTAGCCCCAGTCATAACGCACCTGTCAATGTTTATCTTAAGGGGGTGGAGGAAGTTAAGTGAAGTGCATGGGCAGATGCAGGGCATTTGATCTGTTGATCCATCCCACCCTAGGCAATTTTAGTAAGAGGGTGAGCCCAAGGCTAAGATTATTTGACTTTTTGGAGAGGAGTAGGATGACCTAATGTTGAATTTAATGTAATTAAAGGAATATTAATCTTAATGTAATGTAGGCAAGACTAAGTTTGAGGCAGTAATGGGCAATGGCCAGCAATTGCACCATTTGAGTTTCTGGGCACCAAATCGTTAATACTGTTGGTGACTTCCATAGAATTACTTTGCGGAGCACCTGATGTCTCAGTAAAGCCTTTAACCAGCTGCACACAATATTGCACACTGCTGTAGCTTAGAAGTGTTCTATTTCTAACATCCTCAGTCTTCTACTTCAACTTGGTGTTGACATAAATGCAAAAGATTC
>Ga0126336_10002842_pt1 | contig 10064 bp, 9 predicted proteins | sample SidCmetagenome_FD_92530 | JGI IMG/M metagenome (GOLD analysis project Ga0126336, IMG submission 92530) | Coral microbial communities from El Islote,Puerto Morelos, Mexico - Siderastrea C C metagenome | ecosystem: Host-associated > Invertebrates > Cnidaria > Coral | place: El Islote,Puerto...
AATAATAATAATAATAATAATAATAATAATAGTAACAAGTTTATAGATTAACCTAGGCAGTTAGTGTTATGCAATCTGGCGAATAGCTCACAACTTGAACTCTTCAAAGGGCGTTAACTTCTTTAAAGCTCTCCGAACATATCTGTCAGTGAGAAGTTTTGGACTTGGGTCTTAAAGGAGCTAATTAAGAGGTCAAGAGGCGCAATAGGCAAATAAGGTGATTCTGTTTCTTATAAAACTGTATCGCCGATCCTCTTCGAGACAGAGCATTTAGATCGTTTGAAAGTACCTTTTAAAAATAATGGAAAAGAACCACGGCCCAAATAATCAAAATACTGCAAAAATTGAAGCACACTGCAAAACATGATATTTTGATTTCTTTCGGGCTATATAACAACAATTTACATAGGAACACTGACTGTATATTGGAAATTCCCTTGTGTAGATAGGATAACGAAAACCGAAATGTTGAAATTACTGTACGTACTTTGAGTTGCACTTGAGATTGCTCAAGCGTCAAGCGGGACTGAAAGCGACAAAAGTTTATATATAGTGCCCTTCGCAACAAGTAATAATGTGGCCTAGAGCCAAAAGATTTATCGTCAAAACATCTTGACCTTGGGTATCGGAGCAGACTAATCTCTTCATCCCTTGTTCATTAGCTGATAACTGTACATATTCAAGGGAACAATTTTGGATGTTTATTAGATAATACTTATCCCATTGCTCAAGCGAACGTGTACAAATGGATACTGAAAGGTCCTCGGCTACGACGTCGCGGCCAAATTGGACGGTATTTCTATGCCTCAACCTGTATGTTCATACATGTTGATACATATTCCTAGCACTGTTCGCTTTATATAATTTTGCTACCGAATCAATAACATCTGCAATGTTCGGGATATCTGTGAAACACAACGATTCTGGTAGGATTAATTTTGAACGGCGATAAACTGATAATTTATGGCATTGCCAAAATGCACCGTTTAAGCTCCAAACTTAAAGACGGTGCCTCCTTTTGTTTCTGCGCATATGTTCTGCACATCTCAGTTCTCGTTATCGGGTTTCTTAAGGAATTTGCCTTCTAATAAAACGCTATTTTTGCGCGGCTTATGACTATGTGGAAAACGCAGATCGTAGCAACGGCTATCAGAATCGAAAAAGAAAATTGTGGTAGCCACTTCAGATTTTTCAAAGTTAATTGAGCTTATTTTTGGAAAAAATGCCATACTTTGTTTGCCTTTTAAAGCTTTTTCAGAGATGTATGGTTGCTTCATTATTTCTGAAAAATGCGCGGTTACCCAAATTTTCCGTTTTAGAATCCAGTAGGTCTTGCTAATATCTGCTTTTCCCCCATACTCATAACCTTGGCAAAAAGACCTCTGTATTAGGATCCACTGCTTATTCATCTGTAGTCACCTTAACGATGCAGCGGTATAGATGGTTTGGTTTTGACACTATAAACTTGAGCTGTTGTCTTTTTTATCCGCACTTACCCTAGGAAAAAAACACTCCCCTTCATTCTTTAATATATTATTGCTAATGAAATCTTCTTGTAAGAACCATGTCTTCCCAATGTAAACTGTGAAGTTCTATTCTAAGATGTTTGAAGGAGGGAAGACATCTGGCAAGTAAGACAAAGAAAGGCCTGAGATGTGTGATTGAGAATGGACGGAAGTGAAGTAAGCCAATAGACCATCATGGCTTATGTTGACCTGCCTGACGACTGCAGTGCATTACTGACACTCGCAGTGATATGTGGTTGTCCAAGGGCCTCTACCAGGTGTATAAGAAGACGGTGTGCATCAATCCTTTTCCATTAAAAAATATTACTACTGCTGTATATGAATCCACTAAAAGTAAGCTAAGATGTACAAGTAAACAAGAAAGCAAATCCTGATCTCTTGTTGACTGGTCAGCTGTCTTAATCACTTGGCCACTGGGACAGGAGACCTGAGTCCGATTCTCGGCTGAGCTCATTTTCATTCATTTCTTTGTTATTTCAATTAATTTCTGTTCCTATTCCATACATGAATTATTAGGCTACACAACGCGCAGTTAGACTCGCCCTCTCCACGTTGCTCTTTCCGTGACTTTTCTCTTCGCTTTCGTCTTGGCAACAGTTCTATCATCAGTATTTCCATCGATGCTATCTTCGTTTGTATTTTTTTTAGTTCAAAGAAAAAGAAATTAAAGTTATTTTTAGCCTCCAAAATACCATGTAGCTACTATGTGTAAAATCATATTGGTGTTATGCCTGAGCTGTGCAAATGATCCCGTCACCGAAAATTTTGCCTGCAAAAATCGAAATCAGGGGCATGGAGTTTTTATCAGAGGAATATGAAACAAGTCAGGAAGACGCAAACATTAATCAATCAGGTAAAGCATTTCTATAGAGGGTGTAGAAATGTTACTGACCAGTCAGCCATAGCATAGCCTTTCTCTAAGGTTTTGTGAACCACTTTTTCCTGCCAATTTTTCCAGGGCAACACCGAAACACCGAAACTCTTTTGACTTTTCAGCTGCATTTTGTCATCTATTCGTGTTCTCTAAAAGACTGAAGATAAATGGTTGCCTCATTTTGTATGTTAAAATAAGAGCAATTCATGACATCAATGCATGGTGATACGGGTATGGTGTAATTATAAAGGCGTCGAGATGATCTATTCCTTGTAAATTTACGATGAAGAGAATCGCAACTTTCTTACTTTTTAGCGGAACGCCTTTGCGGCCGAAGGCCTCAAACGTGGAGCGCCATACTCATAGAAAGAATATATAAATCCATGCGAGTCAATTTTGATGGTCATGACGTCACGTCACCGTACGACAGCGTCCCTTGCCCCATGCCTCATGTAAAATATTCGAAGTGTCTCAATAGTCGCGAGCGTTTACATTCTGGTGAAAAATGGCAGACTTATACTCAAACTTAAACGCTAACCTTTTATTGAGGCTTCAAGAAATTTCATAGACGTTTTACCACATTACATGGGGTCGAAGGTTTCTTGACCCTTTTTCTGTGTTTATTCATTCAAGGAATTTTCATTAATAAGCAATCTGATGTGTGGGCTTAAATCTTAAATCTCCTATTTCCGGGCCTCCTTTGAGCAATTTTTTTGTGGTGCATTTTATTCGAAAAGTAGAAATCGTGCACATTCTAGGCTGAGGCTGTGTTGTTTTTTCAATCTAAGGTTGTTTTGACTGATTCCTAATTTTATTTATCCAACAACTAAAGACTCGCTCTGTCGTCAATATTACCTTAGTCTTAAGCGTAAAGCTCTATAAATTCAGTTGTGGAATATTTTATCTTCTTCTTATCGTTATATTTTACAGCTTCTTCGATTGAATTGAATAACCTTATTCAGTCGCAATTTAGCGACTAAACTTAGAATCGCCGATTCAGTGAGTGAGTTTATCGTGGCATGTTTTTGTGTTTGTTTTGTTTTTAACCTCCAAGCCATTTCAGCGTGTCTCTAGTTACAGATCGAAATGAAAGAGTTATTTAAGTAGCTATAAGGGAAGCATGTCTCGGTTTAAATCTATTTTGTCTTCGACCATTAAGGAAAACAGTTGCTTAAACCAAGGACGTTTACTCGCTTGTTTTCATGGGACGAATAATTATGATGCGAGAACCCTCTTTAAGGTTTTCTTTGGCAGCATGTGCTAAATGTAATGCCAATTTTATAAATAGCAGAGCAAAATAAACGTTTTGGATAGAAGTGATCTTGAAATCCCGAATCATTCAAGACATGGGTGGGTGACGTGGCTAAATCAACCATAAAATGGATTGAAAGGATTCTTGCTTTCGGGCAATGTAGCATCCGAAAACAAGTTAAAGACGATTTAGGTTGTATTCTTTTTGCCACTTCCTTTTTTCTGAGAAAACTGCTCGCTAATTTATAAATCAAATTTTCAAATTGATCTGTTAACACCCAGAATTGTAAAGGACACGTTCTACCCCGAATATTCATTTAATGTCATCTTCCAATCTTTCTTGAAATTCATTGATGTTTACGTATTAGCAAGATCAACTTGAACGCGACTTTCAGAAATATTTCATCGTTTTCTTCTTTATCTTGATTTCTTTTTTGTAGCTTTTAAAATCAGTCCAGAACACGTAATAGGAAAAAATTAATGCTTTCTATTAATGCTTTCCATTTATTATGTCTTCCAGAAGCTTCGATTATTTAAATTTGTCGATAGTTTTGAAAACAACAACGTGCTTGCTACAAAATTATATTTCCATACTTTACAACCTTTAGCAACACCTTCCATTTATAACTACTACCTGAAAAATATGGATTTCTCAGGGCTTAATGCTCAAAACTTAAACTGTAACCGACAAAAAAGGCCACCTGTAGTTTTTGCCATCAAAGAATGGTGATTTAAAACGAAAAAAGAATTTACCACAAACACACAAATGTTCACAAAGATCTTATGGTTGGCGTTTCAATTAAGAGGATAAGAGCCTAATACGTTTAAAACTAAAAACATGTATAATTAGTTTACTCACCCAATATTGCTCTTTGGACCGTCACTCTTAAGAACCAACCCTCCATTACCCAGACCTTACAGTATGAGGTTTTAAATCAATTAAACTCCAATTACACGTTTAAGCACTATGCCTATTCATTCTTTTCTTAAAGACTGGACTATTCTCTACAAATAGCTAGCTAGCTGGTTTTCTCAAAAAAATTGTGTCGCTGGGGTCAGTATCAATGGACAAAAACTTAAAATCAGTGTTATGCGTTATAACAAACCAATGTGTCGTTGCTGTCAGCATCAATGGACAACAACTTAAAATCAATGTTATGCGTTATAACAACCCATCAAGAAGAATCATCAAGTTAAAATTAACTCAGGGTACAGAATACTGATGAAAAAGAACAATGTGAAATAGTTGCCAAGGAATATACGAAGTATATTAAAAGTAAATTAAATTAAACTAAAGTAACTAGAAATTAATTACAGAAATTAAGTAAAATAAAAGCATTTTCACTGAAACCTTATAATGGCATTGCATTGCGTGTGTTTTGCTTATCATGATGAACAATTCGTTTTTGGTACAAATGCAATATCCATTCATCTAATGGATTTCCAAAACGTTATTAATAATCCGACACCGTAGTGTTTTCTTTTTTGTTGCTGACATTACGTTTACCCACGGAATGCAGTGTGCAGAAGAGGGTAAATCACCATGTTGAAAGAGATCGACGTATTGTGTTCAAACACCGATATACAGTGTACCGGTGAGAAAAGAGCGCGGATCATACTGTCTTACGATACTGTTCTACGCTCGTGGTCAAGCTAATATTGAAGACAAGTGTCAGAGTTATCGCTATTGAGTAAGGAATCAATGTGAAATTTAAACAAAAATTGAGGATCCTTACTAAAATGCGTTTTCTGCAAACAATGATTAGCTGTAACACTTGGTAAATGTTTGCCACTAATACCGTTTCATTTGTAGAATGTTACATATGCTCCGAAATGACGTTCGGTTCGCTAGAAAAGAAAAGATTTCTTCTCGGTTTCAACATGAATTAATGAGACTCGTATTTATTTAATTCAAACGAGTTTAAAGAATTAGAAATTTCATTTCCCTCATTTAGAATAAATCACGTGGCTATAAAAAGGTTTTCATTTTTTTTCAGTTCTGCAAAACGCTACATGCTAAGCAATATTTAATGTCGTGTGCTCATATTTGCCTTGAAGTCTTTTAAAAATAATTTTGCTTCTCACAAATTACCAAACTAAGAAATACAAATCGTTTTTACAAGGTTTAGTGTGTATTATCTCCGGGTATTTTTGCGCGTCACCTTGTATTAAATACGTGAGACGAGGAGAAAAAGAGGAGAAAATATAGAACAATAATTAGTCGACCGATCTACACTAAAGAAAGTTCAGTTAGCTCTTAAATTGAGATACCTTAAGGAATCAGTGGTGTCATTGATTAAAATCACAAGAGGCCGGATATATAGTGTTCAATCTAAGCATCCAAATGTCCTCCCTTCGTTCTAATATCAACGGCCTCCGGCCTTCTTAGATTTATAAACACTTCTTAGTTGTTGGGTGACCTGTCATCTTTTCTTTTAACAGCTTTCCTGTGATTACGAATTTATACGTTGCATATTTCTTTCAGAATGGAGAATAAACGCCAAGTTCTTTCTAGCCTGCCTGATGGCAGAATGAATCCACTACAGCCAGTATCAAAAAGTATAAAAAATGGTTGTTATAAACTAATTCTCAGCTTTGCGTTTGTTTTGCAGGAAAAACGATTGAATCGTAATACAAAACTAATTGCGATTTTGAGACGGCAATTCTACATTACATTGACGGCGTTGGAAGAAAAAATATTCTCCATATTGGGCACCGTCGCTTCGCGACTCCGCCCACTACGGAATATATTTTCTTCCAACTAGCCGTCAATATAATGCAGAATTGCCGTCTCAAAATCGCAGTTAGTTTTGTATCACGATTCAATCGTTTTTCCCGCAAAACGAACGCAAAGCTGACAATTTCCTGCACGGATTGAAAGATAAATTCTTACAACTTGTCAATTGTTGAACACGAATGTTTGTACGCGCTACCAAATCTTTGTTTTGCAGAAAAATTATCAAAATATGGTCTTTTCTCACCGTAAATCGATGCTTCACATAAATAAATTCAAAGTAGCATCTTTATGTAGTTTCTTTAGGTTACAGAAGTCGACAAAGCAGATAAAATAGCGTAAACTTGACGACCTTTTCGTTTGGCAAAACTTTTTCAAAAACGTGATTGCGTGATTAGCACGCGTACAACAAACAACAAAACGACAAGACAAACTTCTGACAAACTGTTAAAAACAAATGAAAACGCGTTTTAATTCTCGTCTTACCTGGCCTTTTCGATGACATGGACTCTATAGTTGAATATCGCTTTCCTTTATCTTTCAAATGGCAAAGTAAGCTACATTTCTGGCCGCGCTTTTTGACGAGAAACTTTGAATTATACTTCAGAACAGTCGCCTCATATAACAATGTGTAACCAACTTTATTTCGCTCTGAAATTCAGCGCATTAAAAGCAAAGTTGAATAATTAACATAATTAACATAATTTCAACACCCATAAGTCTTTGCGCCGTACCACTCCAATCTACCATTTTATTTAGCTCTGAACCAAGATGTCCGCTACTTCGCGTGGTGATGACAATCCTTCGAATATTGCAGCCATCTCACCTCAAGGAGCTGGGCCGAAGGCAGGGGAAGGTAAGGTACGTCCTGTCTCCCTCGTTCAGCAGATTTTTAGCGATCCCGAAGCATTAAATTTGCTTCGGCAAGCTTTTAATAGTTCGTCACACAAAGATGGTGTCCACGGAGCGCCCAAAGCTCCAAGCTCTGTTACGAACTCGAACTCTGCCGGAGCGTCCAAGGCTCATTTGGCAAATGAGAATGACACCGAAACGTATACCCCGGCGACTAAAAGGCCAAAAGGGGCGGAAAACTACTCTGACGAGGTAGCTGTATTAGAGCCCGGTGCTTCAAACCAGGACACTTCTCATCCTGCGGTAGAGGATGACGAAGACGATGAACTTTGCCATAGCGCTCGCTGGCAAGCAAGTGAACAGTTATCGGCATTCTTAGGCACATTACACAAGCCATTGTCTGCCTTTTAGAGAAAAGCAATTGCTAGAAAGTACCCTCCTCTAGATGTTGAGTGTGCATGTTTACACTCCCACTTTGGATAACTATCTCCCAGCACTCTTGCCTGGCGTCAAAACTGTCAACAAGGACAGTAAATTTTTGCAGGATCGTGTGTTAGACACCATGGGCCTGGTAGCCATGTTATTTGAGCATATTTACGGCTTCCCTGCTGAAACTAAGCCAGGTGAAAACGTAATCCTCAGTTATGAGCAGATGAAGGAGCTTGGAGCAGTCACTGCAAATGCTTTGCGTCTACTGGGCAGTGCCACTGCAGTCAAAGGAGAGATGCAAGGCTGTCCTTAACAAAATCAATTCAAAGGGAACTCTATCATCTCTTGCCTCCGAAGAGTTTCTGCAGGCTGACAAAAGTCTGTTTGGAGAGGGATTTGAAGCCAGGATCAAGACCAGATCGGAGACAGCAAAGACCTTACTTTCAGCTGCTTCTGTGGGGCAGAATACACGACCTGCTCACTTTTTTCGAGGCCGCACCACCTCCTTCAGGAGACAAGGAAACTGCTGGGGTGCTGCCAGTCAAAGGTTCCAGAATGCCAGCAACTTCAGCCAGTTCTGGGGTTCATTCAGAGGCCGAGGTAGGGGTGCCAGAGGGGCCCTGCAGCAAATCCCTCCAGTCACCCAGTAGAGAGGCCTTCTCACTTACCACCAGGTTTGATGTTACATTTAAATCCTTTAGCAGTAAATCACCTCCCCCTAGCGGGACACCTGAAACATTACATTACAAACTGGGTTGTTTTAAGCAAAGACCCTTGGGTCTTGGAAACTGTTGAGGGGTTTCGTCCGGACCTCCTGACTACCCCACACCAATTATCTGTCCCTCTGAGAGTTCCTCACACAAAGGAGAATATGGCTCTTATAGACCTGGAAATACAACAAATGCTAGGGAAAGAAGCCATCCATGTGGTCCCCCCAGGAGAGATACATCAAGGTTTTGTGAGTTCAATTTTTGTAGTCCCCAAAAAAGGCGGTGGCCAGAGGCCCGTAGTGAACCTCCGCCCTCTCAATCAGTTCATCCCTTACGAACATTTCAAAATGGAGGGGATTCATATGTTGAGGGATGTGTTAAGAAAAGGCGACTTTATGGTCAAGATAGACCTGAAGGATGCATATTTCACGGTTTCAGTGTGGAAGAACCACCAAAAGTTTCTGAGGTTTGTTTGGAAAGAAACAATGTAGGAGTTTGCCTGCCTACCCTTCGGGCTCTCAAGTGCTCCCAGAGTCTTCACGAAACTAATGAAACCTGTGGTAGGCCTGTTACGTCAAATGGGCATCAGACTGATAGTCTATTTAGACGACATGCTAATAATGGCTCAGTCCCAGGACAAACACCCTCCAACACGCCTCAACTGCCCTAGATAATTTAGAAGGGTTGGGCTTCATGATAAACTATCAGAAGTCAGTCCCAGGCCCTTCCACAAAGATGGAATTTCTAGGTTTTGTAGTAGACTCCCTTACCCTGTCCCTCGCACTCCCTCGGGGCAAAATCAGGACAGCTCAAATCCTACTGGTTGCAGCCTGGAGGGATGGAACAGCCAAAACCTATGCATCTGCTTGGCGTAAATGGGATTGCTGGTGTCGAGAACGGAAACTTAATTCAGTCCTTACTGGACTCGCCACAAGTAACAATGAGACAACTAGCCAAGTTACTGGGCCACCTTACCTCTACCATTCAAGCTGTCTTTCCCGGGCCCCTCCACTTCCGCCACTTGCAAAACGAGAAAAACAGGGCTTTAGTACATTCTCAAACCTACGACTCCTCTACTCCCCTTCCCCCTCAGGCGAAAGAGGAGTTGGTTTGGTGGAGGGACAACCTGGGAGCATGGAATGGAAAATCTCTCGTCTCGGGTTTTCCAGACTTAGTAATCGAGACAGATGCCTCCCAACAGGGTTGGGGGCGTTTTGCAGCGGAGTGTCCACAGGGGGTCAGTGGTCTCAAGGGGAAACTCTTTTGCACATAAATTGCCTCGAGCTTCTAGCTGGAGCCTTTGCTGCCAAGACGTTTGTGAAAGGCAAAGTTCAAATGCGAGTCCGCTTGTCAGTGGACAATATAACTGCCGCCCATTACATAAACAAGATGGGGGGGGCACAAAATCCCCTGCTCTGGCACGTCTGGCATTAGATCTGTGGGGGTGGTGCCTTCACTACAATTTCCTCATTGAGGCTCAGTATTTACCAAGGGTACTAAATATCCGAGCAGACCGAGAATCTCGAGTATTTTTAGACCGACACGACTGGAAACTGGACCCCTTGTTGTTTGTAGAACTGAATCAGACCTGGGGCTCCTTGGAGGTAGACCTGTTTGTCACTCGGCTCTCAACTCAAATTCCTCGGTTTTTACAGTTGGAGACCAGATCCTCATTCAGAGGCAGTGGA
>Ga0126336_10002843_pt1 | contig 10064 bp, 6 predicted proteins | sample SidCmetagenome_FD_92530 | JGI IMG/M metagenome (GOLD analysis project Ga0126336, IMG submission 92530) | Coral microbial communities from El Islote,Puerto Morelos, Mexico - Siderastrea C C metagenome | ecosystem: Host-associated > Invertebrates > Cnidaria > Coral | place: El Islote,Puerto...
ATAATAATAATAATAATAATAATAATAATAATAATAATAATAATAATAATAATAATAAACGTGAAATCACTGATAAACGACACGAGTTTAATCCCTCCAAAAGTATATAGTCAGCGGGAAATCCATTACCCTAAGTTTTCTGATACATGAACGCCTAAAAATAACGAAAAAATAACCCACAGGGCCGAAAGCACGGCAAACATCACATGAACAACACCGAATCTACACAACCGGTCACTGAAATACTGTAAGTACAGGAATGCACCAAAGTGGTCACATAACTCTTGGTTGCTATTGCAACCACGAGATAAAAACTGTTGCTGTAAGAGCACAATGTTCAGCTAATTCGCTCTTTTCTGCAATTATCTACTTGCCTAATAGCTAGTTATTCTCCAAAAACAACAGGGCTGTAAAAAACATCCAAACTTAGAACACAACGAAGCACTACTCACCCGTAAAGGGAACCACCATGTTGGATTTAACCCATACGGTCATTTTTTTTATTGTCGTAGCATTCCTTAAAAAATAGCCTTTTTTTAACCAAATCCGATAAAAGAACATACAATAGTTTTTCTTTTTACCATCAAAATTGCCGAAAAACTGCATTCGTCCCATATTTATAGGAGTTTTATGCGCAGCCTCGTTTTCATGCTAAATGGCCGATTCTGAGAAATTTCAAATTTAAAAAACTACATAAAAGCTACTTTTCTAGAAAGGATATCATACCAATTTCAAAACACCTCAGGGAGGACTGTCAATTGATAGCACTCACGGTTTGTCCCTCGATTTGGTACCGAAATCTGGTCTGGCCCATGGACTAATTCCAGACTCGCCGAATGTTAGTTCCCATTCTAGACTAAATTCTTCGTATCATGATGCCCTATTCTAGACTTAAGCCCATACATTCATATACACCGGGGGCCTCGCTCCTCTGCGTTGCTGACTAGTAGAGAACGAGGCTCTAAAAACAAACGAGAATGTTGTGACACATGATAACCTCACGCATGAGCGTTAAGGTTGATTTCCACTGTTGCGTAAGTTTTACGTGCGTACAGGCGTGAATCTCACTGGCTTTACGCGCGTAAATAAAATTAGAGACGATGTATGAACGGCTTACGTTAACGTAAAAAGTTGAAAACTGTATGAACGGCTTACTTAAACGTAAAAAGTTGAAAACTTTCAACTTTTTACGTTTACGTAAGCCGTTCATACATCGTTCCTAATTTCATTTACGCACGTAAAACCAGTTAAATTCACTCCCGTACGCACGTAAACTTTACGCAACAGTGGAAATCAACCTTTAGGCTATGAAAAAAGTTGTACTCGCACTCAATCGCGCACTCTATCCGAAGGTACTTACTTCCTGTTGGAACGAGACTGAGCGAACACCATTTTACTCTAACGTTAAGAAGATATTATACAATCGAAGGGAAAGTGCAAGTTTCAATTGAATAACACATAAAAATGGGTGTCTAGTAACTTGAGAATACAGTCATGTGTATTATTGCTCTGAATAAATTTTAATAAATGAGAAATCATCAAAAAAAACAAATGGTCAGCGAGTAAACCTGGCAAACGAGGTGCCACAAACAAGTAACGAACTAAACTATAAAGACTACTCATGAGAAACGTTTTAGTAAAGTAGGATACTAACCGACAACGACACCTAAAATTAAAATTTTCTCTTTTGTGTGCAAAAGTACATTTATGTCATAAACACATTCAGGAAAATAACAATTAAACCGTTCTGTCTAAAATAAACAGGAAATCGCGTTCGTCTTCTCCTTCGACTCCTTCATCGTCAGATTCTTCCCCAGAAGGTTCAGAATCAAAGAAATGGAGTAAATATTGACGGTAAGCTGCTGGCTGACTTATTAGTTCCTGATGATAAGAAGCAACTTCATTAAAAAGTGTCCAAGAGCATTATTTAAAATCAATTTAACTTTCTGACGAGCATTATCTTTTGTAAACATGCACTGAGAAAAAACTCACTGCAAATGCTTTTAAACATTTCTCATAGATAGATAAATAGATAGAAAAATAAATAAATAAATAAATAAATAAACCTTACTAAAAACACGCTTGCAACACATAAACGAGCGTTTTTTCGTTCACGCGTCACTAAAGAGACACGTTGGACTGAACTTGTGCTCCATTGCGACTCTGTTCGACAAAGACTTGCGTACTTGGGGGGACTTTTTGTTCACTTGGTACAAGTTTTTCAGTCATGCACTTCCAGCGTAGACGCTTGTCGGTTGCAAGCCCAGGCCAAACGAAAGGCCTTCTGTCAAACAGCATCATTCAACATTGTTGAAGAAAGCTTTGTTGAAAACGAAGTTGAACGAATAGGCCTGGTGGAATTCAATATGTCATGCCAGACTCGTCTCCAGTGGTCTTTCACGTATTTTCTCAAGAGCCCGCAAAGGGTCAAGGGAAGGAAAGGAAAGAGTCTTATCCTTTCCCCCTTCTCGTGACCCTTTGCGCACCGGATATATTAGAGAGACAACTGGGGACGAGTCAGATGTCATACAACTAACAACTTCGTACAACATTGTTTAGGCATCGGACAAACGAGTTCAATATTTCGCCGGATTCACTGAACCGATCGTCCAAGGTGTTGAGTTAACTTCTCCACCCTGTTGAATGATGTTGGACGATGCTGATTCAACGTAATTCTCTTTTGTTGTAAGGTGCAAAAAACGATGTTGAATTCCTTTGGTGTTCTCGTTCAACATAGTAGAATACGGTATTGAATGATGTTGATGTTGTGTCGCTTTGGCCAAGGCCTTAGTTTGATCCTCAGCTGCGTCGACTTATCATCGGCTACTTATCCCCTACATTATATTGCAAGTGCTTAATTGGTCAATTGGTCTAACTTGTTTGTGCATGTGATTTCCCTTAAATTACAGGCCCTATGAAGCCGAGATGGAAGAAACAGTATTTTACGAGAGACCACAAGTTATTCATCGAATACCTTTGGCCGTGACAAGGACCGCTATAGCGCCAGTAATCGTCGATATTTAACAGTGACCGAAATCAATGAAAGGAGGAGAAGAAACCAAACACCATAAGTCGAAGGATGAAAAGTGGAGTAGAGCGAAATTCTCGTGCACGTCTTTTTGCTTTACAATTTTGGGCGGTAGACCAGAGGTCTTGTACTGAATTCGAACCAACGGAATACCCGAATATTTAAAGCCCTGACTGATTCTGCTTGGCTGTTGTGCCTTTCTTCTACAAAAGGACATTAACTGTACAAATTGGACCAAACCACAAAACTTCCGACCCAGCAGACGCGTGCGTACAATTTTCCATACACTGGGGAAGGGAACATTACCGAAACTCCAGTCACTCAAATGATCACTTTATTTATTTATTTTTTTTTTGCTAAATGTCAGGGGCAGATCCAGGGGGAGGGTTGAGGGGTTTGCAAACCTACTTTGGGAAGTTTCCTAACTTGTCTGACTCCTCGTGTCTACCGCTTTTTCATCACAAAAATTATAACATGTTGTTGTTTTATACTTGCACCCCCCCCCCTTTGAAAAAATCCTGGATCCGCCCTGAATTTCATTATACAGATGGCCTTTGCTTATCAGTTGTGGAAACGGTAGCCTGCGTTGCAAGCGCCAAACGAAGGGAGGGAAAGGGGACAATTATTCATTTAGAATGTTGGAATTTTCTTAGTCTTTTAGCAGGTGTTCAAACGACTTAATGGCATCTATTTCAGAACCATAAATTGTACTTCAAGTCAAAATTTTTCATAGAAAATGACCGCTTACCCAAACTAACCAACCGTTTTTTCGTATTTTAAACCGTTGTCTTCAATAAATTATAGTTAAAATAAATGAATAAATAAATAATAACAAAAACCTAGTTTGTGTTTTAGTTAAAATTTAGGGTATTTGATTTTCATTTGACTTTAGAACAGTTTTTTGTTGCGGTACCCGCCTTATATAGACGGTTTAAAATCTCTAAGGGATCCTGTTCCAGACGGACCCCTATTTTTTGTATTGAAAGACTTGTAACATTAAAAGTTTAATACATTTCATTATTATATTTATTCAATTGTTTGTTCTTGTGGCAAATATTGATTTTTAGTATAATTGCTCAGGTGATTATAGAGAAGCGCGCGCACTGATTGGTGGAGGATTACGTCATATCTTGCTATAATCACCCCGCGCGAGGTGATTATAATACTGAAGCACTAATTTTCAAAATGGTCACCGCGCGATTTTTGATGTTTCTGGAGAAAAGATAAAAGAAAATGCGTTTGCTCTGATAATCACCTGAGCAATTATACTAAAACAATTATTCTCCTCAGGCTCAGCGAATATTGTGGAATAATCCCCTCGACTTCGTCTCGGCGACTATTCCACAATATTCACTTCGCCTTTGGCGAATAATTGTTTAATAATGTTGATATGTATTCACATCACGAGTTTGAGGGTCTGTGTAGGACATTTTGTAAAAGAAATGATAATTTTTTGTGCCTTGTTGAGGTATATAAGCAACCTTTTTGGGAATTTTCGAAAACACAAAAGAAGTGAGAGAGAAGTGCGCCTCTGTGCTTCCCTAAACACTTCTCTCGACTTCTCCCTGTGTTAATCAAAATTGCCGCATGCTTTATGACAACACAAAAATGAACTGGCGCGGTAGCCTGCGAGCGAGCAGAGACCCTTCGAAGGGCCTCTGCTCGCAGGGTATAGCCTTTACTAATCCCTTACGAACTCCGATGACAAAATTAAGAAAAAAATACCTAAGTAAATTTGTGACAGTTACTTTGACAGGTCCCGAGGGGGCCTAAACCAGATACCAGCACCCCCCCTCCCGCTTCCAGGCGAGAAGAACACCTTCAGCGTGCTCGAAAGAACCTGAAAGAAGCAGGGGCGATGAGCAAAAGTTGCGTTTCCTTGTAGCAAACGCACAGCACACGACGTTCTTTTTAGTCAAGCAATGGAAAAAGAAGAGAAGAGGCCCTTGCCTTTTTTTTTCAATCGTCCCAGATTATGGGCTCCCGATCTCCCGTATTTCTTCTCTTTTTGTGATAATCATGTTGTTGTCGTTTTCATCTTAAGTCCGAGAAGCCTGCAGAGCCACAGCGAAGGGAGAGAGGAATTCGAGCACAAAGGTGCGAATCACTAGACGAGTTAGACGACGAACAGTCCCTTGTGTCGTGACTCATTCAGCTTGTTCCAAATTGTATGGTCAGCGGACTTACCAAAGATACATAAATTAAATTATTCCACTATCATCCAGTGTTGGTTTCCGTAGTGTAGTGGTTATCACGTCCGCCTAACACGCGGAAGGTCGCCAGTTCAAGCCTGGCCGGAAACATCATTATTTTTTCTTCTTTTTTTCCCTCAGTCTTTTAATTCTTAACATTGCTATAGTTTTTGAGTGCACTTTCGTTATTATCTTTTTAAATATTTTTAATTCATAAGTTATATATTCCAGGAGACGTTTCCGTATTGACCCTCACAGTATAAACGTACAACTACGGGCACGAGAATCTGGGGTGACTGCAAGAGCCTAATTTTTTAGGGAAGGTGATTTTACTATTTGCCGGTCTTTGAGGAACCAAATAAGTAAATAGGTCTATTAAGTTTTTTTTTCACACATTCTGCCCTAGTCTCCCTCAGTATTGTGTTCTTCCCAGTTTCCGCGCAACATAAGATCCAAGATGGCGGCAAAATTTGTAGGCTTGCAATCCTTCGTTCTCAGAACTGACTTTGCAGGAACAGGTAAGAAAATGCTTGTACTTGGAGGCTCAGAAGCAGGTTGTTGGGGTGGACTATAATCAAAAGGAGGCGAAAATGTCAGCGAAGGGAAGTTGAATAAGTTCTCACCCGAAGAAGTAGATAAGCTTAAGGTATCAGGCTACCCCAAATGACAACATTGCGTTATCACCGTTTGAGCGTCAGGCGTTTCACACAAACCCGACAAACTATATATTTTCTGAAAGTTTAATAATTGAAGATTACGAAAACGCGTTTAGATAAAGAAAAAAGAAATCCAGTTCAAACTATAGCTAACGTTTTTCAAAAGTACATTGTTCACAAAATCGGTTCCGCTCCACTCGAAAATGGTCTGGAGAGTAAGACCAACATTGCGCCAAATTCTTCACACCTTTGTCTCAAAAACCTTGTCTCGGAATTTTTTATCTGGCCTGGTTTGTTTTCTGCACTCAGTTAAACTTTGAAGTTTGAAAAAACACCCCTTCTCTTTCTTTAACGGAACATAACTTTTGAATGAGCGAAAAAATAAAATGCGGAGACACAGTTTTAGTGACAATTTATCTGGCAACATTCTCGCCAAATTTGAGCTAAATTTGTTGCAAACTCGCTGAATGCAAACTTAAAACGTGTGCTCAATTTCTTGAAAAATTAGTTTCGAGAAAAAGGGCAAAATAGATGAGGAGACTTTTTTCCGGCCTGATGAGATTAAAACACCTAAGTGTCAGGATAATCAGTTACCTGCGGTTTGATCGAAGGGAGGCTCAACTTACCTTATAACAATGGCGCAAACATGCCGCCAACTATGGTGTCATATTTTTATTGGAAAGCGACCTTCGTTCAGGTCTGTGTACGCGTTCTGTTTAAAGGGTCTTAATGCACTGGAAATTTTACCCTTATAATTTCACGACAGCTGTACAATACTAAAAACATCAACAAGAGGAAAGGGTAAGACTAATCAAGCTGCCGGGACCCGAAAGACGAATAAAAGTAAATGTGAAAGGAAAGCACTGTGATACCCGCGAAGAAGCAGCCGTGTGCTCGGCTCAAGATCTAAGAGAGAACATCCTTTCATAAATGCAAGCAGTTGGGTAATAATAAACTCCTTTATTGCTCGAGACACTACTTTTGCAATTTACGTTTTCGTGAGGTCTCGTCCAGGTAACAAACTCGACAACAAACCACTTCATTGAGCTTTTCAACAAGCGTTTCGTCTGACGTGATTGTTGTCCCTTTCAATCATTGCCATGATTCTTCACAGTATTCTCCACCATCTTCCCTCTTTGCGTGTTGCAACAGCTCTGCCGTATCTTTAAGCGGCTCGCGGACATGGCGTTCTCATTCTTTTCTAGGTTTTTCCAACCACATTTCTTGATTATAAATATATGAGCTTTTGTCGCTCAGGAAAGTTTTTCGGCCCACACCGAGCAAAATTCTTTTGGACGCTTAGGCCTTGCCGTTTTTTTTTTGGCAGAGGCAAACAGGCAGGATCTCTTCCTTCTTAATCTGATGTTTTCTACACAACAAACCCTTCGATATCGTCGACAACCGGGAAAGCAAACAGAAATACCATGGCACTCTTGTTAAGTTTTTAGCTTTCATTTGAATGGTCACACATTAGGATTTCACTCAAGACTCAAAAGTTAGAACTACCGTATACATATAATAAACAGTACCCACAGGAAAGCCAAGCCTAATAAGTGGCCATTCAAGTGAAAGACACAGCGCATTACTTTCCTTGGTACAGTTGACTGTGTCATGGAGGTGGTTCTACCTTTTTTGTTGCTGAGATGTGTGATCATTTAAATATAAGCTACTGAGTAGTACTTTAAAAATTTCTTACGGGTTTGAGAAATCGAAGGTAAATTTCTTATAAATTTCTTCCATTGGAGGCAAGAATTGGTTTGAAATATTGGGAGTTTCCAAAAATCGAAGGTTTGAAAAATTGGGGATAAAATTATATTGCTTGACTGAAGCAAATCCAGGGGAAATGTGCCATGGTTCGAAAAATTGGGAGGTTCAAAAAATCGAGGGTTTGAAAAATCGGAATTCCACTGTAGACCCTAAGAAAACTGGATATGCTCGCTTGATATGCATGAGTCCCTGCTTTTCAGTAGACATAAGCTTATATTGCATAATTATGTTCTTCCAGTGTTAACTGAGGTGGCAACATGGTTACGCGGTAGACATTGAACATGATAACTCCCTGCCCCCCCTTATGAAATTTACAGTATTGGCTGAAGTGGCTATGTGGATATGCAGACATGCAGTGGAGGACACCACCTCTTCCTTATGAAATTGCCAGTATTGGATGAAGTGGTTACACAGTTACGTGGATGCACTATGCACACATGTAGTCATGTAGTTGCAAAGGAAGCATTTTGGAACAGCTAAACATACTCTGTTGTTAAGCCATGGACACTAAACTAAGTGAGCACATAAGGTAGGCATCTTCTTTAAAGGGTGGATATTTCTCTAAGGTCAGCATCTAACTAAGGTAGATACCTCTTTAAGGAAAGACACCTCTTTAAGGTGCTTACGTCCCTAAGGTGCACACCTAACTGAGGCCCCATTTACAAGGTCTCGGGTACGGGAGATAACCCTCCCCCGAATTACCCTGGGTGAGCTAACTTTTCACCTATTTCTTTGACAAGGTCAACAAACCGTTTACATGAGCATCACCAACTCGTCTTGGGAAGGTGAGACAACTCAGGGGGCCAGTTGTCTCACCTCAGCAGGTAGGGTAACCCTGGCAGGCAGGACAACTCTTTCTCATGTAAACATTTTGGCTTGCTTACCCAGAATGATTTTTGCTTGCTGCATGTCACATATCAACTAGGTTTTGGATTAAAAATGACTAATTCAGCAAAATGTATTCAGAAAAATAATATTTAAACAAACAGATGCTACAGTGATCAAATCAATGGAAAAATCAGAAGGAAAAAGGCATTCCAACCTCATGAATAGCAAGATTTCAGAATAATCACGCAGTTTCAACTTTGACTCGGTCATCAGGGACAACTTCTTGTCTTGGGAAGAAGGTTGTCTCGGGTGGACACCCTGTGATGTGAATACCCTCTGCAGGTATATAACTGACTGGGAGGTGTGAAGGACTTTTTTGGGTTTGAAATTAGCGGTTAGTGTTCTTTTCTTTGGTTAAAAAGTTTCTGTTGGTCTTATTTTTGGCATTTTTCCATTTGTGGCTTCCCTTAACAGAATGGATTACTCGTCACCTTCAAAAAATGGTTGCAGTCTGTCTAAAGTTGTGACAGATGTGTTATAAATGAAAAAAGGTGGAGGCATAACTGTCTTGGACTCTCTTGGGTTTTTATGGATAAAAAGGGCTTTTTTAGGCTACATTCTGGGCCATTCTTGGGTGCAGCCCTAGCTGAATGGGACTTTTTGGGGATAACAATTTGGCCTTATTTGTACCTTCCTGTCACTATATTATGCCTGAATCCCCTTCCCCAGGAGTAGCATCATGTTTTGATCTCTAACAGCCCATTTTACAGTTGTGTGCTTGGTGCCCCGATTTGACTTTGCTTTGCCCCAATTTGACTTTGCTTTGTTGCAAACCTGCCTGCTTATCATATGTACCTGATTATGATCAGAAACTTGTTAGCATAAAGTCTCTGTCTCTCTCAGCATGATAGAACAATGTGATTTGCACAGAGGTTTGTACCAAAACAAAGTCAAGTCTAGCCTTACTTTCACTCAAAGGTCAGATTGCTAAGAGCACAACTGTAAAATGGGCCACAGTGAAACCTGTATTAAGTGGACACCACTTATTAAGCAGACACCAGCTCAAGTCCCTAAATTTTATTCCCATGAACCTTTATTCAGCAGGCACCCCTATTGAGCAGACGTGCACACCAAAATCCATCCATTTTGCTACTAGAAACCTGCATTAAGAGGACACACTTAAGTATTTCCAGAAGGCATTTTTGTGACACTATGGCATTGCTATCTGCTTGAAAGAGTATGTTTTGCAGGTAGCTTAGTAATTTTACCTGGAAGGTCCAGTTGCGAAAGGTTTGTGATAAAGGCATGTCAAGTTTGTGGGTAAATGATAGTCTAATAATGGTGGAGATATAAAAGGTCAATAATTAACTATTGTTTTGCAATGTTATAAGAACCTGTATTAAGAGGACACCCTGTATTAAGTGGACACCAGTGAGGGTCCCAAGGGTGTCCGCTTAATACCGGTTTCACTGTAGTAATACAAATTGCATCAAGATTGCATTGATTCTTCCCATCCCATGCTCAAAGCGCCAACAAGTCGGGAGAATTTGTTTCTTCAAGGGGACATCAAGACAGCATTTTTTGATACAAAGA
>Ga0126336_10002844_pt1 | contig 10062 bp, 7 predicted proteins | sample SidCmetagenome_FD_92530 | JGI IMG/M metagenome (GOLD analysis project Ga0126336, IMG submission 92530) | Coral microbial communities from El Islote,Puerto Morelos, Mexico - Siderastrea C C metagenome | ecosystem: Host-associated > Invertebrates > Cnidaria > Coral | place: El Islote,Puerto...
GGATGTTCTGGAAGATGAAGAATTTTATAACTCGTGTGAAGACGACACAACTTCAGAATCAGAGTCAAGTGATTCCGATGGAGAGAACTCATACGTTGAAGAGTCATTTGAAGTACTTTTTGTACCGTGAGGGAGACATCCAACACGTAAATTAGGCATGAGGGAACCAATGCGAGGAGGAAGCATTGGATGGGGGGGGGAGGGGGTGACCTTAATATTATCAGTAGGTGAGGGAGGTTAAAGCTAATTTTTCGCTTAGTGAGAGGGGGGGTGCGACTTAATTTTGAGCCTTATTTCACCCATTTCCCAACCCCCCTCCAGGTAATTATTGCACAGTCCCCAAAGGGGTTTTTAAAGTGAGAAAATTCCTGTATGAGTTTTTGTTCGCCATAAAATAAATTGGGCGTAATTGCGAGGTGGCCGTATTAACGTTGCGCTCGCAAGGCAGGCCGGGGTTACACTGTATGTGGTAAACAAAGAAATAGGCATCGCAGACCCTAACTAATGGGCTGAATTAGAAATCACCCACAAAATGAAAACCACGAAAACTGATTGACTCGCGACTGTTTCTGCAGAAATTGAGCATCTCCGCGAAGAAGACGAATATACGGCTTCCTTGGAAGCAGCCCGGAAGGCCATCCGTGGCAAAGGAGATGAGAACTTTTCGCAGTGGACCGCTTTTGGGCCTTGTGGGGCCACTTGCGGAAGGAGCATACAGACAAGGTCACGCTCGTGTAAACCAGGGAAGGTCTGCAAGGGACCAGATATTCAAAGCAGGACATGCATTCAAACGCCGTGCCCCGGTAAGTGTTCTCTTGTGGGAAGTGTCATTAGAATCGAAAACCATCTTATCGCAGTTGTGCACACTACATTAAGAGAATTACTCATTTCATTTCAGTGTTAACTTGCCAAAAGACTTACAGTGGAAAATGCTGTGCCCTTCCTTTCGTGTATCACGGTGCTGCCGTAAACCGCTGCCTAGTTGATCCGCATACTCGCCGTTCCTGGTGTGCAACAACGCCTAACTTTGACAAGGAGAAACGATGGGGATACTGCCAGCCATCAGGTGAAATGATACGCACGTGACTTGCACCTGCAAACCTTACACTTGACACTTCCTAAGCAATTGAATTTAAAAATTGAATTTTAAATGGAAAAAGACGATGGCTCAGGTTTGTCTGAGAAGATTGAGACAGAGTTCATTCCACAAGATTCAGCTCAGGAAAGGAGACCCTAGTTTTCTATTCCTATGGCAAAAAAAACATATGGTAAATCAAATTTTATGTCATAGCGTAGGGAGTAGTCTCCTAATCTCCCGAGCCAGGGACTCATGTGTAAACACTTGACGTCCAGCTCGAATTGGAATTTGGAAGTGTTGGTTTTTATGGAGGGAGGAAAACCGGAGGACCGGAAAAAGCCCTCGGAGCAAGGAGAGAACCAACAACAAACTAAAGCCACATGCCAACTACTGGAACCGAACCGGGGTCACGGAGGTGGGAGGCGAGTGCTTTCACCACTACGCCAACCTTGCTCCCATTTTTCTAGGATGTACGAACAACTGATGATAAATTATTTAGCGACAAGGATGGTTAACGAAAGATGAACTTTAAACAACAAGGCGTGAAAAGTGACAGGGCTAGTTGAAGATTTGAACGGCAGAACCTGAGAAAAGCAACCGTTGCTCTACTCTTAAATTAGATTTTTCTGATTATTATTTCCAGGTCCACACACCGAGAAAATTGCTCCAGTGATCCGAAGTTTTCTACCAGTCTCCCCCCGTCAGCTTCAGCCGCTTTCAGGTAAATGCCCAGAAGCCTGTGCACAAATTTAATTTATTTGTAAAGAGGATGGCTAAGTGCTTAGGGCGCCGGACTTAAAATGCGAAGGTCCCAGGATCAAGTCCCGCTCTGATCGCCTGTAAACTAGCTTTGTGTAGCTTAGTGAACGTTTACTATAAACCCAGCATTTACCTGTAAAGTTTCATACTCCTACACAATATTTAACTGAATTTTAATAGGAAAAAGACGATGGTTAAGCTTGGAGAGGACTAAGACGGGATTTGTGTTTTCCGTTTAGAAAAAAAAATCTTGCTTTAGGAAAAGAAAACCTCCAATTTATATTTGTCCAGGGTGCATAAACGCCAAAGAGCTGATGATAAGTTATTAACTAACAAGGAAGGTTAACGGAAGATGAACATTAAAGAATTAGGCTTTTACTTTTTCACGGAGGCTTTTGAACGCCTGAGTTTGGATGAAGAGAAAAACAGCTGTCGCTCCTTTATTTATCGTTAAATTTTTGTTATTATTGTTTCCAGGTCCACACACCGAGAAAACCGCGCTGGTGATCCGAAGCTTCCTCCCAGCCTCCCCTGGTCAGCTTCAGCCGTTTTCAGGGCAATGCTCAGAAGCCTGTGCACGAATCTGTATGAGGTGGTGTCCACAGCATTGCTGTGTAACCGCTAGGTATCGATAGAACACTTAATCTGCCAATAAAGGCGAAACAAATAATACAAATAATTTTTATATGAAAAGTACGGAGATTGTAAGCGTTGGTAACAACAACTTTCGAAAATAATTTTAATTGTTTGCCTTGGTTTTAGGTTTTGGTTTAAAAAATAGAGGCCGATTTCTTTTTAACGTGGTTTATATGGAGCAAAAGCAAGACCTACCGTAACTGCTTTGCATTGCTTACCGTAACTGCTTTGCATTGCTTTGCATACGTTTCTCACACCCGTCAATTTGTCGAGTTTTGATTGGTTCATTAGGTGTTTGGGGTCCATTGTGAACGAGCAGATGTTATTAGTCAAGGCCCAGTTCCCACGATCAAAAGTCAACCAAGGCTTCTTTTTCTCTTGATTGCCAGATTTCATCTGCAATTTCTAAATGAAAGTTTAAAAGCGGACTGAATTCAAACGTAGGACAACATAAATTCCTGAAATGCACATCGCTGAGTATTAAACTAAACTAAAAGATGACGCCAACCTTCAGTTGGTGCTAGCTTACAGTCAATCTAAGTCGTAGGAGACCAGTGTTTAGATCATCTGAACCAAGCCTCCCAAGTTACAAGGAAAGGAAAAACTCGAGAGATTAATTGGCAAAATTCAAGCTTAGAGGGGAGATTGAAAGTCTCTCACGTGCACGTTACAGGTCAATAGATCTTGATGTACGTGACGTGCGAACTCGTGAATAGTTATCATGCTTTGTGTAGAGACATGATTTTGTTTTGAAAACTACTCATGCTGAAGTACTATTCTAAGAAAAGACGTTTTTTATAGCTAAAATAAAAGTGAATTTTTGAAAGCCTGTGTTGCTAGCAATTTAGCACCGACAGAGGGAGAGAGTGAGGGAAGGAGAAAGGAGGAGATGGAGGAAAGAAGAAGGGGTGGAAGGAAGAGAAGGAAGGAACAAGAAAGGAAAAAAACGACAGGGGGAGCAAGGAAGGAAGAGAAGAAAAAGAGAGAAGAGAGAAGAAGAGAGGAAGGAAGAGAAGAAAAGCAAGAGAGAGGCAAAGGGAGAGCGAAGAAGGGAAGGGGGAAGCGAAGGAACGACAGAGATAGCGAAGGAGGGAGGCAGAGAGAGTTTGCGGAAGCAAAACAGGGAGGAAGAAAGAAGAGAGAGGGAGCAAAGGAGGGAGGGATAGAGGGAGCGAAAAAAGGGAAAGAGAATGGGACGGAGCGAGGGGGAAGGGGGAGTGAGGAAAGGGGGAGGGATAGAAAGAACGAACGAGAAGGGAGGAAGGAAGAGAGAAGAAAAGTTCATAAGGGCCGATTTATAGGGAGCCACTTTGTCGTCTCTGACATGCTTACGACACAGCTTGGGTTTCTTTTACAAATTATACATTTGATTTAAAGGAAGCTACCCGTTTCGTATGCGTATCTTTGGTTACTACGTTTGAATTGACCCTTAAGAGAATCATTAGCGGGCTGGGAAAAAATAACTGAAATTTGGGTCGCGAGGAAAAGGAGGGATGTTTAGAAGAAAACACTTACAGTTTACATTCTAAAATTCACAAGATCACAAAGATCAATGCATTTAATGGCAATATATTAACGTCCTTGCGTACACGCACTTAACATCGTCATCATCTTTACTTCAAAAACCACCAAGATCGTCGCGGTCATCCTCCTCCTCCTCCTCATCATCATCACCATCATCATCATCATTACTATCGCCATCTTTCAGAGAGGCGTGAGGAATAATTTAAATGTACTATAGACGCGCCGTAATATACCAACGATTATTCAGTTATATACGATACACCTACTACTTACTATATACTAAAAATTCTTCTAAAATACCCAATTCAATTTCACAGTGCAATTACACAGATGTTATGCAAGAGAGTGGCGAAATGTGTTTGAAGCAAAATGATAGCAGTCGCTATTTGGCATAAGGTGGAGCCGCCAGATCCTTGGCATGTGGCAGCTACGTCTGTTTATAGCGTGAAGACAGCAAACACATTTCGTTGTCACAGGTTCCATAAAGTGGTGTCAATTTCAACAATACCGGCCAGCGTTCACTTTCCAGGAAAGGAACAAGATTTCTAGTGTTTTACAAAGTGGCGTTCCTTTTACCTTCATAAGCATCAACGGCAACATTAACCGTATTTGAGCAACATTCGAAGAACCAGTGTATCTTTATTATTTATTATTTACCGGTAACGCCTACCCTTCGAAGCCGAAGATTGATGGCGTGGGTCAGCTAAATATTACGAAAAATTAGAGTATTCTGATGTATTAGACTAGAGGTCCTTGCTCTGGTGTGATTGACCAAGTGAGAGAAGACTGTTGTTGGTGACTGGTGTTATAACTATCTGTATTAAACGGGTGTCACGTTTCGGGGCAGTAAATTAAATACTGAACAGGTTATGAAAGCATCGCCGCTACTCCTCCGCACTACTCCCAAGAGCACAATCAGTTTGTAGCTGCATTGCCCTTCCCAGTAGACAACCAATCAATGCTTTGTTGTAAATCCGGGATGTCCTTCCATAACTAGTGCCAGGTCACAAGCGGAGCTTTCGACATCATACGTGTTGTGTCTGAGGTGAGTGAGGACTGGGGTCAAGTCCTGTTGACACCACCTAAAAGATTATAAAACGCTTCTTTTACCGCTGTGTAGAGCTTACAGCGGGCTGTAAAAGATTGAACTTAAGAAGAAGGAAAAACTCTATTCAACGGCTACCCTACCTCTTGGCAGATTGAAAATCATGTTCACTAGCCTCTTTCCACGACGCATGCTCTATTAGCAAGGACGCTGACAAAAAGAACCAGAGAGGCTTTAGATGAGACTTTCAAAATGTCAATTTCAGAATGGTTAGGTATTTTTATCGCGTCGGTGAAAACGACGAAAAGTTAATTTTGATCTAATATCTCCAGGAAATTTTATTCTAGTAACAGTAATAATAATAATAATAATAATAATAATAATAATAATAACAATAACAACAACAACAACAACACTATTCATCTTGGTAGCCTGCAAAATCTATTATCTTTCTCGATACAACAGACTAAAAACCCTGACGCTTTGGAAGACCGTAAACATGAGGGTTACTTCTTGATGTAAAACGTAAATATTGGAACAACGGTTAACCTGCCAGAAAGGAGAGTTGTCGCAAGTCTGATGCTGCTTGTTCATATGTAGCCAACATAGCTTGTGACATTGTTCACAAGCTTGCAAAGCTAGCTTCGCCTCTCGTGTTCGCGTTTCCGTCGCCCAAACTTTGCCTTCGCACAAAAATACTACCATTTAGTAGGTTAAGTCAGGTGTATTTATTTATTTATTTACTTATTTATAATTTATTTTTTTAGTCATGTGAACTCGTGTAATGTGAACTGTTAAAATAAAGTGATTAATTAAAAAAGGCTAAGTCATGTGAAACGCAAAAAAATAAAACAAACACAACAACAACAACAACAACATAACAGGTATGACGATTTCATACCCATGTAAATCCTTGCCAAACTGAAAGCCAGATCACGTGCAAGAAGAGAGTCCGAGAGGAGGTCGTAGTTTTTTGGAGACAGAAGAGTGTTCATGGAAGACTGAACTTGGTCGCACAAAATCTTCAGGGTGGGGTGGGACGAGGACGCTTTTGACAATTTTTCCGACACGCTAGCATGAAACGCTTTCAAGACCTGTGCAGGAATATCAAGGTGGTGAAAATGACAAAACGACATTAAAATGTCAAGAACAATCTCTACACCTACAATGTAAGCTCAAAACTGCTAAATAAAGCATGTACGCGATTGAATGCACCGTGCAAGTCCGCAAACAACTAGCCAACGTGGGTAACGTTCAGTAATCGTGCAGCACGAGCAGAAAATGTTGGTGACTGGTGAAAGGCACGGGGATATTTGGGTAACAGTGAAAAGAGTGAGAAATCTCAGGTACCTAGCTAGCGGACAGCGCGAAAAAAAAAATCAAGGTATCACGTTCAAAGTGCAAGAAATGTCATCCGGTAACCGGCCTGCAGCAAGTACAAAAAAGGTCGCTTAGCCGATGGCGAGCGCGGGAAAGGTAGCAAAATCCTCTGAATGATTGGCTAGATAGAGAACAACTTAACCCAGATTGGCTGGAGCTTGCAATCCCCCCCCTTTTAAAATCAATTACAGCTACAATGCTCAGTAATCCACCCCCCTGCCCCCCCCAAAAAAGGCAAAAGTATTTTACCTGTCCTTCACTTTTAAACACGGACCTCAGTACATCTAACGACAGAACATTGGTTGTTCCTTCCCAGATGGGCAAAACCTCGCAAACAAAATCAAATGGGCTGTCAGAATTAAAACATTAAAAAGAATTGATCGATTGACTGACTAACTGACTGACTGACTGATCATGACTGGCTGACTGGCTGACTGGCTGACTGACTAACCGACCGACCGACCGACCGATTGATTGATTGATTGATTGATTGATTGATTGATTGATTGATTGATTGATTGATTGATTGATTGCAAGACAAAGTCCTTTTCAAATAATGGCAATTCAAAACAGCAAGACCCCAAAAGGAAATGAAGTACAAATTCCGTTTTTCCAGAACACTGGACAACAGAGAGGACCACGGGAAAGAAGTACTCGGTAGCTTTCAATTGATTGACTCAAAAATGTTGACCACCTAAAACAACCTGTATTTTATACCTGGGCGTCTCTCATCAAGCCTGGTAACCCTGTATCCTCTATGTAGCCCTGGCCACCAAAACTCTCCAAGCCTTCCGAGGTCACCTGCATGGACTGTGAACAAGGGAAAAGTGTATTTAGTCAGTTCGCTCTCACCAATTCTCCACGCTCGCCAGTCCCTGCTCGACCTCAAACTCGTATGCAATCTCATCAACTCTACACGCTCTCAAACTGTTTAAATCTGCTAGAACGAATCGATTGAAAGTGCACACTTTCGCCCTCGTTTGACCATAAACCTCTAATCAATTACGACTCCCGTGCGTTCTTGAAAAGATTTTATTTACGTATAAAGGATAAGAAATCAACATTCGCTCTCATTTTACTCATCGGCGCTGTCAAAGAATTTTCTCAAGAGTGTTTATTGGAATGGACAAGATTAAAACTTACACTCTTGTTTGCACTTTAACTCCGATGAGCTTAATTTTCTCTCGGTCTCTAGCAAACTCAAACGCTTTTAGGAGTTTAATTACGTCAACCCAAGTTTTCGTTCCAACCGCGTTTGCAGGTAGCAGTGAAGAGACACATACAAAGGTAATATAAGGCTTCTAAGGTATACCATGCTGCAAACCATGTGGCGTAGCGTTTGCGTTCACTCACCTGCTTAGCAGTGTACAGTTTTGTGATTGGTGTAAGAAGTCTCAAGAGCTGCAGCTCAACATCTGAGGCCTCGTTACACTCCTGCTTTCCAAGCAAACGGCTGACTTCCATGGTGAGAAGAAAGGCAGCACGAGTCTCCACCTAAATCAGCAGAAACATGGAACTTATGTCAAAGGATTCACAACCATACCCTTTGCAAAAAATGCTGCTGACAAAATATTCTTTTAAATACACTCATATTAGCCTGACTAATTTCGTTTGCAAGCAAACTCAAGGCCGGTCGGCTAACTTGAATACATATAAAATACAGGATTCTACTAACGCGAGCATGGGGGGGGGGGGGGGGGGAGAAAGAGAATTACACAATGGAAGTATCCGACATCTGCTTCAAGATCTTCGTGATCTTCTGGTAGGGAAAGTCATATAAGTCCGGTAATGATTCTAAGATGTTAGTGCCGTCTGTTGTCGTTATGTTGTTTCACGTTGAAGGCAATTTCTCGCGCTGGCGTTCCCTCTCCCTGAGACTATGTTGAAAAAATGGATGAATTCATTAAAAACCAGAAAGTAAAAATAAACAGGAGCAGCTTGAAACACAATTAATACCTCCAATCTAGCCAGTGTTTGCATGTGAAGAGGATGATCCCTTAGCAGTTTTCCAAACACTGATCTTCTTACACAGTAATCCTGAGCCAAGCTCATAATCCTGCAAGTCATCATCATCATCATCATCATCATCATTACATCCTTTACTTAAACACCATAAAAATTTTAAAGCAAAATGCTTCTCAGGTCGTGTGATACTAAAGAGTAAAGAGACAACGTCAAGGGGATTTTGTTTTTTGGGTGAAAACTGAGCTAAACGTATACACAGATCATCTCCACCCCATTCTGCTTGTGTCTTCAACGCACGATCGTTTGCAAAGCTCCGCAGAGGAAAGACAAGGATAATAGAGGGGAAGGATGAAGAAACCTCACCCACTCTCCTATCATTTTTCTTTCATTTTTTTTTCTGTTTAATGCTCTTTAATTCTTCATTGCATTATAAACTAATACCATCGTTACAAACTGTTGGTTTTTACAACGCTATAGCACGTAACATGCATGTACAGGTAAAATAAAAGTCTAAGTGTCAACCAATAATTATATACCACTTACAACTTATCTTTTCCCACCACAGTGCTCCCGCGGGTTATGCATTCGTATTCATTCACTAGAGCGCTTAACATGCATGTACAGGTAGAATCAAAGTCTAAGTATTATAACCAATAACTCTATACCACTCATAACTAATCTTTTCCCACAACAGTGCTACCGTGGGTCACGCATTTGTATTCATTTGTAGCAAGCTTAGCACACGTGATGGTTATGTAAATTAATTAGGCCATCTGGCCCCTTGCGTACTTTCCGCCTTGCACACTTACTGGCCTCACCTTCTCATAACTCCAGCAGCACTAACACTGTTATGAAAACGCGTTACTGTTAACATGTCTGATATGCAATGAACTCCTCGGCCTTCTTCTGACACCTAAAAAACATTTTAAGAATTAAACTCCAGGGATATTGTAATTATGTTTCGAATTTACTGTTTGTAGTGCGCGTAGTTTCTACTTCCAAGACGACGTCTTCAGACACCATTTCCAATGATGCATCGCCCACAACGCCGCGAAACATCCGGGACCTCCCTACGGTCCAGGGCGCTCAATTTGAAAAAGCTTCTTAGTGACACAGGCACCAAAATACAAAGAAAATGGAGGGAAATAGCGAAACAAGGTGTACGTTTTGCTTCATTACAAACAATCTAGGTACTGTTAGGTTCACCCAAGCTTTTTCAGAAGAACTAGTACCGCATGGCTCCTAAAATTCGGGTTTTTTGCTGATTTTAGTATGGGAAAAGTACCTAATTAATATTCAGGAGTGTTTTACTCTTCAAAGAAGGACTCACTAACTTAGGTTTACCCGAGGAAAGTTAGCCTTATATCTAAACTACGAAAGGGCAAAGTTTGGATTCAATTAACGATGCTCGGGAATAGTATCGAAACGAGAATTCCTTGAAGCAGTTCCGCAAACCCTAAGGCCGCTCCAAAATGACTTCTTCCGAACTCCCATGAGACCTTAAAAGAGAGCTCATACTCTGCCCCCAAGAACAATAGGCCTTTAATTTTAGCTAATGAATCATAGTCCGGCGGATATGTGAAAGTGTTGTGCACTTTATGATAAAAGCATGAAACTTGGCACACTAATACTATAATTCATGGGGAACATTTCAAAGATTATAGGCAACCTGGAA